>OBLI01002335.1_pt1 | contig 16328 bp, 27 predicted proteins | sample 1519701 | NCBI WGS metagenome assembly OBLI01 (sample SAMEA3663005, study PRJEB22513) | pig gut metagenome | biome: pig gut; feature: pig-associated habitat; material: faeces | place: France | collected 2012 | reverse complement strand
AATATTTTATAAAAGTATTATGTTTAAGATCTACAAAATATTCTATTCTAGTACCGTCTTCGACAGAACCGCGACTTATAACATCACCATCAATATCCATACCGGTTGATATGAAATATCTTGCAATTTCTAATGCCGTTTTACCTTGTAGACCAACATCCAAAATAAATTGTTCTGGGAAATACCCAACTTCTCCAAATTTAAGTAGGTTAGGAATACCAAATCCCAATGTTGCCAATTTTTCACCTTTCATTTTAATCATTTCCTTTCTTAATCAAGTAATTCATAAACTAATTCATAAAAGCTAATTAATAGGCTTGGTTGCTGTGGTTCGAATAATGTATCTCCTATGCGTGTAATCTCATCGATTATATACTCAGCCTCTTCAGTTGAATATTGTTCACAATTACGAATGCGAGCGCAAATCTCAAGATAATTAATTCTTAATTTATTAATTTGTTCTTTTGTAAAGTCTGAACCGTCAAATTTGTTATCAAATAATTTCATTGTGTGTCTCCTCTTTCTTTAATCTTTTGGCATATTGTAGGTAACGTCATATACGTTTCCCCCATCGGTAACTTCGAATTGGTTTTCTAGATAGCCTTTAGGTTGCTTAATCGTAATTTGGTTTCTAATGTCGAAGAATGGGTTAGTATCTTCAGGATTGTTGGCGAAGACCATAATAGGTAACTTCTTATCATCAAGGTCAAACATAACATATTTAACGCCTCGTAAATCCAGTTCATTATATACACATCCTTCTATGCGATCATTAGGACGAACCGACAATAGATATTCATAAGCGTCATGTTCAGCATCACCTTTATTCAAATGTACTCGTTCAAAGCCTAGTAACGCATGTCTATTCGCAAAAGTTTCATAATCTAAGTGATTAACCTCATATTTAGGATATCCAACTGCTACCATAAGATATTTCCAAATGACTGGTTTAACAGTTTCTTCTTCCTCAAGTAAAAAATTGAAATTAAACGGTAGTAGAGATTGATATTCTGGATACTCATCTAAACCTAGACTTACGATAGCCAGTTTCCATAGACTCGCAATTTCTTTATCGGATAAACTACCATAAAAATGCTCGAAAGTTCTTGTATAAAGTTTTACTACTTTTCTTTCAGTGTCATCTACATAAACTTTGTTTGTAGTAGTTATTGTGATTGGCATACCTTCTTTATCATATAGATGCATTATTTTAATCCTCCATTATAAAACTGTATAATCAAATTCTTCTTCTTGTTTTGCCCAAAAATCTTCATGACCTGAACTACTCAAATCATCATTATGATCAACGCTCTCTAGTAGTAAAAATCTTTCATAATTTAATTTTCTACGAACAGATCTAGCTTTTCTTTTACATGCTGCTTTACATCCTTCAGCTATATGTGTTGTGTAATACATATCAGATTCATCATCATACATGATAAGAGTGTTAACAAAGTATGGGTGATCTAGTAACCAATTAATTACGCCTTTAACAGTTAAAGGATGTTCTCTGTCCAATAGCATAAGCTTCCAATTCCGGACAGCTTTACTATCGTATTTAGCTAAAGTTCTAAGATTTGCTGATTGTATATTAAACATTCCTCGACGGGTAATTGATTCGATGCCTCGACTTATTTCCGCCTGCTTGGAGAGTACGCTCATTAGGAACTCACTAGTTATAGGGTTGGCTTTATTTAATCTTACAATTTCACTTTCAATACCATAAGGTTCCAAATAACGTTCAATATAGTGGGTACGACAGTTTCTAAGGCTGCTTCCAGATGTATCGCCGAAGTTATTAACATAAAATTTAATCATTTGATTTTGCCCTCTTTTCGAAGTTTTATAATTCGTCTATCGACAGTCCTATTGTTTAATCCTAATTGCCTAGCTATAGACCTATTAGAGTCACCCTCATTATGCATAAGAATCAATAAGTCTTCATTAATCTTACGAGGTGGACGACCCATAGGACGTGTAGTAGGTTCTCCTAAGTATTTATTTAAGCGTTCAATCCAAACTGGTATATTCTCTCCCTGTATAGGCATGGGACCTCCTATTAATATAGATAGAAACCGTATAGCCAGGGTTTTCGACCGATGTTAATAGTTTTGGTGTAGTGAGCATTTCCCCAACTAGGGCTAAGGATAATACGATGCCCAATAACATCTTCAACAACCCATATACGTTCTTTAGTATCAACAAGTAAGCATCCTTCAGCAAGGTCTTTTAATTTGATTCTAGTATTTTCGCCATGACTTTTCATCTCAATATCTCCTAATATTCTTTTACATTTTATCCACCTAACCACTTTATCAACAAAACTAAAATGATAGTAATCACAATCCGCATAATACCGCTGCCTTCATCGTGCTGTACTTGCTGATACGTCGCTTGTCTTCTTTACCAGATACTACATCCTTAATTACAAGTGGTTTGTCTTCGGGGTCGACGCACTCCATGCGTAACTTGACCCTCCTAAAGCCATTCTTACGTTCGTATTCTGACAAACAACTCATTTCCACGCCTAGATATTCACTACATTCCTCACGCGTTCCAGTAAATAACCACTCATCTCCCTTGAAAAGCTGATATATCCAAATCTTGCGGGACTTACTTTTTTGTCTTGTCTTGCGTGTTAGCGTTCGCAATTCTCTGCGTTTCTCTTTTAGAACATGCTTACCTCTGGCGTGTCTAGTGTGCACAGTAACTGGTGAAATACCTAGCATTTCAGCAATCTCGTTAACTGTTCCTGTAAATACAACATTACCATCTATTATTAAATCATAGATAATAACTTCCTTACGATAATTCGCGTTAGTCATCTTCTACCTTCCTTATCAATCTTTCCATTCCACTTCGTAACCACGTACTGTTAATTTAATTTTAAAACGTACAGGAACATCATCAATGTCAAAATCAATATTGATAGTATCTACATTACTATCTGTCATTATTTTAAAAACTTCTGCAAGTGTTGTTTGTGTTGTAATCATTCTCCCCTCCTCTTAATAGCCAACTATATCCCCATCGCATAGAGGACGTCGTACATCCGTTTAGTAAGTTTTCTTTTTGTTTCTGGATCTGATTTTCGGTCGGTAATGAAATGTAGTGGATCTTTTTTATTATTGTGGACGATAGTGTTATCATCCACGATAATTTCACCTTTTTCGATATCACGTCGAAAAAACCAATCTGTGAGACCGTAATACTTAGCAGCTGCCATTTTAGTCCCAACAAACACGTCTGGCTTTCCGTTAACAATTCTGGTAAATGTAAGTTTTGGTGAGTTGTCAATCGCACCTATTTCTGTGGCAATTAAACGCCCTGTTTTAATCCGTGCACATACTGTCGGGTTCGCGATTCCAGCGTGTTCTGCTAGCTCCATTTTTGTCCCACTGAACTTCTCCCCTGTTTTTGTGTCGATAAAATCAAATATTTTAATCTTTCCCATAAGTTAATCATTCGTCCTCGTCTTTCTTGAATTGTTTAACTAAGTGATTAGAAATACCATAGATCTCAATTCTATTATTTTTGCTTACGCCTGGTTGAACAACTAGCTGCTCAACATCATCCATGTTGTATACAGGAACAATAGAATAGTTTATGACGTCAACAAAGTCTAAACCATAAATTGTGTTATCTCCAAGTCTGAGAGAGACACGCGCTTTGTCTTTATAAGCATATTTAATATCACGCTCCTGATATGGCATAATAGCATAATAGTACTTTCTGTAGCTAGGTTCGTCATATATCACAACCTTTTCTGTTATCATTAAAATACTGAACTTTTCAAAATTGTCTTTATTAAATAATTTCATGTTTAGCCTCCAAAAAAAAAAAACTAAAGCTAAAATTAAGCTTTAGCATATTTAGTTCCTTCAAAAATAATATTACCATCGCCAACTTTATAGATATCATCTACAGCATCATCTACAAGTTTACCATAGTAACCCATATTAACGTCATCTTTACCACTGTACTCGGTTGATAATTTCCATGTCCAGTCTTTTGTACCAGCTAAAGCACTGCGTTTAGAAACTTTAGTTTCAGGGAAATTGTTATCAATAATATCCCGAACACGCTCTGGACTGATATCGAAATCTCTAGCTCTGAGTTCTCTAGAAATCTTGACCACACGATTCATCTCTTGTACATCAAGAGGTAATCCTTCGTAATCTCGTTTTGGAAGGTACTTCTCGATAGGTTTTTGAGCTTTAGTTTGAATAGACTGAGCAATGTTTTCCTCACGAACAGCGTATAGTTCTTCTCCTGTAAGAGATGCATATACATAAGCGTTCTTACCAATGAATCGGTTACCTAAATAGATAGGAGCCGTGCTAGATTTAAGCATCATGAAATCTTCTTCAACAAGTTCTTCATGACTGAACAATTTCTTAAATACAAATGGTTCTGCATATTGAGCACCAACAGCTTCCCAAGCGTGAGCATCATATTCAGGTTTACCTTCAACGTGACCAATATTAGTAGACTTGTTAGTTAACGCTATTCTATCAAAGATACATTCAAGTTCAAATGTATATCCAAATTCATTTGCGCGGTCCATAGCATATTGGATATCTTCTTGAAGATAGTTTGTGATTTTCATAGAATCGGTCTTGACGTGAATTACATTACATCCTCGTGCATTTAATTCTTCTTCAAGCATCATCATAAATAGCGCACCACGTTTAGCAATGATATTATCAACATTACGTGGGTCACGGAATTTATTATCATATTTTGCAGAAGTCATACCATACACAATGTTAATGATAATTTTCATAGCGTGAGCAAGACCTTTAATCAATGAAGGGTCATTTAAGAATTTAGAAAGCTTCTCACTCAATGCCGGGTCAATATCACTAAACGCACTCGCTGCCTTATCTAATTCGCCGTGTTTGATATGCATACGACATTTAACCAAAGCTTGGAATTTAGGTGTATATTTACCAAAATAGTTAATGGCAATTAGTGAGTGTGGGTGTAGTGAAGCAACGTCAATATAGGTAACCAACTTAGAACGTCCTGTAACAGGGTCTATGGTATTACCAGCATTGTAGTCTTTTACTGATACTCCATAAACACCTGGTTTAGATGATACATAACCTCCTTCAGAAGGATCTTTACCATGATAGTCAGACGCTGGCTTACGATTAGGATCAAAAGTATATCCTGGGAATTCTTTTGCCAAGTCATACCATACAAAGTTATCTTGTGGACGCTGTTCATCACCAAACAAGAATTTCTCAGCCAATGTTTGAGTCTTAGTATTAGGTGACATCTCAGTAAGTTCGCACATTACTTTACGTGCCATCCATGCTGGTTGTCCCGCTTCTGGACTATTAAACACCTTGTCTGTTGCATCTACGTCATGCATACAGTACATAGCACAACGAGCCCAATTAGATACAGCTAGCGGTTGATCCCAAGGGAATTCAAACTCGTCATGAGTAAGTCCTAATGCAATTTCCCATTTTTTAAGTGACTGCTTGACATCCATGAATTCATACAAGTCAGCATATGAAAGATTATACGCTGCAGGTTTCATACCACCATCACCAGTGTGATTGATAATATTTTGAGACTGCATATATAGTTCCATCGGCGTAGCACCAAGACTTGCATTATATAAAATATGGTTATCGTACTTACGGTTGTTGAAACCGACTAGTGGGAATTGTAGTAGGTATTCCAGTTGATTAACAGTTGGATTAGCCCAGATACCATAATCTTTATCTTTATGTTGAGCATACCAATTAGATTTGATAACATCTGAGGATTGATGACTACCGATACCATTGATATCTTTCATTAAATCATCGTATACCCAAGCTGGAATTTCAAAACCATTCTTTTTCCAACACACTAAGAATAGGTTAGAGAACACCTCAATATCAAAAAACACAATGTCTTTATCGTCTACAACATCATTACCATTACCAATCTCCTCTTCAGTTTGGTAAGTAGACAAGGTAAGTTTATTAACGATACTTAAACAGTAATCGCTGTTGTGAGTTGAATGCATTGCAAACTTAGTTAATGGGTCTAGCATATCATTAAGATTGTATTTAACACCGGTATCTTTTGCTTGTTCCAACACTGTATAAATAAAATCAATTTCTGGCTTGGTAGCACTATGATGAACCTTGTCCATACAATTCTCAATGAATGTGCGTAGTTTCTTTTCGGTCCAATGAATATCTTCAATATCTTTATACATAATTACTTCCTTCTCCTTTAACGGTAATCCTGTTGCAATATGAGCAATAGGAAGATTGTTACATTTAATAAGCTTTCGTCTTAAAGATGACTTGCCGGTATATACTTTTACCTCGACATCCTCTTTAATCAGATTCTTTAATTTTGTAACGTCACCATCATACCAGTAGTGTAGATGCAATCCACCTCCTGATTTTGAGACTTCAGCATATGTCTGTGGATACCCAAGAGCTTCCTTGATATTTAGGCTCAAGTCCTTATCGCCTTTCTCATTCTTCATATCGAAATCTAGAACAATATGATTTTGAGGGACTTTAACATAATGCAATTCGCCAGTATCAATATCTTTTAAGGTTGTACGAACCGTATCCCATTTATATTTAGGAGTACCATTTTCATTAGCTAATTGAGCAGGATAGTCTGCAGCTTCTTTATCAAACAAAGAAGGTTGATCAGATAAATCTAACCAACTAGGTTGCTTTACTGCTGCTACATCCTTTGTTTTTACTTCATTAAATAGCGATGGAAATTTACTAGATTTAAAGTCCGAGTAATAGTTAGTCAGACGAACTCCTTCAATCATTTTAGATTTATCAAAATTCTTATAGTACGCATCTAGTTTTAGCTTGGCTGCATTTTTATAGCCTCTTGTGTTCCAACCTATTTCTTCAAGGTATTCTTTATAAAGACTAGCCGCCTGGTTGAGAGAAATACCATCTTTAAAAAGACCAATATTCTCTTTAACACAAGCATAGAATGGATCGTTATAAGCTACCATTGATTCATCACGGTAAGAATCGTAATAGTCTTCACCCAATTTATTATAAGTGTCGATTGCTTTTTGAGCAATATGACTAATCTCAAAATTAATTTGATTCATTAATCTATTATAATCGTCTTTAGGTATAGTGTCCCCACTAGGATGAACAACTAAAGCACGACGGTGAATACCTGAATTGGCGTCTTTTGCATCATAACGTCCATTCGAAGCGGTAATCAATAAACCCTGAAATCTTACAGAATAACCTGCTTGATAGAGCTTACGCACCATAACTGGTTCATGTGATACAAGTTTCAATAAGTCTGTATCCTTTTTGATCTTATCAATTTTTGAATCCGCATCTACGAGCAAAGGGACGTCAACAATCTGGGCTGTACCGAATTGACTGCCGCTAGTAAGCTGTTCAAGATCAATGTCTGATCTATAGTCTTGGAAAAGTTTACTAATTATTTCAAGCATAGTACCTTTACCAGATCCTGCAGGACCGTATAGATACAGGAACTTTTGAATCTTTGGCATATCGCCAGTAAGGAGTGCGCCCAACGCCCATAGAATCTTAGTAAGTTCTTCTGGTGCATATAGAATACCTGCTAACTCATCAAAATTAGGACATTTACCTTTTTCTGGATGATAGCTAAGTTGGATGGTTGAATAGTCATCACGCTTAGGCGTTTGATTATCAAAAAATATCTTTGTGTTAAAAGCTATTTCTTTATTCTGCAGATCTTGACAATATTTTTGGAATTTAGTTACAATGCCAGACTCACTATTTTCTGCGAGCCTGTATTTAACATCAGCCCCTGGATTGTTCTTTTTAATTTCATCAAGTTTAGTTTTTATTGTATGGTCGATGGTCAGAACAAGTTCAGCGAGACTATCCTGCCATTGTTCACCATCCCAATAGTAAGCGAATGTTCCACCACGTACGATTAAGTCACGATTATGAACATAATTAAAACTTACTTTGATTTCGTAATCATACTGACTACGTTTATCAAAAGGACCTTCTGCATAAACTTTATAGAAATCTGGTTTATATTTTTTAGCCATTAATAGGCGCTTCCTCCTTTCCATTCTTTTTAGATTAATAATAAGCTACTCGTTTAACTTTACTTAGATCTACAATTTCTCCTCCACTAGGGATAGAACTACCTTGAGAGAATTTTTTGAACTTCCAGCTGTGCTTTCCGTTTTCGTAGGCAAATAGAAACTCTTGCCATTCCGTTTTCGGAAGTACATAGCTGTTGTATTCATCCCAAGACCAGTATAAAGTCACAAGCATATAATCGCTTGGAACATAGTAATTATCGATATTCATAATTTACTCCATTTTAATCATCTTCATGCTCTACTTCATAGTTTAACACACGAGTTAAGAATGAGTTCCATTCGTTACGTAGAGAGTAGCGCAGACTATATTCGCCATTTTCATCACCCCAGTATTGATCTACATCTTTTAGAAGACGGAAGAGACCATATGAATCGTAATATTCGTTGTGGTATCCATGGGATAGAATAAGATTCATAATGTTAATGCGATCTTTTTCTGTTAGTTTGTCTGAATACCAGTTGATGCTATTCAATACATAATCCATCATGACAGCCCAGTTAAAGTTATACATGTCATATCCTACACGTTTAATAGCGTAGTCAATCCATTCACCTAAAGTTACTTGATCAGGTTGCGAATGAACAGAGTCTGGTCCAAAGAATTGTTTACGTGCTGCTACAAGATCATCCATAACAGCAGCATCATTATCGCATACTCGTTCCATATCAATTTTGTAATCAAATAGAGATTTCAATTTTCCTACAAAGCGATTGTAATTAAATTTAGCATGTTCTTCATTATTTCCATCATTAAACGGAATACCATAATGGTTTGCGAATTGGATTGCACGAGCAAGTCCAAACTCGGCATCGTTACGGTACGGGAATGTAATCATATCAAAGTATGAAAATAATACTTCTTGTCCATTTTTATCAATTTGTTGTTTCATAATATTGTTACTCACCTCAAGTCTACGAGTTTCTTCCTCAACTGTTTCTACTGAGATATCACCTTGCTCAGTATCGTAACTAGGATATTTATCCCAAACATTTGTCACATCTTGATCAGTGTGGATGAACTCAGAATAGTCACGTTCTTCTTCTGGTTCATCATCTAACTTTTTTGACTGATCAACCTCCTGTTGGTTAATTGGTTGAGCGAAGACGTTATAAGGAACCGGTTTACCTTTTCCTTGTTTACGCATTTCTTCAAATTCTTTATTTTCTTCAAAAGACACTTCACCAGTAGTTTCGTCTACGATGACGTCTTTTTCCATTTGTTTATAAGTTGCAAGAGCTGCTTCTTTATCAATTAACATAATACGAAGACGTCTGTTTTCTGACTCAAGTGTATCAATTTTTTCAGCTTGTTCTTTAACTTTATCCTCGTATTTGATAAGCATATCATTCGCATCTTCTAGTGTGCTAACCATACGATCAATTGCTTCATCTTGCATTTTAAGCTTCTTATAACCTAAGCTCCCAACAACTCCAGCTCCAATAGTACCGAGAGCTGCAAACCCTAATCCGATAAGTTTTAGTTTAGACATAATAGTTCCTCCTTAATAAAAACAAAAAGAAGAGCAATAATAGTGTTTACTAATGAGGTATACAGAACGCATCACGTATACATGTTTAGTCACAACTTTACTGTCTACCTTGCTCCTCTACATATCTTCCTTTTCTTTAATTAATACATGAACTCACGCAAATCATCATCTTCATTATCAATAGATGAAAGAATATAACGTGGTGTTGGCCATTCAACGTAAGGGATTTGTACACGACCTTCATCGTCTGTTACAGTAACAGCATCTACATCAAAGAACTTGTTGTCGTTTGTGTTGAATTCAAGGTCAAAGAAATCACTATCAGTGAAACCAAATCCATAAATTTCACGTTTTTCCATATCAGTCAATGGTACTTGGAATAGGTTGTAGATATCAATTAGTTCGATATATCCTTTACCCATAAGTTTGTTGTAAAGTGTACGTTCAGTTTGTACAGTCAACGCTTGCATACCGACTACATTGTCACGTTCATAGTAATCAGATGAGTCGAACCAGAATCCACGAAGTAGGTCTGGACGTAGACGCTCTACAGTTTCCATCATAATTTTGTTACCATCTTCATCTTCAACTTCTTTTGTAGTTACTTCGACAGGACGAGTATCTACTTCTGGATGCTTCTCTTTAAGATAGTTCTTAATGCGATCGTTTTCTTTATGTGCTAAAGACAAAGCGCCTGCAAGAGTATTTACACGATTAGTTAACACTCGTGTAGAGTCTAATATAAGTCCTGTACCGCACATGAATGTTACGACTGATGGTGCCATTGCCAATCCGACACGCAATACAGTTTCTGTTGTTTTAACTTCTTCGCCATTAGCAATACGTTCTTCGACGTCAGTTGTAATAGCATCTACTTTTCCTTTAGCATCAAATGCGAGTTTAACACTAACACCGATTGTAATAAGACCTAATCCTGTTTCAATGATAGGGCGATTACGACGAATAAATAAGCTAGCTTTAGTTGTAGCTTTAACTGCGTTTCCTACTGATAATACTTTTAAGAATGACATAATAATTTCTCCTTTATTCTACAATAGTTGATAATTTGTTTCCTTCATTTACACGATTATACGTGTCTTTAGGAACAATATAGTGGTTACCATTTTCATCAATAATAATGTATACTTTTTTATCGTGTATTACACTAGATAACTCTCCAGAATAGTTATCTGCATAATGAAACAGTATAGGCTGCTTCTCTTCTTTGTTGTGACTGGACAACCCTAATCCGATTGCTACGCCTATTAATATACCAATCAGCATACATAATCCAGCATTGCGTAATCTTGTTGATGATATCTTCATTTTAATCCTTTCAAATTTGTAAATCTGTCAACGGTGGGAACTCAATAATATATTTACCACCACGAGTTGGACGGACACGAGTACCTGTAAGGTCATTCCATCCATAAGAACGCATTGTGTATGATGTAACAATAGTTGGATCGACCATACGATAGTATTCTGCTACAGGAATACGTCCATAACGTCGTACCCATTCATCAAGTTTATTAAGCACATAAATAGCATCTTCACGATTAGCAAATTCTACTTCAACGAAATCTTCAAATGAATCTTCTGGTGCTAGTGAAGCTTCTGCTTGAGATTGAGCACGGTTGTATGAATTACTATAGTTAGTGCGGTTGTTATTGTTACGGTTGTTACGAGTCGGTGTATTCCATCCACCACTTCCTCCATAACGAATATTTGAATTTGTTCCAGTGTGATAGTTCTCACGGTAGATAAGCATAGACAATGCTGAGTTACCTGCTTGCCATGTCATATCTTTAATAGCAGGAAGTAACACATCACGAGCTAGATATTCACCAATACCTTTAACTCCATTTGGAAAAATAGCATGCACGGTACGAATGAATAAGTTTTGTTTCTTAACAGTAGTTCCACCTTTTAATTTCAATGGTTGTGCTTGAGGTGGTTCTTCTGTAGTGGCAGAATTAGTTTGAGTATTGAAATCTTTTTCATTGATGGCTGCTGTGCGGTTTGATTTAATTTTGTCATAATCTGTCATTAGAATGACCCTCCTTAAATATAAATGTGTGGTAAAAAAAAAGAATAGGGCTGAGTATACGAAGTACTAATCGAACAGCGTGGATTTGAACCCGCGACCTTTCTCTAACTTAATAGCCGAATGCTCTCCCTCTGAGCTACATTCGATATAGTACTAATCAAATAGCATGGACTTGAACCTGCGACCTTTTCTCTAACTTAATAGACAAACGCTCCTACCCTCGAGCTCTATTTGATATATTTTCAATATACAATATCCCATTCATTAAGAGGACTGCAAAAAGTGTGAAGGTTAATTGTTGTATAGTAGAATCTTTTGTCGACCAATATAGTCGTCAGACTCCGATGTTTTGTATGCAAAGAAAGTATATAATCGCCCATTAAGGTATACGACTGACCCTGAAGAAATAAGACCGCTAGTAATATCAACAGTATCTACTACTGATAGATCGTCAAGTTCAACAGAAACTGTCGAGGGATCTTCATGTTCGTCATAGTCGTCTGGGTATATAAAGTGATAGTTGTATGGTTCTAAGTTCAAAAAATCTGACATTTTAATCATCTCCTTTAAAGTTCATTGCTAGCTGTTTCTTTGTAAAAATATACAGTCCAACGCCCTTTTATCTTATCATAGTAGTATGATGCAAATATGCCATCATAAACAAGTTGGATATCTTCATTATAGTTGTCCTGTGAATTGTAATATTCGATAACATATTGAATAATTTCGTCAAGAATTGGATATTCTTCTTGAATAGTGTTTACATCGTAACCTAATTCATTATGATATTCGTTAATATCAATATACATCTTAAAGGCTACATATTTACTATTATGCGCTACTTCTTTATCGATATTAAAATGTGAAAGGTACACACCTTTGTCTCCGTAAATAGTTTGGTTAATAAAATCAATAAACATTTTTAATCCTCCTTATGTTGTACACCAATAATTTCATCTAAATCTGAATCCCAATCTTTTGATGAAAAGAATGTCACGGTACCATTCGATCGCGCATAATCATCCACATATGTTAGTCCACCAACAGCGGTTGGAGTAGATAATATATCTGAATAATCTACAATACAACCGTTAATTTCATCATCATTTAAAATATCAATTAACACTTTCACTTCAGAAATATCTTCTGTAGCGGCTACAAGTTTAGTTTTTTCATCTTCAGTTTGAATGCTAATTTTATCGCCACCAATTACGTCTTTTGATAGCATCAAATAGGCTTCCGTTTTTTCTCCGTTTTTAATCATATCAATCTCCGTCCATAATGTTATTCAATCTTTCAAAAAAAAAAAAAAGAGGATATAAAATCCTCATTCCAAGTTTAGTATTTACCTCCAATACCTTTGTCGACTAATTTACGTGCAGTTCCGCCAACGATATTGCCTTCGCTTTCATAACCAAGAACAGCGAGTGTAGTAAGTACAGTTACTCCGGCAGTTAAGACTCCAGATAACAAAGTAGCTTTTTCAGCAGTTAACCATTGTTTCTTCTCAGGTTTTGTAACAACCATCGTGTCTTCAATAAGTCTAATCTGCTTCAACAAACTAATGTAATCTACTGAGTCAGCTTCTGTTTGAGCAAGCTCCTCATACAACTCACGCAATTTCTTGTCATTAATACTATTGACAATAGCTTCACGTTCGTTACGTTTTTTAGTTTTAACAAATAAGTTTAACATAATAATATACCTTCCTTTCATATAGAGGGCTGTTTATTGTGTGAAATTATTCTAATGACGGATACCTTGCTGTTTCTTAATTACACGTTCTAAATGATTAATCATACTTTTATTAACAGCAATTTGTTTTTTCAACTCAGCAATCTCTTCATTAGGTTGCTTCTTATTTCCGCAATACGGATAACGTTTTGGTTTCATATCTTTCTCCTTTCCAAAATAACAAAAAAAAAAAGAAGAGAGTTGAATAACCCTCTTCGAACAATAATACTATTCTTCGATAGCGTTTTCAACTTCAACTTCTTCTTGTGGATAATCAATTTCTTCAACATCTACAGTTGGTTCATTAATTTCAACAAACTCAGCATCAACAATATCTCCTTTAATGTCTCTGCGAAGATCTTCTTTATACGCATCAATCACACGATCAGCAGCAATCGCACCAGCAACACCAGCAGCAACACCCAAAGCGAATTTGTGTTTTCCAATAAATCCTAGTGCTTTATTTTTCAATTGTACTAGTTTATTTTCTTTCACTTCTTCAACTTTTGGTGAGTTACCAGTGACTGTGCCTTGTGCATGTTGTGTGAATTCTACATTTTCAAGAACTTCTTCTTCAGCAACAGTGTTAATTTTTTCGTTTGACATGATAATGTCCTCCTATATAAATATTTTTATTTGAGAGTTATCCCTCTCTCATTAAGAGGGCTGTAAAAAGTGTGAAAATTATAAATTGAAAGTTATTCGATTATATTCATCCATCAACTGGTTTGCAACCCAATCAATTAATCTTTCAACTAAGTCCGTGTTATTTCCTACAAGCTTATACATATTTCGATTGTATATCTTGTTAATATAAGACCAATCGGTCAATGATAGAAGTTGTTCTAAACTATCGATTTCACTACCAGAACATTCATCTGAATAATCATAGCATAGATTTATAACCATATGAAATAACGCATTTCTATCAGTCATAGTCTTATATCGTTCTTTATATCTATCGTCCATTTTAATCAACTCCTACTTCTTTTAATATTTTGTTAAATGATAGTTTGATATTTGTAACGTTCTCTAGCATAATAAGATTGAGATATTCCGTATATGAATTTACTTGGTATCCTACAGTAACCAATCGCAATCCTAAGCGAAGAATATCATGTATGCATTCAATAGTGTCTTCATTATACCCGTCTTCTTTTAAATATTCTATAAATTCACTAATACTATAAGCTTGCAGTTTATAAGAATAGAAATGTGTGCTGGAGTATGTATTAGAATAACTAAACATTGCATGGTCTTGTATGTTCTGTAAAAACACATTCCAATAATTTTCGGCTTTTGTTAAATCTTTAGCTTTTGATTCACCATCCTTCTTTCCTGCACGCACTAAATATTTTAGCATGGTTGCTAAGCTTGCTGGCATATGCAGTGCTTCCCAAAAATCAAGAGGCTGGTATTTTCCAGTCCCATAATACACTTCTCGTTTAAAGTCTTTCATTTTAATCAGATCCTTTCAAAAAAAAAAAGAAGCTTGTAAGCTTCCTCCTTATTTTTTAATAATACTATTACCTACTTTCATTCCAACAGCAGACGCAACGACACCAACAACGAATAATCCTCCAAATAGGATCAAATCTTTTTTGTTGTCCTTAACAGCTTTAACAGTTTTCTTTAAGTTTTTCATAATAATATACCTTCCTTTCATATAGAGGGCTGTAAAAAGTGTGAAAAAAAAAAAAGAAGGAAAGCAGTAAAGCCTTCTTCTTCTAAAGTTATTTAAACAAATCGATAATAATATCTTCACCATCGACCTCTGAGTCTCTTCTAGTGATAACATATTCTTTTTCGAGTTTCTTTTTAATAATCTTTTCGAATTTCTTAGTATAACGCTTTTTACCTGCTTTATATCCTTCTTTATAGCAAAGAACTCCAACAACAATCATAATAATAACATTAAACATAATAATTTCTCCTTATAATTTCATTGTAATAATAGAGTATTCCCTCTCATTATAAGGATTGTAAAAAGTGTGAAAAAAAAAAAAGAAGAAGACTGTAAAGCCTTCTAATTGCGACTTATTAGCCTCTTCTTTTCTTGAATTTCCCAATAACATATTTTCCGTATTCTTTTATTTCGTCTCTATAAATAAAAGCCATACCAGCGACAGTAGCCGATGTAATAATCGCAGTCGCAGTACCCATGCCTTTGGTTACACCAGATTCATAACCAATATCATAACCTCTTTCAAATCCTTTTATAGCTCCATATTCTAACTGACAGTTTGCAACATCAGTCAGTTTGTCTGTAATGTTGTTAACATCAGCTTCATTTTCTTTATAAAAGTCTGAAAGTTCATTAGTTATTACTTGGTCATATCTTTCCATAGCATGACGTCTAACTGCGTCTTTACAACGAACTTCTTCACTAATTTGTTCTCTAAATTTTTTTGACATAATAACGTCCTCCTTAAATATAATAATTGAGATTTTCTCTCATTATAAGGACTGTAAATAATGTAAAAAAAAAATATGGATTGTAGGAATTACCTCAATCCATAAGCAAAAATGATATAATATAAAATCGCTAAAATTGTAAAATACCAATATCGTATAGCCCATAGCATTAAACCAATCGCTAACAACATGATTTTTTCAATAAAGTTATAATCTTCAATTTTCATACTATTATACCTTCCTTTCATTATAAGGACTGTAAATAGTGTAAAAAAAAAGAGGGCTGTAAAAACAACCACTCTCATTTTAATCGTTCCCCGTATTGGTTACCTAAGATGTCGCCCATAGCAGTCCAACCTGTTTTCCCATTGAAATTAATCTTAGCCCAATCCCAGTCGCAAGCAGTAGTACAATCAATCACGTCATAGATTGTATCAATAGTAGTGTATCCTAAAACCTCCGAAGTTCGATCTGGTTCTTTTCGTACTACTGTTACTACTTTAGCTTTATAACGTTTGGGGTTGCC
>OBLI01002334.1_pt1 | contig 16328 bp, 16 predicted proteins | sample 1519701 | NCBI WGS metagenome assembly OBLI01 (sample SAMEA3663005, study PRJEB22513) | pig gut metagenome | biome: pig gut; feature: pig-associated habitat; material: faeces | place: France | collected 2012 | reverse complement strand
GCGGAATGGCGCTCCGTTCCTCCGGAACGGATGCGCAGTTCTTGCGGAATATGCACATGCATGCTAACCCTCCATTATTTTGCAAACAGATATAAGTAAAGTATATCACGAAAGCGTGAATTTTTCAATGTATACACCCTATCCCATCAATCCGCATCATCGGATTGGATAAGATAGGTATTATTCATATCAGTCTTAATATCTCAGTATTATTACCTTGTCTTTTTGACATTTCTGTATCTATAAAAAGGACATCCCCTGACCTGTAATAACTACAGTTCTGGAATGTCCTTTTTCCCATACTTCACTATATTTTTAACCTACGATATTACTTATCCCCAATTTATATAATTCCAAAACTCCTAAACGCCTGCATAATCGCCGCTTCCTTCTCCGGTGTACACTTAGGCTGTCTTGCATTCTCTGATTTAGGCAGATTAAAGTTCTCACCAACATCCAGTTCACATTTCTTCTTTATCTGTGCAATATAAAGCGAAGAGACCTTCAATCCGGTTTGTTCCAACACATATGCCTTTATCAGCTCATAAGTTTCCTGTCTTCGCTCCGCTTCGGTCTGCGCTGGACAAAGGTCCCCGGACCTTTAGCGCCCTTGCATTCAGATAAGTCCATATCCTCTAATGAAAAATCAACCTTCACTTTTCTGCTGTCGATCATTCCCTTGGAAAGCAAGACAACCATCTCAAATCTGAGCACGTATTTCTTCTACAGTGATTTCAGTCTCTTCTATTATATCATACTGAGCATCCAAGTACTTCTGCAAATCATTTATTTTTCTTTCATAATGGGCGTTTGTAACGTCCAAGGTGTCTACCTGTTTTCAAGCCTTGTTTTTATAGTCTCTGCCTGATTAAGATTTGCAAGATTCACAGTTAATTCCTTCTCCGTCTCAGAAGTATCTGCTACACTTCCTATTTTTTCCTGAATGGCTTCTTTAAGCTTGCCCTCCTTTGTCATTCCGGAAATAATCCCTGCTAACTTCAGTCTTCTGCTATCTCTACTATTTCAAATCCACAATCAGTCAACATTTGTTTATCAGCTTCACTCAAAGGTGCACTAGGTGGATTTGGGATTCCCAATGCCAGCAAATGTTTTGCTCGCGAAAAAGCCACATATGCTAACCGGTGAGCTTCACTTATACCAGTTTCGTTATGCTGAAACCAATCACGCCAGTGAGCACCTGAACTACTTGCAGATTTCGTATAGCTCGATACAAATAATACAGAATCCAAGCTCATTCCTTTGCATCCATGAATAGTTTCAATAGTTATCGATATATCATGATCAATTGAGCTTGAAAAAGTATCTATAACTTTTTCATCTGTCATTCCACGGCGAATCGATTTTAGTTCTATTGTATGCGATGGTATTATGTCAATATTTCCCAAACAACTAGCCAATGTCTTTTTCCAAGCTGACCATGTCTTATTTAAATCAGTTACAGCACTATCCGCTATTAATTTTTTCTGCACAGAAACAATGATTGCATTCCATTCTGCGGACTCCAATCTTTCAGGCTTATAGAGATTATTGGAATTACCGTGAACTTCGTTTGCAAAGAACGCTCTTTGAATTGCTCTTGCTAACAATCTTGTACTCTCTCGAAAGCATTCTAAACTGTCATATTTTCTGAGATAAACAAAATGTGCAAAATCTTCAATCGTATTTATTGTTCCAGTTGTTGCCTTTTTTCCAAGTATCGTATTTTTTACAGAATTATTTCTAACGATAATCCTGCTTTCATTCATCAACAAACCTTCTTCATTTAAAATATTTGAATAGCAATTAATCAATTTCTGTACTTGGTTTTTCTTATAAAGAATAGCAATAAGTGGTCTTGAAACAATTAACTCTCGCTTTCCTACTATCGGAGATTGACTTTGAATAATTTTTATGGAAGCATCTACAATCTTCTGATTGCTTCTATAATTCTCATCAAGAATCATTTCCGAAAGACCATTATTACTGATAAACTCTAACGTATCATTTATGTCTATCTGCCTGAATTCGTAAATTGCCTGATTCAAGTCCCCGATCAGATGGATAGCAGTCCCATGTTGATGAAGAACTTGTAGGATTTGCAACTGAGCATACGACAAATCCTGACATTCATCGACTATAACCACAGGAAAACGTTTGGAAACCAAATCAGCTATATCAGAATTAATTAGGAGAAGTCTATACGCTAAATGATCAACATCTTCGTATGTAAAGAAGCCAGACTTCCATAATTTTTCCTTTGTTTTACACAAATCGTCCTTCATATAGTTTCTTGATGAGTATGCGCTGTCAAATTCAGAAACAGCCCCTCTATCATTTCCACTAAATATGAATTTTTGCGCTTTAATATTCCAATGATAAGCATTTCCCGGAATATTGTGTAATTGCTGCCCATAGCTATATTTTGTTTTAAACGCGTTTAAAAACTCACTACCACAGTCAGAATCTACTATCCGAAGGCTTGTATCCGCTTTCCCATCACATCCATTATGTGCAATCTTATATAAAAATGGATTCGCAATGTACCCATGTAACCAGCTAGTAAATGTTCCTATATAATGTGGGTAACTAACACTTTTAGAAGAGTACGACGAAATTCTGCTTTTCATTTCATCTTCTGCTGAATTAGTAAATGTCAATACCGCAATGCCTGAAGTGGCCGCAGACCAACGTTCAAATTCAACTGCACATTTTACACCAAGTACTTCTGTTTTGCCGCTCCCTGGACACGCTTTCAAATAAATGCTAGAACGTATATCAACATCTATATATGCATGCTGTTTTTCGCTCAAATGTAAAATATTACAATACCCATCATGTTGACACTTGCCACACAGTTTCCCATCACATCCCAGAAAATTTGTTACATCGTCCGACTTTTGACATAAAAGTTTTCTCAGAACTTCTACACTCATGCTCGTTCACCTAACATTAGGATAAAACTTATTGCATTGCTTATATATTCAGGTACAACAAAACCGGAATCGATTCGCTCTGCGAGCAACTGCGCAAAACGTCCTTTACCCATATAGTTTGAATCAACTTGTTTTAGAATAAAGCCAGCCATTTTTGTATCATCAATTGTTTCACCCGCATCTATCTTCGCAATATAATCTTCCATATCCCTTTTATTGCTTCCGTTTGTAGGAATCTCTTCTATGAGAATCTCCAACATCATTTTTGCATTATGGCGACTTTCCAACGCTAAATCATACTCAAATGTTTTTCTATTAATGAACACGCGGCAGTTCTCAGTCATATTCTCAATCTGTTTTGCATAGTATAACTGTGGATTATTGCCTTCTGTATGATCATCTTTCGACGGATAAACATCTGTTTCTGGATCATTATCTGTAATAGCCACACATCTTGCTTCAATTTTCTTTGTAGCAACAAATTCACCACTGCTTAAAGCATCTTTATGTATTAAGGTGTGGATCCGTTCCTTATAATTTTTCTCTGTCTCTCCATCTTTTTGATCAGGTATAATAACGCTATATCCGTTATAGAGCTGCATAAAGTATTGAAAATATATCCCATTCATATTTATAACAGAAATACCAGCTTCCTCAAGCGACGTTACTTTTGTCAGGCCATCTTCATTTTGCTTTCTTAGATATACTTTTGCCAATTCAGGAATCAGAATAGCTTCTGCTATCCCCTCAACAAAGATATTGCCCTTAGAGAAAAACAAAGCCGTCTTCGTTGCATCCAGCCACCGATTAAGAAAGCCTGAAGCCGATTTATCTACGCCACATTCAATAAGCGGTGTAATAGAAATGCCTTCTTCTGTTTTATATAAAGCAATAATGCTTTCAAAAGGCACACTTGCAGCCAACAATGAAGAGTGAGTTGTGATAATCACCTGAATATCAAATTCTGTAGCCTGTTTTTGTAAATACTGTAATAACTTAATCTGAAGTTGTGGATGAAGGTGCGCCTCCAATTCCTCAATGAGCAGAATTCTCGGTGTTGTGTATCTATCCTTCAGTCCCTCAAACTCAGCCAGAATCGTAGCTATATAAATGAGATTGTTGTAGCCCAAACTATTCTCTGATAAACTCCGAAATATGTTTAAATTACTGCTAAGATCATCAGAAAACAATAATTGTAAAGACTCTATGATTCTCTCATACGACAATATGTTAAATCGTATTTGAGTTTTCTGCCCATATACATTTCCCACAGCACTCATAATACTAGAATTAATCAATTCTGTCGCATTTTTGATTTCCGACTCATTTGCAGCTTTTTCATTAAACTCTTTAAGATCTTGCTCCAGAGGCATCAATTCATCATTTTCTCTCTTTGACTTGAGATCATCTGCAGATAAATTAGCGATAAATCGTGCCAAGCGCGAGCCTCGACCAGTTCTTAAACCGCGCTCCGCATCCCTTAAGGCTGGCAAATACACACATTGAATATCATTCAATGGTTCAATATCAAAGAAAGAATTAGAAGAATTCCCACCCCATCTTTTTTGTTTATAATTGTTTCTTCTGTTAAGTGTCCGCTGAACTTCAAAACTAAGCTTAGCATTAAAGTCTTCGTCCAACCAGGACAAGTACTCGACTTTCTGTGCCTCCGTCAAATTTGAAAATACGCCTGAGATAAAAAGACTTTCTGAAGACTTCTTCTGGGATTCGCAAAACACAGAATAAAAATCTTCTTCTATGATTCCTCTTCTTGAAAATTCATTTTCTCCCAATAAAGCGCGGATAGCATCTACCACCGAGCTTTTTCCAGAGCCATTCTCACCGACTAACAAATTCAATCCCCTTGAAAAAGAGACTTCTACCGCATCAGAAAACATCCTAAAATCTTTAATTGAAATCTTTGATAGATACATGCTGTTCCACCTTCCTCAGAATAGTTATTCTATGTTTTCGTCCTCATCATCTTCATCAAGATCATACAAGACCGAACAATTGCCTATCAATGACAGTAGTTCTTTCCGCTCTTTTCTTTGTGCTTTATCCTCAATATCTTCATGAAGATCATCCACATAATCAATCAATGAATCATTAACCTTCCCCGCACAGAGATCTTCCAGATATTCGTTCACTAAACTATCATCGAAATCCAACGCTTCCATGTCATCTAGCAACCGAAAAACACCAGTGCCTCGATTTTTCTTGTAAATATAAAGAAGTAATTCTTTAACTGCATGCTGTTCTAAAACCATTTGCTCATACAAAGTTCTTCTTTGCGCAGTCCAAAACACTCGAGATGCTCTAGATGAAGAATCTATTTCATAGGTGTATGTATTCAATTCGCTGGCCTTATCATGTATCAATAAGTAAAAATGAACTGCCAGTTTTCCCAGTTCATTGATGTAAAACCGCTTAAATTTTTCAAATTGTACCGCAGCACACAGTTCATCAAAATTAAACTTTCCATTTAGTCTCTTCAGGAAACCAATGAACAGCTTTCGTAAATCATTTCCATGTTGCCCTGGATTATAATTTGCATATCTGAAATTATTATAATAATCCGCAAATACACCAAGTAGGCTCATTGCATTTTTTGACACATTCCTTTCCGAAAATTTGTTAACCTCACGCTGTAATTCAATATGATTATGCTGCTTTAAGCACTTTGGCATGGAACTTATATCTGTTGGATCCTGCGCCACAAGACAAAGATATATTTTTTGCAGTCTTTCTATACCTACAGCACCAGTATATAAGATGATGTTAATCTCATATGTATTATTCAATCCGCTGATGGACATAGTCTTTTTTGCTGAATCATAAATAAATTCACCAGCTATCTCCAATTCACGGCCCATATTGAGACTCTTGAAATCCCATATTTCGTCTACAAACATGTCTTCTCCACCTTGATAATTGAAACTACATTATTGTTCACGGTTCGTTGCACTTAATTTCAGATTTCCATACTGACATTCTGCAAATTCAAAATCTCCAAATTCTATCATCATTATTTTCCTCAAACACACAAAGCTTTCTATATTACTCCAAAATGCTTAAACGCCTTCATAATGGCTTCTTCCTTTTCAGGAGTTACGTGAGGCTGCTTTGCTTCTTCTGACTTAGGCAAATAATGATTCTCTCCGGTCTCAATTCCGCATTTTTTCTTCACCTGTGCGATATAAAGCGATGACACCTTTAGACCACACTCACTAAGGATATACTCTTTCACCTGAGCATATGTCGCTTTTCCCCTAAGTTCAGTCAAATCCATATCCTCTAAAGAGAAATCAACCTTCACTTTTCTGCAGTCGACCATTCCCTTGGAAAGTAAGACAACCGTCTCCACATGATTCGTCCAGCCAAACATATCCACCGGCCAGGCTTCTACAGCGCGATACTTTACTTTCTTGAAGCTCTCCAGATCCCGTCCCAGTGTCTCCGGGTTACAGGACACATAGACCACTCGCTCCGGAGCAAGCTGCGCCACAGCCTGAATGAATTCTTCCGTACTGCCGCTTCTTGGCGGATCCATAACAACCACGTCTGCCTTAACACCCTCTTGCGCCATAGAGGTCAGGTATTCTGTGGCATCTGCTGCAACGAAATGAATATTATTGAGATTATTGCGTTTTGCATTGGCTTTGGCATCTTTTACCGCATCACGATTCAATTCAATGCCAAGCACCTTACCTGCCTTGGAAGCCATTGCCATACCAATCGTTCCAATACCACAATAAGCATCCACTACTGTCTCTTTACCAGTTAATCCTGCTGCCTGAATTGCCTTCTTATACAGCACCTGCGTCTGGGCAGAATTTACCTGATAGAAAGAATTGGGTGAAATACGGAAACGCAGTCCACACAAAACATCTTCAATATATCCTTCTCCATACAGCGGTTTATTGCGTTCTCCCAACACCATTGTCGTATTGGCTTCATTGATATTCTGGACAATCGTTGTGATCTCAGGATGTCTTTTTCTCAATTCCGCTACAAAATTATTCTTATGCGGGAACTCTGGACAGGCAGTGACCAGTACCACCATGATCTGCTTCGTGGACATTCCCTTGCGGACCAGTACATGACGCAGAACGCCTCGCCCTGTATCTTCATTATATATCCAGATTTTAAAAGACTTTACCAGCTCTGTCACTGTCTTGATAATGGCTGATGCCTGGGCATCCTCTATGAGACAGTTATCAATAGGCACGATCGTATGGGTTCCTTCACTGTATGTTCCGGCAATAACTTCATCCTTCAATCTTCCAAACACTGCATGGACTTTATTTCTATAATGAAAAGGATAATACATTCCTGCAACGTCATGAATATTTCTGCAATATTTTCCAATATGACTCTCTACCAGCTCTTTCTTGGCTATCAGCTCTTCTTCATATGTGGTCTGTCCCATATGACAGGCTCCACATTTCTCTACATAAGGACATTTTTCCTGTATCATGATAATTCCTTTCTGTTCAAAACATTCTCTTTCTTCATTGTGCCATGGTTTCCCTGAAATGTCAAAAATACGACTATCCCGGAAAAGTCAGTCTCATCTGGTTCCACACCACATTGCCGTGAACGGATTCTGAAACACCCTCAAGTTCAAAGCCAAATTTTGAATAATAAGGAATCAGCCTGTCTTTGCAGGTAAGTACCAGCCCTTTTCTTCCCTGCGCCCTGGCATCCTCAATGGCTCTCTGGATCAGTTCACCTGCATAGCCTTTTCTACGATAGGAAGGAATCGTATTCACACCAAATATCATCTGCCAACTGCCTTTTTCATCATGCATGGATGCCTTTTCATACATCTCATCCGTCAGATCCTTCTGGTCTGTTACCATGCCATCCACAAAGGCTATGAGTCTGTCACCGTCAAACATGAGCCAGAAATGTTCCTTATAATATTCCAATCTCTGTATAAATTCATCCTCGGTTGCCGCCTCCGCTGGTGGAAAGCAGGCTGCCTCTACCTCTGCAATCTGCTGCAGATCTTCTATCTTAGCTGTTCTAATCAGCATATTATCACTCCATTCTGTTGTATCTTCATCTATTGTAGCAGTATCGTTTCCTGGTATGCAATGGATTTTTAAATATTGTCAAGTGTATGAATTATTTATATAATATACATAATTATAAACAGTTTTATTAGTAGAAGGAGAACACTCAATGAAAAGAATATGGATCGTAGGTTCCCTTGGACACATGGGACAGGCACTGATCAATCTGCTGGATATGAAATCCTATGAATTATATGAGACTGACAAAGACGAAGTCGATATTACTGACGAAGAACAGGTATTTACATTCATGAACCGTAACCGCCCTGATGTCATTATCAACTGCGCCGGTTATAATGCTTACTCTGCTGATGGCATTCCCGATTCCGACAGGGCTTACAGCATCAATGCCGTAGGCGTGCGCAATCTTGCACAGGCGGCAGAGGCTATTCAGGCGAAGCTCATTCAGATATCTACCGATGATGTCTTTTCCGACATATCTGATGTGCCCTATAACGAATTCGATGACGTGAATCCTAAAGGAATCTTTGCCAAATCCAAATATGCAGGAGAGAAATACGTAACTCAGCTCATGACGCGTTATGCCATTATCCGCAGCTCCTGGATTTATGGCATTGGAAAAGACTTCCTGAATGAAGTGCTGGAAGCTGCCAACAATGATTCTATCACCACTCTGACTCTGAAGGATAATGCGCAAGCAGTACCTACCTCTGCAGCAGAGCTTGCCAAAATCGTTAAAATATTCATAGATGATGATCATTTCGGTGTCTACCACGCTGTATGCAGTGGTGGTGGCTGTACCCGTCTGGAATATGCACGGGAGATACTCCGGCTTGCTCACAAGGAGGATGCCCTTACCATTACCGTAGCACCTGACGCCCCACAGAAATATTCCGTACTCGACAATATGATGCTTCGTATCACCGGTCTGCCTGAACCTCAGGACTGGAGACAGGCATTAGCAGCCTATATGCAGGAGACAGGAGGACTCGAATAATGAGTGAAAATAACAAGACTAAGAAGAAGCTCAGCCTTTCTACGATTATTTTTATTGCCCTGCTCACAGGTGCTGTATTCGGAATACTGATCCATTATTTTATTCCCGAAGGATATTTTCGCGATACCATTCTTATAAATGGTATTTTCTATGTCCTCGGAAATGGCTTCATCCGTCTGATGCAGATGCTGGTCGTTCCTCTGGTATTCTGCTCTCTGGTATGCGGTGCCATGGCAATCGGTGACACCAAGACGCTTGGAACCGTTGGTGTAAAGACAATTATCTTCTACCTGATTACCACAGCGCTGGCTGTGTGCCTGGCACTCTCCGTAGCCTCCCTGATCAATCCGGGCTTAGGTATGCACGAGACTGTATCAGATACCTCTGCTGCCGTAGAAACCACAACCATTAATTTCGCAGATACACTGCTGAATATCATTCCCAAAAATATATTCAACTCGCTGGCAAACGGAGATATGCTCCCTGTCATTGTATTTGCCCTGTTCACCGGTATCCTGCTGGCATCCATGGGCAATAGAGTCTCCACCGTAGCCAACTTCTTCAGCCAGTTCAATGACATTATGATGGAAATGACAACGGCTGTTATGAAGGTCGCTCCTGTCGGTGTATTCTGTCTGATTGCCAAGACCTTTGCCGGCATTGGCTTTGATGCCTTCGTTCCAATGCTCAAATACATGGGCAGCGTTATTCTGGCTCTGGCTCTGCAGTGCTTCGTAGTTTATCAGGTGCTGTTATTTCTTTTCACCAGACTGAATCCATTCAGATTTATCAGGAAGTTCTTCCCGGTCATGACCTTTGCATTCTCTACCTCCACCAGTAATGCAACGATTCCGCTGTCCATTGATACCCTGTTTAAGAAGATAGGTGTGTCCAAGAGAATATCTTCCTTTACCATTCCTCTAGGCGCTACCATTAACATGGATGGTACCTCGATCATGCAGGGTGTTGCGGTTATCTTCATTGCGCAGGCATATGGCATTGACCTGACACCGTCTGCCCTTGCAACAGTTGTTGCAACTGCTACTGTAGCCTCTATCGGTACTGCCGGTGTACCAAGTGTCGGTCTGGTCACTCTCTCCATGGTGCTGACCTCTGTAGGACTTCCTACGGAAGGTATCGCCCTGATCATGGGTATCGACCGTATTCTCGACATGCTCAGAACCGCAGTCAACATCACCGGCGATGCAGTATGTACTACCATCATTGCCAGACAGCAGGGCGCATTTAAGAAAGAAGTATTCGATGCTGATTAAGCAACAAAAGAGCAACCGGTGTTCACTTGGTTGCTCTTTTCTGCTTAATATTCTTCTGCAATATCTATCTCTTTCTGTTCCTGCTCGATAGGCATTGAATAATATGGTGTATGTCTTAAATATACCAGCCAGTAACCGCAGCCTACGATTCCGGCTCCACCCAGAATATTTCCCAGTGTAACCGGCAGTAGATTTCTGAATAGAAAGGTTCCTGCTGTCAGACCTTGTGCTGCGATTCCATATTCCTTTGCTGTAAGTAATGCTGCAACTCCAAAGTAGATATCAGCGATACTGTGCTCAAATCCGCAAAGCACAAATATCATGACCGGCCAGAAGCTCATCATCAGCTTGCCTGACACCTTCTTTGCTGCAAAAGCCGACCATACTGCAATGCAGACCAGAATATTACACAATATGCCTCTGATGAATGCCTCCGCAAAGGTCTGCTGTACCCTCGTCATACCCGCAGCAACTATTTTTTCCGCAAGTCTCTCCTGAAACAGGTCAGGAATATGGCCATATACAATCATCACTGCCACAAAAGCTGCTCCGATAAAATTACCGACAAAAACAAATAACCAGTTCTTCAGCATTTCATAGAATTTGACCTTTTTCTCCAGTACACTGACGATGATCAGATTATTGCCTGTAAAAAGCTCACTTCCTGCCACCAGTACCATTGCCATTCCCGCCGGGAAAACAACTGCACTCAGAAGCCTGCCCAGTGAAGCATTCTCTACCGTAGCTGCTGCCGTAGTAGATGCCACTCCCGCAAAGCCTATGAATAAACCTGCAAAAATGCCTAAAATAATCATCTTCCATGCTGACAGTTTTACCTTATGTATCCCGATTTCCACAAAGTTCCTTGCAATTTCCAAAGGTGAATGCATATCCGTTTCCTCCAGTCTTATTTCCATTTCATATAGTTTAACACATTTATTGCTCTTTGGAAAATGCTTTGTTCTGATACCTTTGGCAAAAAAACCTTTTATCTTGATTGAAGCAATACCTGGGAATTGGTTCCGTAAAAGATATCATCATGAAAAGCCAGCTTCTTCAAAATGCACTCCATATATTCCCAATTATCATCTACATCAAATTCATAGCTGTGTCCCCATATATATAACAACTGTGGTTCATCCGTATCCATATTTAAAAAGCGGTCAATCCCACTCATAATATCTGCATCTGCATGATGGAAGCTAGGCTTGAACCTCAGCAGGTCGGATTGTAAAGCAAAACCAACTATTTGTTATTTTAAAGCTTACATACTTTTTATCGAATGTCAACTGTTTATGAAATGTCTTTTTTACTAAAAAGCCAGGGAGATTTCTGTAAAATATAAAACGGTCAACCTGATTGCGGTCCCATTGCAATGCATGCTTTTGTTGATTTTCTGACCTTTACTATTTCCGCATATAAAAACAACAGTGTCCTACTTGAGAAACACTGTTGTAAATTTTCCCGGTCAAAAACGTTTGACCGCCCGCTAAATATTTTACTTTAATATTCCGTAACTACTCAGAACCCCTACATATTCTCCATTATTATAAACAAACGGTCCGGCTTCTGCAGCTTCTCCGAAATATTCCGGTCTTAATGACATGATTTCGAGCAGCTCATCCATAGTGTTCACCCTTGTTGCCTGATATGGTTGTTCAAATGCAATCTTTTCTACAAATAAATAGTGATCACTGCACTTTATCAGTACCCCTGTATGTCCTACGAAAACAACGTCAGAATAAGGATCATATATTACTATGCTCAGAAGAGACATGTTATCACTATCTATCCTGAATCCATACTTGTCCCAGCTATCAGAAAACACAGTTTCCGGGTGTTTATCATCCGTTACGCTTTTTTCACCATATAGTGTAGTAAATATATCTCTGTCTTCTTTTATGGTCTCATATCTTCCTACATTATCTATCGCTTCTGTATCAAACATTAAATAAGTACCCTCGTACTCTTCTTCCGTTGATTCTGCTGACAGTACCTCATCCAGCAGGAGAAAGGCTGTCATTCTGCAGTCAGCATCTGAATAGTCATGCTCTTTCTCCCAGCCATCCATGCATTTACCTACATCTACTTTCAGCTTATACGGATCTGACCAGGTGTCTTCAAGCATTGCATTTTTGCCGGCAGTATCAGCAAAATCGGCTGCCCATTCCTGAAATATATCTACATGGGAAGCTCCCGCAGATCTCAGCTCCTTAGATACCTCTTCAATGGTATTGCTGCCTCCCATGTACGTTGCAGCCGGTATCTTTTGCCCATGCCCTGTCTGAGTGCCCATACAGGCATTCAGCAACATGGACGGAAGCAAAATAACAGCAAATATTTTAATTGCCGTCTGCGTATTATTTTGTCTTTTCAACAGAGATTACCTCTCCCTCAAATGGGTCTACCTCAGAAACTGTTCCTGTATATTTTACAGTCACGGTATCACCGTTGCTGACATTCTCCAAGCCTTCCGGCTTTTCTTCAAAAGTAAAGCCATATGAAGTGCCATTCTTATCTGTAACAACAAACATGAAATCTTTTATCTCATCGATTGTTCCTGTCAATTCTTTTCCCTCTGCTGTTTCTTCCTGTTTCACGGACTCACTGCTATTATTTGTCTGTCCACAGCCTCCTATCAGTCCGGCACTAAGCATTAAACCCATTAAAACCGTGATTAATTTCTTCTTCATTATCAATATACCTCTTTCCCATATATTCTTAATACTTCCTCTTCAAAATACCATACTATTTTATTTGTGTAAATAGTATGCTCCTAAAATTAAAGAAATATTTATTATTTTACCAACATGTCATATTGAACTTGCACATCAGCAGCCTTCTTTAATACAGATCCTAATGAAACCATAGCTTTTGCTAAGCTCTGTTCTGCCTTTCTCTTTCTTTGTCATTTCAGAGCCCAACTCAACTAACGGATTCACATCGCCCCTTGTTCCAACTGCAACTGCGATAATTTTCATAAAACACCCTCCTTAGACAAATTCTGAATTAAAAATGCACCCACAAACTTTAAATGCAAAATACACTATACAATGGCACTGACTTTATCCCCTTTACCATTCCAAAATTTCTTGTTGAAATTCTCATTGCATAAACCGGATCATATTTTTCCATATAAACCATCATACTTTTAGCTTTCACATGATTTCCTGCCTTACATTCAACTGGAATTACATGACTGTCTTTTTGTATCAGAACGTCTACTTCCGCAGTATTATCCGATTCCCAATAATGAAGATCATAGCCTTTCGTTTTCAATGCAATTGCAACATAATTCTCTGTCAGTATGCCACGAAAGTGCTCTGTTTCCTTACCCCTCAACGCTTCAAGCGTCATTCTCATTCTGGCAGACATAATACCCATATCGCTATAATATAATTTGAATGCACTCACATCCTGATATGCCACAACCGGATAAAATCCCTGACTACATTTCATACACTTATTTACAATTCCAGCCCGAATCAACCAGTCAATCGCATCTCCGTATTGAGATGCTCTTGCACCTGATTTTATCAACTTATACTGGAATTTTTTTTCATCTTTTGCCAACTGAGCCGGAAGGGAATCATATGCTTCAAAAATGCGTATCGTATCTGACTGATCAGCATATTTGGTCATATCCGCAATATAGGAATTTAATAACATCTGTCTGATTTCTGTCTGCTCTATAGGACTGTCTTTTGCAAGATCAGCCTTTACTGCTGCCGGCATCCCACCTACGATACAATAATGATAAAATTCCTGCATAGCCTCTTCATGAAGTATCTCATCCAACGGTTGATTATTTTCATAATGTTCCCGGATTGTATCTGCAAGCATCTGTTTTCCCTTTGCCCACAATACCTCTTCCAGATCCATTGGGTACATGGTCAGCATCTGAACTTTCCCCACTGGAAATGAATATTTTTCGCGGTTCACTGCCACGCCAAGCAGACTTCCTGCTGCCATTACATGATATTCAGGAGCTTCTTCTGAAAAATATTTTAACGAAGTTAAAGCTCTTTCACACATCTGAATTTCATCAAAAATAATAAGTGTATTTTCAGGTACAATCTTTGACTGATAATATTTTTCTAAAACAGATATAACATGATCTGCATGAATGTCTGTTTCAAAATATTTTCCAATCCTTTCGTCTGTTTCAAAATTTACATAGATAGTATTCTTGTAATACAATGCTCCAAACTCACGCATCTCAAATGTTTTTCCAACCTGACGTGCACCATAAATAAGCAATGGCATCCTACCATTTAACATATTTTTCCACTCATATAACTTAGACGTTATTTTACGTTTCATGTGTATACATTCCCTTCCTTTAAAATATTTTAATATGTTCTAATGCATTATATTACATTTTTTTATATGAACCAATGTATCTTTTAACATCAAATATAAATTTGTACCAGACCATGAGTATATACCAAAAACTGATTTCTTTATAATGATATGACCATTTTTCAGTTTGAAAAATTCCTATTTACCAGTTGCTTTTTATAATTCCAATGAATCTACATTCAATAAAAAATCATATACATTCATGATTAAAATACCCTGATCATTATAAAAAGGTTTGGGTGTATTAGATGTAATTACCATCTTCTTAAATGAATCATTTATTTTCAAAAAAGGGCGAATTTCCTGTACCATTTTCGCTTCCGTCTCCAGCATATACGCTGACTGGATATAATACTTTTTAGAACCCTTATTGCAGATAAAATCGACTTCCAGTTGCTTTTTTACCGGTTTTGCCTCCTCTCTCTTCTCAACAACAGTCAGATTCCCAACATCCACATGAAAGCCTCTCATTCTTAATTCATTGTAAATTACATTCTCCATAGAATGTGTCACTTCCATTTGTCTATAATGAATTCTTGAATTTCTTAGTCCCATATCCATAAAATAGTACTTCAATGGTGTACCAATATAAGATTTTCCTTTAATATCATATCGATTCGCCTCTTCAATTAAAAAAGCATCCTCCAAATATTCAATATATTTCGTAATAGTAGTTGCGGTAATCTTTGAATTATTTACACTTTTAAATGTTTTCTGAAGTTTGTTAGGATTCGTCAAAGCACCAATTACGGATGCCAAAACATCAAGCAGCGATTCCATTTCTCCAACATTTCTGATTTTGTTTCGCTTCACAATATCGCTAATATATGTTTCCTGAAAAAGATTATCCAGAAGCGTCATTTTTTGCTCATCCGTTTCAGCTAATACCACCAAGGGAATACCACCATAAGTAATATATTCGTTCCATCCATCATATTTGTTTCCATCGTAGCAACTCATAAATTCAGAAAAACTCAAAGGGTACATATGAACCTCATCCCCTCTGCCCCCAAATTCAGTTGCTATATCTCTGGATAAAAACTTTGCATTGCTCCCCGTTACAAACACATCACAATTCTTCTTATCCGCTAAACCATTAAGTACACTCACAAATTCATCCAGCAACTGTACTTCATCTAAAAGGAAGTAATATTTTTCATCATCTTGAATCTGTTCCTTTGCCCAAGGATAAAAGATTTTCGGGTCTTGATATTCTATATTGTCAAATAAATCAAATGCCATTTCAATGATGTGTTTTTCATCCACTCCATTTTCAAGCAAATGATTTTTAAACAATGTTCGCAATAAATAAGATTTTCCACATCTTCTTATTCCTGTTACAATTTTTATCAGACCATTTCCTTCACGCTTTATAAGTTGTTCTAAATAATAATCTCTTTTAATCTCTTTTACCATAATGCTTTCTCTCCTAAAAGATATTTTGGTTATTATATCTCTAAATATCTTTTATTATACTCAACAATATTATATAATTCAATTGTCTAAAAGATATTTTGGTTAATTTTTATCAAAATATCTTTTGGACGATTGAAGCATTATCATGTTATATAAACACAAAAAAACAGCAGGTAGTCTTGTTATATGACCACCTGCCTGTTACCTGTTCTGATATTATTTTCTGTATATCATCAATTCATCAAACTTGAATTTAACGTTCTCTTTTATGTCTATCAATAAGCAACAAAACAAACATAATAAG
>OBLI01002333.1_pt1 | contig 16336 bp, 18 predicted proteins | sample 1519701 | NCBI WGS metagenome assembly OBLI01 (sample SAMEA3663005, study PRJEB22513) | pig gut metagenome | biome: pig gut; feature: pig-associated habitat; material: faeces | place: France | collected 2012 | reverse complement strand
CTCTGAGTTCGAGGCCAGGCTCGCCGCCAAGGATAATGAGATTAATTCCCTTAGATGAGATAAAGGAGGTCCCATGCCTGTCACTCCGGAGGAAATGGCCGCTCGCAACAAGCAGCCATCAACTGTGTCCGAATGGGTATAATCACACTCTATTTTTCTTAATAAAAAATCAAAATTTTATTTTATCTTGGCTAACGGTTCTTAAATGACCGCTTACTGTTGGAGCATATGAAAGACTATATTTTAAATTTCGAAGGCTATTGGAGAGATTGCAATAAAGGTGGTCTTCCTACTTATAAAGGTGTGTATTTAGTATATCGCTGCAATTATAATGTCCAGAATGATACTGTTAATCTTATTGAGATTATCTATATCGGTCAGGCAGATAATATTCACGACAGGCATATACGTCATGAAAAAGAGCAAATATTTAAAAGCCAGTTGCAGGAAGGTGAAGAACTTTGCTTTTCCTGTGCAAAGGTCGAACAGGATTTAGACTTGGTGGAAAATGCTTTAATTTTTGCTCAGAAACCATCCCTTAATGAAAAGGGGAAGGACAATTATGCTTATGATGAAGCTCATTTGGTTTTAAGTGGCTCTTGTACTGGTATGAAGTATACCGATTTTACAATACGTTGATTTTTATAAAAATAGGAAAAGTATTATGGCAGATACAGATGGTAAGACAAGAGAGGAGAAACTAAAGAAATGCTTTGTCATTATGCCAATTAGTGATGTTGATGGCTATCCTAAAGGACATTTTGATAGGGTTTATGATTTCATCATTAAACCTGCATGTATGCAAGCAGGTTTTGATGCGATACGGGCAGATGTTACAGCTAAGACGAATGTCATAATAGTGGATATACTGAAGCATGTATATGATTGTGATATGGCAATATGTGATTTGAGTGCTCGAAATCCAAATGTTTTCTATGAGTTGGGCTTTCGTCAAGCCTTTAACAAGAAAACTGTTTTAATGATTGATGAGAAAACAACACGACCCTTTGATATTAGCGCCATACGTTCGTTTCAGTACCAGTCCTCTTTGAGAATTGATTTAGTCAACGAAGCTAAAGAAAAATTGACCAAGGCTTTGATGGAAACAGAAACAATGGAAGAGAATGAGACGAACTCCTTGCTAAAGCTGTTGTCAATAGAAAGCCCAGCTAAGTTACCTCAGAGTTTAAAATTGTCTGACGATAGTTCTCTTATCTTGCAAGCCATACGAGATTTGGGGGATGAAATTCAACGGAATTTCCGTAAGAATAGGCATTCGCCAGTATTGGTAAAGTCCAATTTACGTAGATTTACATTGCCAAATGGTGAACGTGTAAAAGTAGGTGATCATTTATACGATACCTTGAATAACCGAGAGTTTGGCGAGATCATAGATATTACTGACAATAATATGGTAGTCAGTAATAACAAAGGTTCCGTTGAATTTGTAAAGCTTGAACAAGCCGAGCATTTGGTAACAATGCCTTTTTGATCAGCCTTAAGCTTTGTTGATTAAATATAAATGAAAGATTATGTCTAAGTATATATTGTATCGTTATCAGTTTTCGCCCATTCAAAGCAATGTTCAGTCTTTGTTTCCTGTGAACGAAGATAAAATGTCTGATGAAGATTTAATGCAAAATAAGCAAACTTTATTTGCGTCACTCTTTGGAGAAAATGCCGAAATGAACTTTAAGAAGGGTAATAAGCTTTATAATCATAAGATGCTTTTCTGTCAAGGTGACTTTTTTGTCTTCAAGATTGCTAATGACAAGAGCGTAAATTTGGAGGAGAACTTCACTAAATGCAAGCATGATTATTCACCAAGCTGCAATGTTATTATTGATAATCGTAAAGATATTCAAATCATAGCTGTGGAGGAGAAGAAAAATGTATTCAAATCAACAGATGTGGTTTCTTCCATCTTGCAAGATACATTCTCTAAAGACTTACAGCCATACAGACTATCTATAGCCATCAGACGAATTTATGATAAGACCGACTTTTGGACGATTGTTGCTGGTAATAGTGATTCAATAGAGAAGGTACGTTTTCGATTCTCTTATCCAAATTTGCCTGCCTTAAACAAGAATGTCAAGGAGGCTATTGCGGAAGTGGCAAAATCTACTGCAAGTGGAAATTCTGAATTTACGTTGGAGGCACAAAAGGGCTCTTCCTTAAATGTTTCAGAAGAAGATACTAACTTATCTTCTCTGGTTCAAATGTCTGCTGATGGTGGTGAAGAAATCAAGATAAAAATTAAAAAACTGTCTGCATGGCAGAAAGTTGGTGACTCGTCGAAATCCATCGAAATTGAAGATTTGAACGTTACTCTATCTGATGGATTGTTTGAAAAAGCATTAGACAAACTATCTGGATGCTTCAATAAATTGTTTAGGTAATGTGTATTCCTGTTAGATATATCATATATGTAGTGCTTACCGCATGTATAGGTTATGCTTCGTCTTTATGTTCTGAAGAGAATGATTATCTTTATGGGATGAGTAGAAATTTACTTACAGTTTGTATCACTCTGGTTACACTATATACTACGATTTCTAATCTCGTTATGATGCAATTGTCAAAGTTTCATGAAGAGTCAAAAGGAAACATTCTAAAATGTTTAGAAGGTCTAAGAAGGAATATAAAGATATTGATGGGATTGATAGCATGTGATGCATTTATTCTTATTATACTTCCCAATATTAAACTCCAGCTAGAGCAATGGCTATGGGTACTTAATCATTATCGGTTAGTTGTAGATATGATGGTGTTCTTTACATTGTTTTATTTCTTGTATGTGATATATGACAGTACACTTGCTTTTTATAATCTTTTTGAACATAATAATAAATAAGTTGTATATGTCTCAATTTTAAGATAATAGCAAGAGTATTGCGAAGAATACGTTGGTTCATTATTTTCGAATGCTGTTCTTGATGGGTGTATCGTAGTTTATGAGGCGATGTATATAGCAAGGATGTTGAAATATCAGAGAATATTATGAGCGAGGAACAATACAACGAATTGCTGAAAGCCTATACAAAGGAGGCTTTGGCAAGTATGATAAAGGCTGATATACGCAATAGGTTTCCCGAACCTTATGCAAGTATGTATTGCCAACAATTTGATGATTTCAAAAATGTTGCAGATTTCTTGGAATTTGCAGCAAAGTTAATGAGGAGATAAAATTTTATGAAAGGTCTAGGGTTCGAATCCCTACGGGGGATGAATAAAATCCAAACAGAACTAAATCATAAAATGATATGAAAAACAATACACATATAGTAATTATGGCTGGCGGCATTGGCAGCCGCTTTTGGCCTATCTCAACACCTGAATACCCCAAGCAGTTTATTGACATCCTTGGGGTTGGGAAAACACTGATACAGTTGACCGTGGAGAGATTCCAAACAATATGCCCAGTGGAAAACATGTGGGTAGTGACTAATGAAAGGTATGCGGAGATTGTTAAGCAACAGATTCCGAACATACCAGACGAAAATATCTTGAAAGAACCGGAGGCTCGCAATACTGCACCATGTATTGCCTACGCATGTTGGAAAATCAAGAAGAAGGATGCAGATGCCAATATCGTGGTAACACCTTCTGACGCTATCGTGATGAATGTTTCGGAATATCAGAGAATCATCTCAAAAGCACTTGATTTTACAAGCAAGAATGATACCATAGTCACCGTAGGCATAAAGCCCACCCGCCCGGAAACAGGTTATGGATATATTGCGGCAAAGAACGAGGTAGCTAAAGATGAAATCATTAAGGTTGAATGTTTCAAAGAGAAACCTGACCTTGCTACAGCAGAGGAATATCTCAGGGCTGGCAATTACTTTTGGAATGCCGGTATCTTCGTTTGGAATGTAAAGACAATAGAAGAAGAGATTCGCTCTTTCCAGCCTTCTCTTGCTTCTATCATGGATGACCTATCCTATTCTTTCTTTACTGAGAATGAAGAGCCAGAGCTGCGCCGACTATTCCCTACATGTGACAAGATAAGCATCGACTATGCTGTGATGGAGAAGTCTCAGAAGATTTTCACCATTCCCGGTGATTTTGGTTGGAGCGACCTTGGCAGTTGGGGTTCTGTGCAGACTCATGTTGCTACAGATGCCGATGGCAATGCCATAGTAGGAGACAATATCAGCTTGTATGAATGTAAAGATTGTATCGTGAGCGCATCCAATGCCGCAAAGATTGTAGTGCAAGGATTGAATGGATATATAGTGGCAGAGAAAGAAGGAAGGATTCTTATCTGCTCACTGAAGGAGGAACAGAGAATAAAAGAGTTTTCAAAATAACTATAAACGAAGGAGTACAGCTTTTCCGATATTAATTAATCATGGAATTAATAAAAACATCAATAGACGGCGTGCTCATCATTGAGCCCCGCGTATTCAAAGACTCCCGCGGTTACTTCTTCGAGAGTTTCTCTCAGAGAGAGTTTGATGAGAAAGTAACGCCCATTCTTGGGCATAGTATCAACTTTGTTCAAGACAACGAGTCGATGTCATTATATGGCGTGATGCGTGGTCTTCACTATCAGCGTATGCCATATACACAGAGCAAACTTGTGCGCTGCGTCAAGGGCGCAGTGCTTGACGTAGCCGTTGATATCCGCAAGGGTTCTCCGACATTCGGTCAACACGTCTCCTGCCTCTTGACAGGACGTGATGAAGAAGGAATGAAGATAGCAGAGCAATGGGAAAAAGAATCCCTAATTCCTAATTCCTCATCCCTAATTGGGTTACAGTTCTTCATCCCTCGTGGTTTTGCTCATGGCTTCGCCGTTCTCTCCGAGACCGCTGTCTTCCAATACAAGTGCGACGAGTTCTATCATCCCGAGGCAGATGGCGGCATCAATATCAAGGATGAAAGTCTTGGTATTGACTGGCGCATACCAATGGAGAAGGCGATACTCAGTGAGAAAGACTTGAAGCATGCATGCTTGAAAGATGCAGTGCTTGACTTTGATATTAACGATAAGTTATACTAATCATCTTCACTGTTCAGATACTGCCTGTTTTTAATGAGCAACTTTTCAGGTAAGTCTGAATGGTGGAGATACATTAAGATAAATATATGAAAGGTATAGTATTAGCCGGTGGCTCGGGTACCAGGTTGTACCCCATCACCAAGGGTATCAGCAAGCAGCTAATTCCCATTTTTGACAAACCGATGATTTATTATCCTATCTCTGTGTTGATGCTTGCTGGCATCAGAGAGATATTGATAATCAGTACTCCATTCGATTTGCCAGGCTTCAAGCGTCTGCTTGGTGATGGCAGCGACTTCGGGGTAAAGTTCGAGTATACCGAACAACCATCACCCGATGGACTCGCACAGGCATTCACAATAGGTGCAGATTTTATTGGCGACGATGCTGCATGCCTCGTACTTGGAGATAACATCTTCCAAGGTGCTGGTTTGACAAATATGCTTATGGAAGCTGTTCGCACAGCCGAGGAAGACAAGAAAGCTACGGTATTTGGATATTGGGTATCAGACCCTGAAAGATATGGTGTTACTTTGTTTGATGCGGATGGCAATTGCCTAAGTATAGAAGAAAAGCCTGAGCATCCAAAGAGCAACTATGCTGTAGTAGGTTTATACTTCTATCCTAACAAGGAAGTGGAAGTAGCCAAGCATATTAAGCCATCTGCTCGTGGTGAATTGGAAATCACAACCGTTAACCAGGAGCTCCAGAAGGATAAGGAGCTGAAGGTACAGACCATGGCAAGAGGATTTGCCTGGCTTGATACCGGAACCCATGATTCTCTTTCTGAGGCATCTACCTTCATCGAGGTCTTGGAGAAGCGCCAGGGCTTGAAGGTGGCTTGTTAGGAAGGCATCGCATACCGCCAGGGATGAATTTCTGCTGAACAATTGAAGGCGAATGCTCAGCCAATGCTGAAGAACGACTATGGTAAGTATCTGCTTTCTATTCTTGAAGAAGCAGATGGTACATTAAAGAAGAACTTAGAATTTTAAGCAGGAAATTATTATAGGAGGCGAAATGCTTAGAGCTTATTTTATAAGCTACTTTTCGGCTCTTGGTATGGAGCCTGCCTTTCTTAAAATAAGAAACGATATAATTCTAATATTGATAGAATTCTTTCATTTGCCAAAGATTGAGGATGTTACCATTTGGGAGGATGATAGAAATAAGTTTTATAATCAATAGAAAAAAAATAGTAAATGTCAAATCAAACATCAGATAATAATAAAAGAATAGCAAAGAATACTTTGCTTCTTTATGTGCGGATGCTCTTTATGATGGGTGTGAACTTATATGCTTCACGAGTTGTCTTGAATGCATTGGGGGTAGTGGATTTTGGTATAAATAATGTTGTCGGTGGCGTAATAGCAATGTTAGGATTTCTGACAGGCTCATTAAGTTCTGCATCATCTCGATATATAACTTATGATTTAGGTAAGGGGAATATTATGATGATGAAAAAGACTTTTGGAAATATATTGAGTATCCACTTTATATTGGCAGGTGTTGTGCTGGTTGTTGGAGAAACTCTTGGGTTATGGTTTGTTACTACTCAATTACAAATACCAGAAGGTAGAGAGACTGCTGCTTTTTGGGTGTACCAATTTTCAGTCTTGTCTTCAATATTAGGAATCATAAGTGTGCCATATAATGCAGCTATCATTGCCCATGAGGAAATGTCTGCTTTTGCATACATCTCTATTGTTGATGCTGTTTTAAAATTATTGGTGGCATTTTTTATTGTAATATCTCCTTATGATAAGTTGATAGTCTATGCTTTATTGATTTTTTTGATAATGTCTTTTGATAGAGTTTTATATGGCATATATTGTAGCAAGCACTTTGAGGAAACAAAAGTTCATTTTTCTTATGATAAGAAAATGTTTAAGGAAATATTTGCTTTTGCTGGTTGGACAATGAATGGTAATTTGGCAATAATTGGATTTACGCAAGGTATAAACATTCTCTTGAATATTTTCTTTGGTCCTGCTGTAAATGCTGCACGTGGCGTAGCTGTTCAAGTACAAGGTGTTTGTCAACAGTTTTGTGGTAACTTTCAAATGGCTTTAAATCCCCAATTGACAAAATGTTATGCACAAGGAGAATTGGAATATATGCACAAACTGTTATGCAAGAGTTCTAAATTCTCATTTTATATTTTATTTTTTATAGTTTTACCTTTAATGTTTGAAGCGCCATTTGTATTAAAACTTTGGCTTGGAAACGTGCCTGAACATACTGTAAATTTTTTACGCTTAATATTGGTGTCAAGTCTTTTGTATTGTCTGTCAAATCCTATAATTGTGTCAGTACATGCAACAGGTAAATTAAAGAAATTTCAGATTATAGAGGGGACGATGTTGTTGTCTATAGTACCTATCGCTTATGTCTTGTTAAAATACTTTTGTGTTATTCCAGAATATGTGTTTCTTGTTCATATAATTGTAGAATCGTGTACGCAAATAGTTCGTTTAAAAATAGTTCTTCCTATGATAAATATGCAATTGGTCGATTATTTCAAAAAGGTAACCCTACCTATAGTTGTTGTGGTTATTTTAACGCCATTGTTACCATTTGTAATTCAGGAAATTAGCTTTGCTAATGAGTTTTTGGCTTTTTTGGCTACTTGTAGTCTGTCTGTTGTTAGTTGTTTGTTGATTATTTATACAATTGGTTGCTCTTCTTCCGAGAGATGTTTTCTAAATAATAAAATTAAAATGATTCTAATGAAATGGAAAAACTAAAAAAATACAGGGCAGATATGGCTTTGGGACGTATTTTTGCGATTTATTGGGTAGTATTAATTCAGCATAATTTTGCTCCCTATCATCCAGATTGGGCATGGGTTGGTAATGGTCAGTATTTTATATTTGATAGAGTTTTGGATTTTACATCATATATTACATTACTGACAATGCCTTTATGCTTTTTTATATCAGGCTTTATTTTGCATAAGACGGGTGGTCTATATAAAGAAAGTAATTTCTTATTTTTTTGTATAAATAAAGTTAAGCGTTTGTATGTTCCATGTGTCTTATTTGGTTCCATTTTTGAGTTAATTTATAATGGTAAGATATCCTGGCAATGTCTAATAGGATTTAAGCATTTGTGGTTTATATCATATTTGTTTTTATACTTTATTGTTTCTTATTTTCTATTAAGAAATATGACCATATTAAAAATACTTGGAGTAATATTAGGGACACTTGCATTGAGGACTCTTTTAAAACACTATGATTTACCTTTTCTCGGAATAATGACTTATTATATTTGGTTCCTATTAGGTATATTTGTTGCAAAAAAAGAAGATATGTTTCACAAGTATGATAAATTCTATTTTATTGGTTTTTGTTTTTTTTACCTCTTGAAAATTTTCCAAATACGAATTGGGGGGGGGGGTACAGAGAAAGGCGATTTTTTATATGAAATCTTTGCAGTATTTTCATTGCTAAAAATTTTAGCTGTAATTTCAAATAAAATAAAGAAATACAAGGTCTTTAAATTGCTAGATGAAACTTCTTATGGAGTTTATATATTTCATATGATATTTTTATATATTTTCTATTCCATATTTAAAAATGTTATTGGAGAACAATATATGATAGAAAATGAGGTTGTTTTAACATCCATCCTGGCTATTTTTACAGTACCGTTTTCTATTATTTCAACATTGTTATTGCAGCAAACTAAAATATTAAAATTATGATGTGTAAGCCAAAAGTTAGTGTATTAATACCAGTTTATAATTCAGAAAAGTATATTAAACGTTGTATAAAAAGTGTGTTGTCGCAAACTTTTCTTGATTTTGAACTTTTACTAATAGATGATGGAAGTTCTGATTCTTCTGGTGATGTTTGTGATAAATTTGCAGAACAAGATGGGCGCATTAAAGTGTTTCATAAACAAAATGAAGGTATAAGTGCTACCCGTGAATTCTGTATAACTCATGCTCAAGGGGATTATATTCAATTTGTTGATAGTGATGACTGGGTAGAACCTGATATGTTACATGAAATGTATAACAAAGCCAAAGAATGTGATTCTGATATTGTTGGATGCAATTTTATACAAGAGTTTGGAGATTACGAAATTCCTACTACTGCTATTTATAACTCCAAAGAAGATTTTCTGCGTTCTGTGATTGGTAATTATTGGGGAGTATTATGGAAACTGATGATACGAAAAGAACTGTTTACTCGATATAATATTCATTTTCCTAATGGTGTTGATGGAGGTGAAGATTATTTTGTTGTTGTTTCTTTGTTATTAAAAAGTAAAAAAGTATCATTTGTTGATTTTTATCCTTATCACTATATTCGTAATAATAATAATTCATTCATATCTTCACCTTCATTTGAAAGAATAATGTTTCAAGTTAAAGCAACAGAAATGGTAGAGGGGATTTTAATTGAAGAAGGAATGATTGGTCGATATTCTAAAGAATTAACTAAAAGAAAGGTTGCAACGAAGTTACCTGTAATGCGATCGGATTTTTTAAGAGGAATAAAAATATATGGGAAGCTTCCTTTTTCTTCATTCCGATATGTAATAGGTAAAAAAAATAAATTATATTTTATTTTCGCGTATTTCGTATTGCTTTTTTTGAAGTTTAAATAATTAATGCTTATAACATGATAATACTTTTAAATTTGTTGATATTAATAGTATGTGTAGTAATATTTAATAATATTAAGGCTGGCTTTCTTCTAGCACTTATACTTAAAATATTAGTGCCTTCAGTTGTACGATTGCAATTCGGACCTATAAATCTGGCAATCAGTGATGTGATGACTATTGCTTTGTCAATTTCATATGTTTTTCATATGAATAAAATACATGCAGTAATGCCTTCTAAGTTAAAGAAGTATTTTTGTATTTATGTCTGTTCGATACCAATTCTTATAGTTTGTTCTACAGCATTTGTACCATATTCTTTTCAACTATCTTCATTTTTAAAAGGCTTCCTTTTTCAAATGATATTGTTTATAGTTATAGGATATTACGTATTGGCGGTTTCAAATATAAGGTTTGTCATAAATGTTTTATGTGTAATTTCCATATTTGCAGGATTATATGGAATTTTTAGTTATGTTGTTGGAAACAATGTTTATGTAGGCTCATTGAACCTTTTATATGGTAGTGAAGATGTGTTTGCATATTTTATGGATGAAGAAAGAGGGGGATTACAAGGAAGAACTTATGGGACAATGGGGCATCCATTGGCGTGGGGGCAATATTGGAATCTATTTATAAGTATAGTGTGGTTTTTGAAGACATACATAAAGAAATATGTTTTTATATTAGTTTTTATAATTGGATTAGTCAATATTGTACTTTGTGGTAGTAGAACTGCAATTGTCACTTTGGGTGTTTTCTTGATTTTTGTTTTATTGCATTATGGTTTGAAAAGACTATTGATTGTTTTACCCTCAATATATTTGGGAATGATCCTTTGTCTTTCGATAGTTCCTCATACTTCTAAAAATGCAGGAATTATCCAATATGTAGAATCTGGCATTTTCTTTTGGGATAGTTCTTATAGTGAGAAAGCTGGAATTGCTGGTAGTGATAAGCAAATGCGAGAGAGACAATTAGTGAAATCAATAGAGGTTATGAAAAAAAATCCTATTGGTGGAATTGGCTATAATTACCAATATTATGTATTACAAAGTAACCGATTTGTTACAGATGGTTTGTTTGGTTTGGAAAGTATAATATTTAAATTATTAGTGGAGCAAGGAATAATTGGTCTTATTGTATTTTTCTATACATATAATCTTCTTTTTAGATTTTCAACTGCGTTATATAGAGATAAAAGAAAAAAGATGTTATTATATGGGTATTTTGCATCATTTCTTACGAGTATATGTTTTACAGGAATTCAAGGTGCATCATATTTATATTTTATGATATTTCTATTTTTAATATTATTAAATTCAAACAAAAATGATACCAAAAATAATTCATTATTGTTGGTTAAGTAATGATCCTATACCAGATGATCTAAAAAAGTGCATGAATTCTTGGAAGGAGAAACTTCCAGATTATGAAGTTATGCTATGGAATTTTGATAGATTCCCGAAAACAAAATCTCAATGGGTTAGTGATGCTTTCGATAACAAAAAGTATGCTTTTGCTGCAGATTATATAAGATTGAACGCTCTATATAATTATGGTGGTATTTACTTGGATATGGATGTAGAAGTTCTTAAAAGTTTTGACCCTTTGTTAGAACTTCATACATTTGTTTGTTGGCAAAAAGAAATGAGTGGTCTTGAGGTCGCTGCCTTTGGTTCTGAGAAGCATGCAGAATGGTTGAAAGATTGCTTGTCTTACTATAAAAATCGCCCTTTTATCAAAAATGATGGCTCTTTTGATACAAAAGTTTTGCCTACTATTGTAGAAGATGAATTGCGTAATCATGGTTATGATTTGGTGAATTGTTCGTCATTGACTGAGGCTAAAATGATAGAAAATACTCACAAAATACCTGTGTTCCCTTGTGAATATTTTAGTCCAAAATCATATAAGACAGGAAAAATAGAAGTTACAGATAATTCTTACTCGATTCATCATTTTGCGGGGTCTTGGTTAGAAGTACCTAAATATGAAGAAATTGAAACAAAATTTTGGAAATTGTTTGGATTGAAGAACTTGAATATAATTAATAAAATAATTTGGCGTTTTAAATAATTATGGATAAGCATGCATATTTAATAATCGCTCATTCTAATTTGGAGCAATTACACAAGCTTTTGCTTCTCTTGGATGACCCTCGCAATGACTTATACATCCATTTGGATTTGAAGTCAAAGTTGGATATAAAAAAGATTACCCCTCCACATATGAAATATTCTCATTGTAGATTCTGCGAGAGAGTTGATGTGCGTTGGGGAAATGTCAGCCTTATTCAGGCTGAGATGAATTTGTTTGAATTGGCTTCTCAGGTCGAGCACGCTTACTATCATCTGATTTCAGGTATCGATTTACCTCTTCATTCCCAGGATTATATCCATAGATATTTTGAGGGTAAGAACTTTGAGTATATTGGATATAGCCCAAAGTGGGATATGAGAGAGCGAGTTTACTGTCATAATTTGTTTATGCAGTATATGAGATTCCCTAATCAATATATCAGAGGAGGTTTGCAGAAGATGCGACAGCTTTATAATAAGCTTCAGATTCTTGTTGGCTATAAAATGAAACAACCTGATTATGAGTTTAAGGCAGGGTGTGAATGGGTAAGCGTAACTCATGATTTCGTACTTTCATTGCTCGAAAACAAGGATGAAATTCTCAAGATGTATCAGTATGCTTATTGTCCTGATGAAATCTACAAGCAAACCTTCGCTTATAACTCTGAATTCAAAAATCGCATTTACAATGTGACTGATGAATTTGAAGGTTGTTTGCGAGAGATTGACTGGAAACGAGGGCGACCATATATTTGGCGTAAAGTAGATTATGAATACTTGTCTCGGTCTAAAAAAATCTTTGCAAGAAAATTTGATGCTAATGTAGATAAGGATATTATTAACTTGTTGATTGATAAGATAAAAAATGATTAAAACTCCTAAAGTTTCAATGTTGATTCCCATCTATGGGGTTGAGAAATTTATTGAGCGTTGTGCTGTTTCTCTTTTTGAACAGACATATCAAAATATAGAGTATATCTTTGTAAATGATTGCACAAAGGACAATAGTGTTGTTATCCTGAAAAATGTGATGGAACGTTATCCACAGCGAAAGCCTCAGGTTCGTATTATAGAACATGAAACGAATAAAGGGCTTGCGGGGGCAAGGAATACTGCCGTAGCTGCAGCTACTGGTGAATTCGTAATGCATGTGGATAGCGATGACTATGTTGACAAGGATATTGTCAAAAAAGCTATACTATCTCAAAAGAAAGTAGATGCGGATATTGTTATTGTTGATTTTAAAAAAGCATATCCAACATTTGATGTCGAAGTAAGGCATCCTGTCTTTTCTAACACTTCCTTGTATTGTATTTCGGTTTTGGAACGTAATATACCAAATACTATTTGGGGTAAGTTGATAAGAAGAAGACTTTATGTAGGCAATTCTATTTGTTGCTTGGAAGGTAATAATCAAGGGGAAGATTATCAGGTTTTGCCTAAGCTTTATTATTATGCCAAAAATATAGCTAATTTATCTCAATGCCTTTACTATTATGATTGCCAAAATGAAGGAGCATACTCAAATAGCTTTTCTATAGCACAATATGTACAGAATTGGAATTCAATGAATTGTATCAAACAGTTCTTCCATGATAAAGGTGTGGTATATCGCAGTTCTGTTGATAAAGGTAGATTACGACAAACGGCCGATGATTTTATTATTAGCGCTAAGACGAATGGAGAGATTTCTAAAACTTATTACGATGGTGCTTGTAATATTTTAAAATCCATTAGTCGTGACTTGTGGAATACTGTGCCTTTGGCAAAACGAGTGATATTTTATTTGTCTTCCAACTATAAAATTATGGCTAAGTATATTTTAATGTTTAGAAAAATGCATCATTTTGCATTGAAGATTAAAAGTAAATAGTATGATAGAAACTCGACAGCAGTTGTCTGAATATATTCAGGCAGATAGAAACGTACAAGGTATGCAGCATCCTTTTCTTGTAAAGACTTCGTTGTTGAGAATATTGCCAAAAATAGAGATTGATTATGGAAAAGAAAGATTTGCCTACATTGCAATCTAAAGGTTGGGGCAAACTGCTAATAATATCTATCAAGTTATGCATATGAATGAAAATAATAAAAATATTCTTTTTCTGATGAAAGGATTTGGTGTTGGAGGACAGGAGGTTGTTACATCAGTCTTGTCTAAGGCTTTCCTAGATGATGGTTATGGAGTTAGCATAGTTTTTCTGAGTGAGCCACATGGACTTGTCTTTGATAATCTGGATGAAAGAATTAAAAAACACATCTTTGAGCAAGAGGAATTCAGCCTAAATAGAATACATTCTTTAAGGGATATTTTGGTAAAAGACAAGATTGATATAGTCGTTAACCAGTGGGGGCTTCCTTTTGCGCCTGCATTTATATTAAAGCATGCTATCAAGGGGATGGATATTAAGGTTATATCGGTCTATCATAATCAGCCGAACATTAATGCTCGGTTAAAAGGTGTTGAGTTGAAAATTAATGCGACTCGTTCTCCATTGTCTAAGTTTCTTTTACATATTGAAAAGCAAATCTTTGGCTTGATCACGAAATATAGCATGAGATATGTATATCATAATTCTGATAAATATTTATTGTTGTCTAATAGACATATTGAGGACTTTAAGATTTTTACGAGACTCAGTAAGCTTAGCAGGATTCGTGTAATAACCAATCCAATTACTGTTGATTCTCAAAAATATGTGTATTCGCAAGATAAAAAGTTAAAGGAAATAATTTATGTTGGTAGGATTGACATCAATCAAAAAAGAGCTTTCAGATTAGCTGATGTTTGGCATATTCTGGAAGAAAAAATGCCTGATTGGAGATTTACAGTTGTAGGAAAGGGTGACGACTTTGAGGAGTTCAGGGACTATGTTAAAAAACTTGGGCTTAGACATATCTATCTAGAGGGTTTTAAGAACCCTAAGGAATATTATGAGCGCGCTTCTTTACTTATACTTACATCTGAATATGAAGGATTGCCACTCATATTGGCAGAAGCTATGTCTTATGGAGTTATCCCTGTAGTTTATGGGAGTTTCTCTTCAGTTTATGATGTTATAGACGATGGAAAAAATGGTATTATCGTCCCTTATAATCCAAAAGGTTTTGATGCCAAAATAATGGCAGATGCTATCACGGCAGTAGTAACGAATACAAAACAAGTATCAAATATTGCTCTGTCTGCGATAAGCAAGAGTAAAGAATTTAATATAAAACCAATAGTTAAAGAATGGGAGAAATTATTCAATGAGTTTTAAAGTATTTCATATAGTTACACATTTTGATATCGGTGGTTCCGAAACGGTTGCCTTGAACATATCTAAGGCAAAGTGTCCAAATGTAGAGTTCCACATGGTGGAAGTAGTCAAAGGAAAAGGAGCATATTCTAAAGCGTTCATAGAAGATTTGAAATCTAATGGTATTTATTACCATCGTTCTCCATTTTCAACGAACTTTATTTTAGGTGCCTTGTTGTTTCCTTTCTGGTTTTGGAAACTTCATCTCAAATATCATCCTGATGTTTATCATTCGCATACAGAGTCACCAGATGTTGCTCTTTACTTGTTCTTTTTACTTTTTGGATTCATGATAAATAAGAACGTAAAGGTAGTAAGAACACTTCATAACACAAAGTTGTGGAAGCATAAGCATTTTATAGGAAAAGTCATAGAGCATTTTTTCCTAAAACATCAAGCAAATGTTTCAATTAGTGGACCTGTAAGGGAGTCTTATCTGTATGATTTCCCTTTTTATCATAAGATAATACCTATTATATATAATGGAATTGCCGAAAAAAAACAGTTCAAGTTTGAGGGTATTAGAGAAGGAAAAATAAACATCTTGTTTGCTGGTAGAATTGTAGAGCAGAAAGGCATATCTGTATTGTCGGCTGTTATCAACAAGTTAAATACTCATATCAACACCTTCTACTTTCATATTGTTGGCGAAGGTCATTTGAAAGAAGATTTGGTAAAAGAGTTGGAAATTTTTGATAATGTACATTTTTATGGAAATGTTTATAATTTAGCCCAATATTTGCACTCTTTCGATTTCCTATTTATGCCTTCTATCCATGAGGGGTTGTCTATGCTTTCTATAGAGTCTTCTTTTGCAAAGTTACCGGTAATTATTAATTCTTGTGAGGGATTGGTCGATACCGTTCCTAACGTGTGGCCATTGAAAGTTAAAGATAACAATGTAGATGACTTCGTCGAAGTTTTCAACAATATCAGGAATCTCGACAGGAAGGTGTTGGCGGAAAGTGCATATCAATTTGTTTCAGATAGATTTGGTATAGAGCAAATGCAAAATCAGTATATTGAATATTATAAGAGATAAATGAAATATTATTTGTCGGAATTATAAATGAAAACAAATATACAGATTATTATAATGGCTAGTGGCGTAGGTAGCCGGTTCTGGCCTATGTCAAATCCTGATTACCCCAAGCAGTTCGTAAGCAGTCATTTAGGGTCGTCTTGTGTACCTTAATATATTTTAGTACCTTTGTCCCGAATTTAAATTTTGGACAAGATGAACATAAAAGAAGAAGGCAAGTACTATGCCTAACCTGAATATTTCATACTAAAAATAAAAAAGTGAGGTTATTTAACACTATCTCTTT
>OBLI01002332.1_pt1 | contig 16342 bp, 12 predicted proteins | sample 1519701 | NCBI WGS metagenome assembly OBLI01 (sample SAMEA3663005, study PRJEB22513) | pig gut metagenome | biome: pig gut; feature: pig-associated habitat; material: faeces | place: France | collected 2012 | reverse complement strand
CAGAGAGAACCATGGATAAGACAGAAACTAACAATACAATCTTTTTTAAATATCTTTTCATCCTAATGCCTCCCTTTCTAACCTAACAATGTCAAACTCAGCTGTGGTATAAATGTGATCAGTAATAGGGCAATTAAGAAGAAGCCAATTAATGGCATCGCTTTTTTGGCAATATCCATAACCGGAATATCTGTCATGGAGCTTGCTACGAATAAGTTTACACCGATTGGAGGTGTTACAAATCCGATTGCAAGGTTTACTACCATGAATACACCAAAGTGAATTGGATTCACACCAATGCCTTCCATGATCGGCATCAGGATCGGTGTCAGAATCAAGATCGCAGGTGTTGTATCCATAACCATACCTACCAGCAGTAAAAAAACATTTACAACTAATAAAATTACTACCTTACTTGAGAATGTAGATAAGATCCATGCGCTAATGCTCTGTGGAACCTGCATTAATGTGAGCACTCTTGAGAAGGCCGTAGATGCAGCCAGAATAAATAAAATCGGTGCATAAGTCTTAACTCCTTCAGAAAGAATGGAATAAATATCTCTAAACTTAATGGTCTTATATATAAATAAACTGACGATCAGGGAATAAAATACGGAAATAACCGCAGCTTCTGTTGGAGAAGCAATTCCTGAATAAATACATCCTAAAATAATAACCGGTGATAATAAAGCAAAGAAGCTTTCACGGAATACCTTAAACAATCCTCTTTCATGAAGCTTGTCCATTTCGAAATTAATCTTTTCCTTATCTTCGCCAAATTTTTTACAGTACGCAATGGCATATACCATTAACAGTAATGCAATGAGGCATCCTGGTATAATTCCGGCAAGGAAGATATCACTTACCGATTCCCCTGATGCCATACCAAACATGATAAATGGAATACTCGGAGGAATGATAACTCCCAGACTTCCTGCTACTGCCACAACAGCCGTACAGAACTTTCTGTCATATCCTAAATTTACCAAAATCGGAATGGTCATGCTTCCAACTGCCGCTACCGTTGCAATCCCAGATCCGGAAATTGCTCCGTAGAACAAGCAAGTTACGATTACGGCACAAGGCAGACCTGCGGTTCTTCTTCCAATAAAATATGCAAACAGATCAAATAACTTTTCTGAAATCCCCCCACGGGCCATGATCAAACCGGAAAGAATAAACATCGGCACTGCCAATAATGGAAAACTATCGATTCCACCGAACATAGAACGGATGATATAGCTTCCGCTGGCAGTAAAGGATGGGTCAAAAATTCCTGGTAAGATTGATACAATTCCAAGAGAAATAGAAATTGGAATTGCAAATACTAAGCATAGAAAAAATAAAAATAGTACTACTCCAGCTGACATACTCTATTCTCCTCTCTCATTTAATTTTTCTTTTCCAATTACTACCATAAATCGCTGAATCCACTTCTGAACCAGTCGAATAATAGCCAGACAGAAACTGATCAAAGTTGCTGACTGCATCAGATACATTGGAATTCCACATGCAGGACTAAGCTGTTTACTTGCAACAGCCGCTAAAATATAACGATATGCATAAGGAATTAAATAAGCAAAGAACAGAATCTCCACTGTGTATGTAACCAGGCGAATAGCTGCTAATACACGATCTGGAAAAAGGCCTACAAACTGCTCAATTTTAACAGATGCACCTTTCTTGATACAAAAACTGATACTTAAGAATCCTGACCAGATAAATAAATATCTTGTGATTTCCTCTGACCAAGATAAAGAGTAACTAAACACATATCGTGCCGTTACCTGAATACCCATGATAACCATCATAAAAAGAAGCATGATAACCAAAAGAGCTTCTTCCAGATAGTTATCCAACCATTTGATAACTCGCATAAGTCTCCTCCTTTATAGACAAAAATTTAACACACACATTAATTATACTAAATTTATAAAAAAAATCTATACTTTTTCGATAGATTTTTCTCTCATTTTTGATTACTTTTGGCAATAGATACCGTAATTCCAGGAAATTTTCGCTTGTCAACCAAAATTTTTCCCTGTCCGGATGCTAAAAATGCAGATGCTGTAGCCACTGAAGCCACTCCCACCGTATTTTTCACAAACTCCGATTGTTTAATTTTTAATTTATCAAAATCCAGCCCATCGATCTCCTCTGGCTCTACCACACAGATGCTCGTATGAAAATACTCTGCTGCCTCCTTGACTCCCGGTTCTTTCGCTTTCTTTGGAATTGTTGCAATTCCTCCAATGGAAGATTGGGAATATCCCTCTTCTTTTAGGACTTCTAAAACCGCCTTTCGTATGCTTTCTCCATCCATTCCGTATTTACATCCAATCCCGATATAGAGGCTTTTGGGTCGCAGAAACAGCACATGTCTTTCGGAGTAATGATAAAGACATTCATCAATGACTACAAGGGGATTCCGGCTCTCTTCCCGATATGGAATCAGTTCCTCCCTATTTAGCTCTTCATATTCATAAGGAGTCCTTACCTCTACCGGCTCTTTGCGTAAAATAGCAGAAGAAATGTATTTTAACTCTTCTATGTTCTCAATAGAAAGTCCCCTTTCTTTAGCAAACATGTCAAAGGCAAATCCCTCTTCCACATCCGTCGCTGTAGTAATCACCGCCTCTCCCCCTGTCACCTTAGCTAACTTCTCTGCCAGCTCATTGGCTCCGCCCAAATGACCAGACAACAGGCTAATCGCATATTTCCCTTTTGCATCCATCACAACAACGGCTGGATCTTCCTTTTTATGAACAAAAAGTGGTGCGAGAATCCGCACCACTATTCCTGCTGCCATAATACATACCAGCCCATCATATTCATAAAATGCCTTTTTCATATTCTCCTTTAAGGATTCTTTTCCAAACAGTACACCAGGCGTATCCTCATTCAACCGTTCTGCCAGATGTCTGCCCTGTTCCGTAATATAAAAATAAGCAATCTTCATTATCGTTCCTCTGATTTATCCTCTTCAATCTTTACAATTACATTTCCCTTTTTTGTTGCCAGATATCCGATTCGCAGATACTGTCCATTTTCCTTAATACATCCGCCATTGGTAGATACCTGATGATAACCAAACTTCTTGATAAAAGTCTTACCATAGGAAAAATGTACCCTTCGGATATTAAAACTCTCTTCTTCCTCGTCCTCCGTGGTCTCTCCTCCCTGGGATGCCGGTGAAAAGTTCTCTACCTCTCCTTCTACGGTCTGATAATTTCCATTTTTGTATGTTTCAATAATGGATACATATCCGTAACAAAAATGGAACAGGGTATATGCACAAATGGCCAATGCGATGACTCCTAAAAATCTCACAAACAGCTTTGGTCCTTTATAAACTGCGTACAATCCGGCAAATCCAAGAATTGCAAACGGTAGTACCCAATATAATTGTATTTTAAAATTGCTGGCTTCATATAAAAGTTCCATATCTATCCCTCCTATTTTCATAATTCCTTTTTCACTATATGATGGAATCGCAATATGATAATACATTCTCAAATTTCATGGTTCCGCCAAACAGATCCAGTGCACTTCCAATGGTCACATCAATCTGTCCCTTCCCCAGCTTCTTTAATAATGACAGATCCTCTTCACTTCGTACGCCACCTGCATACGTAATCGGAATCCGATTCCATGTTCCAAGGAGCTTTACCAGTTCCTGTTCGATTCCAGATGCTTTGCCTTCCACATCCACCGCATGAATCAGAAATTCATCGCAATACTCGGACAATTCATCCAGAACCTCCAGATTTAACACCACATCGGTAAACTTCTGCCACCGATCGGTTACTACATAATATCTTCCATCCTTCTTTCTGCAGCTTAGGTCCAGAACCAGATGTTCCTTCCCAACTGCCTCTTTTAAGGCTTCCAGATTCTCATACTGAATCCTTCCATCTTTAAATACATAAGAGGTGACAATAACATGGGTAGCACCCATCTTAAGAAATCTTGGTGCATTCTCGGCATTGATGCCGCCTCCGATCTGAAGGCCACCGGGGTAAGCTTTCAATGCCAACTCTGCCTGTCTGACATCCTCTTCATAATACTCTGAACCTGCCGGATTCAAAAGAATAATATGTCCTCCCTTTAATCCATGGTCCTTATATAATCCTGCATAATATCCGCCATCTTTGTCGGATATAAAATTCTCCTTAGCCTGATTGCCGACATCCATTAGACTTCCACCAACAATCTGCTTTACTTTTCCATTGTGTATATCAATACATGGTCTAAATCTCATATTCCAGTCCTACATTTCATTTTATTCTGATGTTTATTATAACAGATAAGTCATGGATTTTAAAGTGCTGCCTTAAATGGGGCAAATGCAGTCGGAATTGCATATGCATCCTCCATCTCCTGCCGTGAAATCCACACCAGATCTTTTAACTCCGGTTTTTCCTCACAAAGAATGCGAAATCCTGTCATATGCCATTCGATATGGCTAAAAATATGCTTGGCTTTTGCTGTCGTATCCAACTGGAAATGGGTAACCTGCCATTCCTTCAGCTTCCTTTCCATCTCCTCATTAGGAAATTCCCAAAGCCCTGCCAGCAGCCCCTTCGACTGCCGTTTGTGGATGGCAATCTTATCCTGATATTCCAACAGAAAAATCGTCTTATGCTCAATCTTCCTTTTTTTCTTTGGCATTTTTACCGGAATCCGCTCCGTCAGATCCTCCTTGTAGGCACGACAGATCGTATCCCAAGGACACTCCTCGCATTTTGGTTTTCCATTAGGTACACATACCATAGCACCAAGCTCCATCAGTGCCTGGTTAAAATCACCTGCCCGTTCTTTTGGAATGATTTCCAGAAGATCCTCTGTAATCGCCTTTTTGGTAGACTGCTTCAGAATATCTCTTTCATCACCGGTAATCCTCGTGATTACCCGAAGCACATTGCCATCTACTGCGGCTACCGGAAGTCCAAAAGCAATGGATCCAATGGCACCAGCTGTATATTCTCCAATTCCCTTTAAGGAAAGGAGCAACTGATAATCCCCGGGAATTTCTCCACCAAACTCATCCATCACCTGATTTGCTGCAACCTTAAGATTTCTTGCCCGATTATAGTAGCCAAGTCCTTCCCACAATTTCATCAGCTTATCGTCTTCTACGGCTGCCAGATCTGCCACCGATGGCAGTTCTTTCATAAATCGGTCATAATAAGGCTTTACTGCCTCCACTCTGGTCTGCTGAAGCATAATTTCAGAAACCCATACCCGATATGGTGTTGGCTCCTCCCTCCATGGAAGGATTCTGGCATTATAATCATACCAATTTAACAATGCCTTGCTGATTCCAGCATCTAAACTCATACTTCATCTCCTAACTGTCTCCCCGACCAATGGCCATGGTCAAGACGTATACTTTTTCAATTCCATGTTTCTTTAATATTCTCGTACAGGCATCTGCAGTGGCACCTGATGTATAGATATCATCGACTAAAAGAACCCTGCGTTCTCCCCGATAATACTTCTCCTGCCAGAAAAACACTTTAAGAAGAGCTGCCCGACGTTCCAATGGAGAAAGCTCTTTTAAAGGTGTGGTCTCCTTTCCCCGTATTAAAAGCCTACGATTAACCGGTACAGATAACCAGCCAGCCACTTCATTGGCAAAAAGCTCCGCCTGATTAAACCCGCGTTTCCTTTGTTTTTTTCTGGCAAGAGGTACCGGAATAATTCCATCCAGATCCAGTTCTCTTAATATTTTCTCATACTGCTCTCTTCCCATACGCCCATAAAATTTTACGAATTCACGGCGATTTTTATATTTTACCGCTAAAATAGAAGGTGCCGTAGCTGTATCATATTCTACAATGGAAAAGCCCCGGTCAAAGGATAGTTTACGCCTTTTGCAATCGTAACAATACTCCTGCTCCTTTGACAACAGCGGTTTCCCACACTGATAACAGTACGGCTGCCTTATTCTCTTTACCTTCTTTCTACAAGAAGGGCAGATATCGCCCTTCTGATCCTCTAAAATCTCAAAACAGACTGGACAGTGCTTCGGGTATAATAAATTCCAGATTTCCTGATACATATTGCCTTCTTTCCCTTCTCTCCAAGGGCTGCCTGTTCTCATCCTGTCATATTTTAAAATAGCACACTCAACTCTACTTGATCGTCTTAGATCTGTATCCGCTCAGACTGCTATAGATCTTAGTAGAGCCTGATTTTGTATATGCTCTGACTTTTACATAATATTTCTTTTTGGATTTTAATCCAGTCAGAGTTACGCTGGTAGAAGTTGTTGTTTTCTTTTTCACATACTTGCTGCTTCCCGGTACCTTTACATAAACCTCAAACCCACTTGCCTTATATGGTTTATTCCATTTGATCGTCAGCTTTCCTTTGGAAGTACTGGAAATAGAAGAAATGGATGGTGCCTTCGGAGCAATCTTAAAGGTTCTTGTAAGACTTCCACAATAATTTCCATTTCCAATAATGGTCATGGTTGCAATTCCCGGATTCTTATTATTGCTATAAGTAATGCGGTAATCTGTTCCCTTCTTTAAGGTCGTTCCATTTAATTTTACCGTCGGTGTCTGAGTAATGCTCTTTCCAGTGTAAGTCTTTTGTGTATCATACGTTACCGATGCTTTGCTGATACTCTTTAATGTAGTTCCAGTATCTTTTGTATAAGCCTTTAAGCAGAAGTTGGCATTCTTCAAAGATTTATAGTCATCATATTCTGAATAATATACATAATTATCCGTAAGATCTTGGTATTCTCCATTTTTTATATCTGTAATGCTGTCTCCAAAATATCCCTGTCCACTCTCTGCATCCGCTAAGGAAGTATAGTCATACCACCGATCCTCTACTGGGAAGCTGATACCCTTGGTATCGGATACAATTTCAATCGCCACCAGATACTTAGAATCCGTAATGGTTACTGGTGTATCCAGATCGATCACCTGGAATCCGGTATCATTATACTTATTACTGTCACTATTATCAATGGTAGTCGTTGCCACCTTCTTTAATTTTGATACATCTCTGGATGGAGATACGTATACATTCACGGTTACGCCACTCTGCAAGAAATAACTGGATACAGAAGTTACCTTCTGCTTCTTCGTAGTGCTTCTGGAGAACTTATTCATATAAACCAGTTTCTTACTATTCACTCTATAAGTATCTGTCACTCCCAGTGGGTCATATTCATACAGATGATCATATAATCCACTTCTGTTGGTGGTAGACATAACACTGGTGGATTCAGAAAAATATTCTTCATAGGAAATCCAGAAGTAACCGCCTTCTCCCCAGTCTTCCCCCCAGCTATTCTTGACAAGAAATGCGCCATCACTATCCGGGCGACAGCCTTCATAAAAGTTCTCTCTGGAGAAGTTATCATCCCATCCTACGACCGTAATGGCATGGTTGGAATAAGACCTAAGAGGATTGCTTCCTCCAGTTTCCCGTAGATCACTTAAATAAGCCACTCCCTTTGTACCATCCTCATAACTGAAGGAATGATAATTGGCAGCATTGGAGTTCTTGGAATAATAACCAGAATAAATAGCTCCGTAGTTATAGATCATAGATTTCATGGATTTCAGATAGTTCTTATAAGCCGCCTTCTTCCACCATCCATCATCGTTTAACGTATACTGCACATCACCAAGCAGCTTTGCCTTCTCCACATAAATATCTGTCTTTGTCTTAGCTTTTGTAGTGGAGATGCTTCTCTGCTCTCCTCCATCATAGGCGTCCTCTGACTCTAATACTGGTCCAGTCAGTGTTCCTCTGGTCAGATATGCCATGGACATAAAGTAATTTCCACCATCGTTGGCAAGAAAATCATAGCCATACACGTTCTCCTTATCCGGATCACTGGCTGTCATGGAATACTTCATATGATTTTCAGAAAAGTCATATTCCGTTCCACTGTTCTTTTTCAAATAAGATTCCAGATTACCATAAGTAGCAAAGATCCAGCAGGTTCCCAGTGGGTTCTGATCTTTTACTGATGTGGTTTCAGCAGAATATTTTTCCAGATCCTCCGCTGCATTCTTTGGAATCATCTTTGATGGTAAGGATCCGATATTTTCCTCTTCATAGTCCATGGTTACATGAGAAGGAATCTTTCCTCCTTCACTATTGGTTTTCTGATCAACGCTTCCTGTTCCTGTAATCGTCATGGCAGAAACAGATGTTGGCAGCATCATCGTACATGCCAAAAGCGCAGCAATTATCTTTTTCTTCATTCTTGCTCCTTTTCTTCTTCCTCTTTTATCGCTAAAAATCTATTGTCATTATAACTGAAATCAAACCTTGAAACAATCTATTTTATTGTTCTTGATCTCCATAAACTCAGTTTGCTATCGATTTTTTCACTTCCAACTTTTTTATATGCACGTATCTTCACATAATATTTTTTCTTTGAAGCTAATTTCTTTAAAACAGCACTGGTAGCAGTCGTCGTCTTCACCTTTGTATATCGGCTGCTTCCAGGTTTCTTTAGGTAGATTTCAAACCCATCCGCTTTGTATGGCCGATTCCACTTTAAAGACAGACACCCTTTGGAATTACTGGATATGGATGTAATCTCCGGTGCTTTTGGCAATATTCTATATTGCTTTGCAACAGATCCACAATATTCCCCATTGCCCACAATGGTCATGGTAGCGATCCCCGGGCTGATCCAATTGTTATAGGCAATCCGATAATCCGTTCCTTCCTCCAGTTTTGTGCCATTTAAGGTTACTGTCGGACTCTGGCGAATTCCTTCGCCTGTATAAACCTTATCCGTATATCCGGTTACCTCTGCTCCACTTAAGCTCTTTAAGATCTTTCCAGTATCCTTCGTATACGCCTTCAAGCATACATTGGCGTCTTCCCATCCTGATTTTTTGGTTAAATCTTTGTATTGCCCCTTCTTGATCGCCATAATGCTACCGCCAATATAGCTTTGTCCCTGCTCAGCAACTGCATTGGAAGAATAACCAGACAATTTATCCTCCAATGGATATTCCAGATATTGTTCTGAAGATTCCAGCTCAATGGCCACCAGATATCTGGAATCCGTAATGGTTACCGGTGTATCCAGATCGATGACCTGGAATCCGGTATCTTTTATCGTTACTGTTGCCTCCTTCCTTAAATGCTTCACATCCCGATCCGGAGAAATATATACATTGGCTGTTATTCCTTTGCTCAGAAAATAGCTGGATACTGCTGTAATCTTCTGCTGTCTGGATGTGGTTCTCTTAAACTGGTTCATGTAGGTAATGCGATCATCAAAACCGACCAGAGAAGAGGTACATCCAAGTGTATCATATTCGTACAGATGGTCGTATAAACTGCTTCGATCGGTCATCTTAGTCACAGAGCAGGTGTGTTGAAATAGTTCCTCATAGGAAATCCAGAAATACCCATTCTCTCCCCATGTATCGCCCCAACTGTTCTTTACCAGAAATGCTCCGTCTTTCGTTGGCCGGTTGGACTTACTGAAATTCTCCCTGGCAAATCCATCGTCCCATCCCACTACTGTAATTGCATGATCCGGACCTGGAATTTCAGAACTGTCCCTCTCTGCTTTTATATTGCTTAAATACGCAAGTCCCTTTGTTCCGTCCTTATATTTAAAAATATGATACTCTCCGTTGGAGGAATTATAGCAGCTATAAATCGCTCCATATTTGCGGATCATGGCTTTCATGTCCTTAATATAGCTTTTATGTTCACTCGTCTTCCACCAATCAGAGGTGATCACATCATACTCCAAGTCACCAAGAATCTTCGCACCAGCCACATAATCACCCGTTGCTGTCTTTTCCAGTGTAACCGACAAGCTTCTTTTTGTCTTTTCATCATATGGATCATCAGCCTCTAACACAGGTCCTGTTCCGGTTCCTCTCGTCAAATAGGCAAGAGACATCCAGAAATTTCCTCCTGTATAGACAGAATAATCAAATGCATATGGATTTTTCGTCTTCGTATCACTTTTGGTAGAAATATATTTTACGTGATTCTCAGAAAAATTATATTCGATTCCAGTCTGCTTTTTTAAAAAGGATTCCAGATTTCCATAGGTAGCGAAAATCCAGCAGGTTCCCAGACTTCCCTGATTGCCCACCGGTGTTGTCTCGGCTGTATAATCCAACAGATCCTCTGCTGCATCCTTTGGGATCATTTTGAAAGGAAGATTTTCATGATTCTCTGTCCCTTTTTCATATGGAATCTCAATCTTTGGCTTCACATACCCCCTGCCTTTTTCTTCCTGACTTATGACCTCTCCATAGGCTGATCCTGGTATTCCAGCCACTATAGCAAAAGTCATGATCCATGCTGCTACTTTTTTCTTCATCATAAGCAACACCTCCCCTTTTAAAAGAAAGCACTGCTTTTGTTGCAGCACTTTCTTAAACTTTTATTTTATGGTTCTTGAACGCCATTTACTAAAGGTACTATATACCTTTTCACCTTTGGAAGTCTTGTATGCCCGCACCTTTACATAATATTTCTTCTTTGATTTCAATTGCGTAAGGGTCGTTTTCGTAGATGTGGTCGTCTTTGCCTTCACATACTTACTGCTTCCAGGCTTCTTTATATAAACCTCATATCCCGTTACTTTCGGAGAAGACTTCCATTTCAAGGAGAGCTTTCCTTTGGAAGTGCTGGATATGGATGTGACTGTTGTACTCTTCGGTGCGATGGTATAATTCTTAGCAACGGACCCGCTATACATTCCATTGCCCACGATAGTCATAGTCGCAATGCCAGGATCCGTCCGATTACTGTATACTACACGGTAATCCTGCCCTTCTGAAAGCCGCTGCCCATCTAATACTACTGTTGGCGTCTGGCTGGTCACCTCTCCTGTATAAGTCTTATTGACACATCCGGTCACTTCTGCCCCAGACAGGCTGGTAAGCTTCACACCCGTGTCCTTTGTATAGGCTTTGATGCAGACATTTAAGTTTTTGCCTCCCGGCTGCTTTACCACATCCACATAGTTTCCTTTTTTTACACCAGAAATTCCTGTATCAGCAATATAACTCTGCCCCACCAAGGCCTCTGCCTTTGGATCGTAACTCTCCAGTCTGTCTTCTACTGGATAAATAGGATCCTCTCCCTCTGGCGCGATCACCTCAATAGCCGCCAGATATTTGGAATCGGTGATCGTGACGGGCTGATCGGAAAAATCAATGACCTGATAACCCATCTTATCCACTTTTTGCTGTGCTACCTTTACCAGATCTTTGGCATCCCTGTTTGGAGAGATATATACATTAATAGTTGCGCCAGGCTGTACAAAATAAGTGCCAATGGCGGTTACCTTCTGTTGATTCGATGTACTTCTATTAAACCGATTCATGTATACAAGGCGTTTTTCATCCCAGCAAGCCCAGGAACCGGTCAATCCAAAGGTATCATATTCATAAATATGATCATACACTTCCGCTCTCTGCTTCACATCCGTCACAGTGGTTGCCATATTAAAATATTCCTCATAGGAAATCCAGAAGTATCCATCCTCTCCCCAGGTTGTTCCCCAGCTGTTCTTAACGAGGAAAGCCCCATTCTTACTCGGTCTGCAGTCCATATATTCATCGTGATAGAAGTTATTTCTGGAAAAATCATCATCCCATCCTACTACAGCAACCGCATGATCCGCCTGATTGATATCCACATTGCCTTTCCGCTTGGTGCTGATATAGGACCATCCTATTTTTCCATCCTCATATGTAAACTGATAATCCGTGGCATCAGAAGAATAATAAGACACATAGATGGCCCCATACTCTTTGATCATAGCCTTCATATCCTTTACATAATTCTTGTGTTGTTCAGTTTTCCACCACTTAGAACCCTCATCATAATAAGGCGTTCCTAAAGTTTTAGAACCTGTCACATAATGTCCGGTAACCGGCTTTTTATTCAGTTCACTTACCGTAGTCTTTACCGAATCATCATTGTTATATGGGTCATCTTCTTCCAGAACCGGTCCAGTTGCCGTTCCTCTCGTCCAGTACGCCAGCATCATATCGATATTACCACCCTGGTAAATATCCCAAGCAAAGCTGTATGGATTTTTCCCTGTGGTCATCCCCTTTGCCATCAGATTCTTTGGATGATTCTCTGAAAAATCATATTCTGTTCCTTCTTTCTGCTTTAAGAAAGATTCCAGATTAGCATTGGAAGCAAAAATCCAGCAGGTTCCCAGTGGATTCTGATTCTTTACCGGAGTCAGCGGTGCAATATAATCTGCCAGATCCTCCTTTGCTTCCTTCTGGATAAACTTCGATGGAAGACCTTTTGTATCCATCGTTCCCGGCTGATAGGTAAGCCCAGTTACTGAATTCATAGAACCTTTTCCATGTTCTTCGCTTTCCCTCTTTACCTCCTGATTTCCCTGCTTTGGTACACTGATCGTTGTTGCTTCTGTCGGTACCGTCACAAAAAAGAGCATTGTAATGCTAAGTACGATTTTCCATATTCTTTTTTTCATTATTTTCCTCCTTTACAATTCAAATTCGTTCTTTCCCGTCCAAAAGTGGAAGTCATTCCTATAGAGGCTTCGGATGTCTCCCACTAAGTTATATATATTATATCGTAAATTCCTGTATTCTTCTACTTAATGTAGAATATCTTTTCATTTCTGTCACATTATCTATCATATTCTGTACAGTTCGGTCACTTCCGACGATGGTCAGACATTTTTTTGCCCTGGTAACGGCCGTATATAATAGATTCCGGCTCATGAGAATCTGCGGGCCGGTAAGTAAAGGCATGATCACCGCTGGATATTCACTTCCCTGAGATTTATGAATGGTAACCGCATAAGCAAGTTCCAGTTCATCCAACATAGTGTAGGAATAATCCACGTATTTATTATCATCGAACACCACTGTAACCGTCTCTGAAAAAGTATTGATTTCCTTCACAATGCCCATATCTCCATTAAATACACCCGTTCCTTCATCCCGGACAAAGCCCTTTCGTCCTTTGATGGTCCATTCCAGATTATAATTATTCTTAATCTGCATCACCTTATCCCCTTCCCGGATAAGTCCAAAAGAAGTTTCTTTCTCCTGCTTTTCTACAGATGGGGGATTGATATACCTTTGTAGTACCGTATTTAACCTTTCCACACCCAGCTCCCCTTTTCGCATAGGAGTCAACACCTGAATATCAAACGGTGTGGTATCCACATAATTAGGCAGCTTATCTCTCATCAGATAAACGACAACGCCAATAATATCATTAATGGTCATCCGCTTAAGGAAAAAGAAATCTCTGCTTTTATTATCCAGAGAAATATACTGTCCATCGTTGATCTTATGGGCATTGACCACAATATCACTGCCGTCTTTCTGGCGAAAAATCTTCTTTAGCTCTACTACAGCGAATTTTTTTGATGCGATAATATCTTTTAACACATTTCCCGCTCCCACACTTGGAAGCTGATTCACATCTCCTACCATAACCAGCCGGGTTCCTGGAAGCGTAGCCATCAAAAGGGCATGAAACAGATACAAATCCACCATGGACATCTCATCCACAATAATCACATCCGTTTCCAATGGATAATCTCGATTTCTTTCAAATCGCATGGCACTTCCATCTTCCGTACCTCCATTTAACTCCAGCATCCGATGAATGGTAGATGCCTCTCTGCCAGTGGCCTCTGTCATCCGCTTTGCTGCACGTCCAGTAGGTGCACATAAGAAAATGTCCAGTCCTTCCGACTCAAAATACTGGATCAACGCATGCACAGTGGTTGTCTTTCCTGTTCCAGGGCCCCCGGTGATAACTACGATCCCATTTCTCGCTGCCGCCTCAATGGCTTTTTTCTGCATCGCATCCAGTTTCATTTCTGATTTTCCCTCTACCGTTTCGATGGTAGATGCAAGTTCCTCATCGGAAACCTTATAGTCAACATTCAAATCCCACAGCATCTTCGCTGTATTTAATTCCATGGAATAGTACTGGCTAAGATAAATCATTTCTCCATCTTCTCCGGTCTTTGCCATAATCTTACCATCCATGACCAGATTCATCATCTGCGTCTCAATCATCGTCGGCTCCAGACTTAAAATCTGTGCTGCCTTCCGACATAAAAGTTCCTTAGGAAGATATACATGTCCCGCTGCCACTCCCTGTTGCAAGGTATAAAGGATTCCAGAATGAATTCGAAATTCCGAACTGCTTCCAATTCCTACCTTTTCTGCAATCTCATCTGCAATCTTAAATCCGATTCCATGAATATCCTCTGCCAACTGATATGGATTCTTCTTAATGATCTCATACAAATCATCTCCGTATTCTTTATATATCTTAGCGGCAAAATTAGTAGCAATCCCATATTGTGTCAAAAACATCATGGCATTTCTCATTTCCTGCTTTTCCTGAAACTGTACAACAATATCTCTTGCCTTCCGCTCAGAAATTCCCTTTACCTCAGCCAGGCGTTCGCCTTCCTCCTCAATGATTCGAAAGGTATCTCTCTTAAATTTTTTTATGATCCGTTTTGCCAGAGCCGGTCCCAGTCCTTTAATGGCTCCAGATCCCAGATAACGTTCCATACTGTCCGTATCATCTGGCTTCAGAATCTCATAGGCACTGACCTGAAACTGTGGCCCATGCACCGGATGATCCACATACTCTCCATCAGCCCCTATATATTCCCCTTCGTTAATATAATTAAAAATTCCAACCAGTGTCTCTTCCTCTCCAGACATGTCAAGACTTAGCACTGTATATCCATTGTCTGGGTTCCGAAACCTGATATGATCCACGTATCCTTCTACACGGCTCATAGTACCACCACTTTCTTTTTATTTTGGGCATTTTTTGTTACAAAAAAAATGCAAGGAATTTCTTATGTAACAAAAAATGCCGGAAACATATTCGTTCCCGGCATAAAGGATTCTCTTATTCAGGATCTCTTTCTCCTGCTAAAAATTCGATGTATTTACCAGTACCAATTGCAACAGCTGTTAAAGGTTCTTCTGCTGTCATTGTGTTGATTCCAGTATTTTCTTCGATCAATTCTTCCAATCCCTGAAGCAACGCACCGCCACCTGTCAATACGATTCCACGATCAGAAATATCTGCTGCTAATTCTGGTGGAGTTCTCTCTAAAACGCTGTGTACAGCATCTACAATCTGGTATGCAGGTTCTTTTAATGCTTCTTCTGTTTCTTCAGAGGTTACAGTAACTGTCTTAGGAAGACCGGTAACAAGATTACGTCCACGAACATCCATCGTGATATTCTCTGGTCGCTTATAAGCAGTACCGATATTGATCTTAATATCTTCTGCTGTTCTCTCTCCGATTAACAGATTATGTTTCTTACGCATATAACGTACAAGAGCCTCGTCAAAATCATCTCCAGCCACTTTAATAGAAGTGCTTACGACAACTCCTCCTAAGGAAATAACCGCAATATCTGCTGTACCTCCTCCGATATCTACGATCATGTTACCACATGGTTTTGAAATATCGATTCCTGCTCCAATAGCTGCAGCTACTGGTTCTTCGATAATATTTACTTCTCTTGCTCCTGCAGCATAAGTTGCATCCTCAACTGCCTTCTTCTCAACTTCTGTTGCTCCACTAGGAACACATACACTGATACGAGGCTTTCTGCCAAATAAAGACTTACCAGTTGTCTTGCTGATAAAGTACTTTAACATCTTTTCTGTAACGGTGTAATCAGAGATAACGCCCTGACGCAATGGACGAACTGCAACGATATTACCAGGAGTTCTTCCAAGCATCAATCTTGCTTCTTCCCCAATTGCTTTAATTTTATTTGTATTACGATCAAAAGCAACCACGGATGGTTCTCTTAATACAACTCCTTTTCCTTTTACATAGACAAGTACACTTGCAGTACCTAAATCAATTCCGATATCTGTGCCTGATGCCATAGCTATCCCCTTTCATTCCTCTATCTTTAACTTACTTTTTTCTCCATGTACATAATTAGATAAGCCATATGTGCAAACAGACCTTATGGCTTATACTCTTATTATTATAAACAAATTCCAGAAAAATTCAAATCCTTTTTGCAGTCTTAAACAAAAATTAAGAAAAAACGATGCATTTCGACCAAATCCCCGAAGAAAATACCCTCTAAACAGCAAAACTTCTTAAAAATATCATAGCTCAAAGTTTTCTCTGTCTGCTAAAATACATTTTAGAATATATGCAATTCCATCCTTTGTATTGGCTCTTGTCTGATAGACACACACATTTTTGATCATCTCAACTGCATTGTCCATGGCAACGGAATGAAGTCCCGGAATGGATAACATGGAATAATCATTCTCACTGTCGCCTATGGCTACGATCTCATCC
>OBLI01002331.1_pt1 | contig 16344 bp, 9 predicted proteins | sample 1519701 | NCBI WGS metagenome assembly OBLI01 (sample SAMEA3663005, study PRJEB22513) | pig gut metagenome | biome: pig gut; feature: pig-associated habitat; material: faeces | place: France | collected 2012 | reverse complement strand
AAATGCGGCACAGGACATTGCATTGAAAGGGGTAGATTATATTGTCAAAAAAGAGCAAGCTGCGCAAGGCATCCAAAGGGTACATAAAGGTAACTGATTCCAACAACAAGACATTTACCATTTCCCAGGAAGAAATCATGGCAAAAATGCGCGAAATGGGCTATGAAAGACTCATCAAGGAAGTAGTCTGCAAGACCGTCAAGCCTGTCAAGCAGAAGGATGCCGATGAGTACGCCCAGATCATAGACAGATGGATGCCGCCGGAGCACGGCATCGGTGCTCTCCGGGAGCTTGCCAAGCGTTATGTGGCAGTAGTAGGCATGCCCCTGAAAACCATGCGGACGCCTTTGACTGCCATTTTCTGTGCCGACCATGGCGTGGCGGAGGAAAATGTCAGCGCTTATCCGCCGGAAACCACCCTGCACATGGCAACCAACTACGTTATTTCCAAGGGTGGGGCTGCCAATGCCTTTGCCAATTTTACCCAGGCATCCCTGGGTGTATTTGATGTAGGCATCAATGGGGATACCAGCCAGCTGCCTATTGACAGCACCATGAAGCTGGGCTACGGCACCCAGAATGCCGCCAAGGGCCCGGCTATGACCAGGGAGCAGGCGGCAGCCTCCGTCATGGCAGGCATCGCTGTGGCCAGCCAGGCAGCAAAGCATGATTTCACCGTCCTGCTGCCTGGGGAAATGGGCATTTCCAACACCACTGCCAGCGCCGCCATCACTGCCGTTATGTGCGGCATCAGCCCTGAGCTGGCTACCGGCAGGGGCACCAATATCTCCGACCAGCGGCTGCAGACGAAAATCGCCACGGTCAAAAAGATGCTGGAAGTAAACCAGCCTGATGCCTCGGATCCTTTTGACGTGCTTGCCAAGGTAGGCGGCTTCGAGCTGGGTGCTATTGCCGGACTGATTATCGGCGGTGCCAGCAGCGGCATGCTGACCATCCTGGACGGCTTCAACACCGGTGCAGCCGCCCTGATTGCTGCCGCCATCTGCCCGGCTGTGAAGGACTACATGGCAGCCTCCCACATCGGCGGCGAGCCGGGGCACAAATATGTGCTGGACAAGCTGGGACTGACACCTATTATGAAGCTGGATTTGAAGCTGGGCGAGGCCATAGGCTCCTCCCTGGTGGCAGACCTGCTGGTCAAGACCATGATTTCCACCGCCAACCTGACAAAGTCTGACGAGATAAAGATGACCTTCATGGACAAGATGAACTGGCACAGCATACCGGATGACTCCGTAACCCTGACGGACAAGACATTTGATTACTATACCAAGACCATGCCGGAGCTGGACAAGGAAGCCATGGAGGCATGCCAGTCACGGCTGGACAACCTGGCAAAGCCAATCTACAGCCTGGGTGCCCTGGAAAAAATCGCAGCCCAGCTAAGCGGCATCATGGGCGAGGAACTGCCTGATACCGATACAGCCCGTGCACTGCTGCTGTTCGGCCTGGATAAGCTCAGCCATCAGGAGGTCAGGGCCGGGGCGGAAAAACGCCTGCCGGAATCCATCAAGCAGTGGATCAAGGCTGGCGGCGAGCTGACGCCTCACATGCTTTATAACTGCCCTGACTACATGGCAAACCCGGCTGACTGGGAAGGATACGATGATAAAAATCAGGCTTATACCTTTGAGCAGGCATCCCTGATTCAGGGCTTTGCCCAGGCAACGGGAGTAACCCTCCAGTCCTCCCACCTGTTCCTGGGACACACCCAGATGGATGCCTTTGAGTACGGGCGGCTGCAGGGCGAAAAGCTTGCCCTGAAGAACGGCATACTGGGTGTAGGCATGATTGATGGCAGGCCTGAGAATATTGAGGCTATTGCCCATGCCCTTTTGAATGAGGATGGCAGCCTGCGCTATGATACTACAAGCTTTTTATCCCATCTGACGGAAAATCAGCAGCTGCTGGTTTCTGCCACCATGGGTGCCATGCTGGCTGCGGCACACAATCACACCCTGGTAGTGCTGGACAACGAGGCTACTGTGGCTGTGGCACGCTATGTGGTTACCATGCTGCCTGAGCTGGAGCAGTTCCTGCTGCCGGTGCAGCCTAACCTTTACCAGATGGGTATCAAGGCATCCGGCGTTACTGCCATTGCCGGTATCAGCCTGGTGCTTGCCTCCCTGCACATGCTGAACGACATGAAGACCTTCAGCGAGGCCCAGGTAGCTGTGGCAAATGACGGACCTGGCAAGGGAAAGCAGGTAAATTAAGCCCTGCTAAATTTTTTAGAAATCTATAGTTGTAAAAAAAGTGCAGGAGCCCGCCAGACGGCGGCTCCTGCACTTTTTTGCATCGCATTAATACATCCACACATCAATACATCCACGAATTCATACATTCATACATTAATGCGTCATTCTGCTATATTTTGCTATATTCTGCTGTAGTTTTTTACTGCCATGATGCCCTTTGGCTGGGGTACAGCTGCATAGATGCTCCTGATATCCCGATAAAGCTGCTCCTTGCGCTCCGCCGGGGTTTCAGGTCTGCGCCATTCCTCGTACATGGCGTGGGTTGCCCGGTTGGCGGCCAGAGTCTGCTGGGAATGAATCTGCATTTCAAAACGCACGCCCTGAGCATTGACAATATCAAGATGGATTGCCTTGTAGCGCCCATTGGGATTGAGATACTTGTTGTCTACCTTTTCCAATACATACCCCTTTGCCTTAAGCAGAGCAATGGTTTTACTGGTCATGGCTGCCATCCGGTCATGAGGCACAATCTGGGTATAGCGTATCAGATCGCCTGTCTCCTGCACATACTCCACATCGCTTTTCGGCAGTTTTCCCTGCCTGATGGCGGTATCGGTCTTGCGCTCTATCTTGCTCTTGATACTGCTGGCAGTCTTTACTGAGTATTCCAGCCCCTCCATGGAAGTTCCCAGCTCATCGGCTATTTCCAGCATATCCATAGTAATGGCAGGCTCGCTGGCCCTGGCAATGTCGTATGCTATCTGAGCCTGAGTCCCGCAGCCTGTAAGCAGATAGTCGCGATCTGACATGCTGCCGGAAATTACCACCTGCCCGGCACTATTCCTATATGGAATGCCGCCAAGGCGCATCTTGTCCAAAGTGGAGGTAAAGGCACTTTCCCCACGTGCCATTGCATTGGCAACAGCTGCAGCCGTGCAATTGTCAATGCTGCAGCTCAAAGTTGACCAGGTAACAGCCGCTGCTATTAAAAGCATGCGCCCCTTGCTCAGCTTGTTCAGCCGTGTTACCCTGGCAATCTTGTGTAAGTCCATCTATATCCCCCCTTACTTATAATATTATAGCAAGAACAGGTGAAAAGATTCTGTAAATTCAGTCGCAGTACCTTGTGGACTTGCATGTATTCATGTATTCCAATGGGGGAGAGATAATATTTCAATAAGTGAGAAAGCATTTCTCCAATGGGGGGAGAGGCGATGCCAATGCAGGCACGCTCGCGCTATAGGGATAACAAAATCCTACCTCCATGATTATTTTCGGTCTAAATCCTTGTCTGCGTTGTTGTCGTCGGTCGGCATGGAACCACCATGCCTTCCTCCTCCGCCTAGCATACAAGGATTTATCCTCGAAACTAATTCATGTCAATAGGATTTCGTTATCCCTTCACGCCTAGCGGATGCTAAGCTCTCGCTTCGCCTTCGGCTCGCGAATTGCTAAGCACCGAGGCGCGTCTCAGTGCCTTGCATTGGCACCGCCTTCTCCACCCATCACTTCCCTGCCAAACGCCACTTATGTACACCCTCCCGCATCCCCGCTAACAATCACAATTTTCGCCACCCCCCAGCTCCCATTGTCGGTTAGACGCAACCTCCATATTATTCCTAAACCTCATGTGATTTCTGTTCGTCAGATCGGAGATTCGCCTACACCTTCCTCCAAATTCCACCTCACAATGTCCCCCCTTGGTGTTCCTCTATGTCATTCCCACTATTAGATCCGACTAAGATTTTTCCCCATTATAGTGCGCCCATGCTGGGCGCAACACAAAAAAGAGAGCCAGCAATATAGAATGCCGGCTCATTTTATTTTTTATTCAAATAATGGTTCATTTTCGCTTGCAGAATAAAAAAATAATGGTCCGCTGTCTCTTTCCTCGGAAAAAGACCTAATAACCAGTCGATTTATTTTATTGCACCAAGTAAAAGCAACTTTGTTACCATCAAGGTGTATTCGTTGTAATTCAAGCTTTGTCAAACCGATTGTAGTTAGAATAGCATCGTTAAAAGATATATATTGCTCACAATCTGCATCATTGGATGTATCACAGAACTTGGTAATGCTGCAAGCTATATTTTGAACACAATTATTGTCATTAATATCAAAAAGAATTACAAATTTATTATTCTGGGACACATATATTACATCATTGTCCTCCGAAGAATAATTTGGGTGTGTTTTCAAAATGAATTCATCAGGAACTTCTAAATTAAATTTTTCCACAAAGCTTTGTACATCAGAATCAGTTACTTGCATAGGATGAAAATTGTGGTCGTAATCATCAGCATAGCAAGTGTTGAATACGGCAAAAAAGGTAAAAAGTAGAATAGTTAATAGTTTTTTCATGCTTTACACCACCTTATACATTTTTCTATAGTATAACATATTTTATGGGAAGAAAATTTTTATAAACAAGTTACGATATGGATTGATATTAACAAGTTAATGCCATGTTTAGACAAATTCGAGAACTTATTCATCAGATTTGGCTAAAATAATATGAAAAAGTTTCCTATATCGTCGAAGCACCGAGTAAGTACTACCAAAAACTGAACCCCTTGAAAAAGCCTCCATCTCTGTTAGATACATTGCCTGCCACAGCATATCTATCCAACAGGCAATTTCTCATGACACAACTGGTCTCCGGCAGAAGTGTGCAGGCATGGCATGCCGCATAATTCAGTGAAGCATAGCCCTGATTTTTTGACTCACTGCATACCGGATCCGATGAACACCATGAGGCCTCCTGCAACATTGAGGACACAATTCTACTCATATTTTCTTGTAAAGCATTTCGCACCAAGCCCCCTAAGCTGCCATCAGCATCAGAAGACGATGTATATAACAATATACCCGCCATATTTATATCAGAGTCAGGATAACTGCTATATATACGCTCTTTTATCGAAGCACCTGCATAGCCGCATTCCAAAGTAAGCTGCCTGATCAACAGATGGGACAATGTATGTAACAGCACATATCTGGCTGAAAAATTTTCACAGCTTACATTGCTGTTCCGCAAATTCTCAAGCATGACATCATAATACCCGGAATTTTTATTTTCCCACAACCTGAGTGCTTCCTCATTCATTTGGATAAATATCCCTTCCCCCAACATTTCTATAGCAGGATACCAGCCTAATGGTTTGCTACTCAGAGGTACTATATCATATTGCAAATTATAGCCTGGAAAAGCATCCATATTGTCTGTATCAGGCGGATCAGGTATCAGCCTGCGAAACCCTCGTAAAGCTAAAATTTCCCGTAAGCGCTTTACCTGCACAACCTTGACAAAAAACGGCTGCAGACATTCCGCCACACCTGCTTCCTCAATATGAAACTGCATATCATCGTCATCTTCATAATGCCCCATGCACAGCACCTTGTATTCATCTTCATACAAGTTCTGTTCCGTATATGCTTCTGATACTTTTATACCTGCCCGGCACTTCAACTGCTTTACAACTGCCTCCAGCGTATACCTGCCACTATCCAGAAGCTGTCCAAAAATAAGTCTGGCAGCACTGGCAAAATCACTGTCTGATGCATCTGCTGACAAGCTATAAGACAGCCTGCTCCACTCCTTGTCAACCAGCTGGGCCAAATGTGTACTCCAAGGCGGTATGGTTAAGGCACTAATTGTTTGTGGAAAATACACCCCGGTATCTCCTCTGTGCAGTCCCCGCAATTTTGCCCTGCAAGGCTCCGGATCATTGTGCTCATGCCTCAGCCCCAGCCAGGGCCGCCTGCCCTGGCATCTATAGCCTTTCAGGGAATCCCACTTCATGCTGCCTGCCATAGAACGCATTGCTCCACAAGCTGAACATTTGATAACAATGCTATCTAATCCGCCACTTTCATCAGAAAAAGAAATCTGCAAATTACTGCCTTTCAGACCGGCAGCACATTTTGTAAAATCGCCATAATGTACCCACCAATTATATGGAAAGTCCTCGATATGCCCATTGACACAGGCCGCCACAAAGCGTGTCGGTATTATATTTGCATTGCACCTATTGCATTTGCGCCCCTCGTCATCCCCAAAAGCCCAAAAAGGCATCAGCCGCTTGCACTTAGGACAAAAATGCATAACCGGAAATCTAAATGCAGGAATATCACAGTTACGCTCCACAGACCGAAAATCACCATCATCTTCCTCGCTGATATACGGCTGCCGAAATCCTTCCGTATTGAGCAGCCGCTCCAAATTCGCCTCATGCAAAACAGGGCTCTCCGAATTCCAGTAATCAGTGGCAGCAATCATCACAGAATAATCCGGCATATCAACTATTGAACCACAGCCAAAGGTAGTCACCAGCTGTGCCCGGCGCAGTTTTCCTACCACACGCTTCCTGCTTTGGACTATCCCTTTCTTTCTCGCACCAAATCTTAATGCCATAATTACCTCCCCAGCAGGTAAATTCCTGCCTGCGCATCCACACTGCGTAAACTATTCATGGTTCTGAACCTGTTATCTTCCATACTGGTTTGCAGCAGCTGCCTGACACTTTTATGAAAATAATCCTTATACACCAGATCTCCTACCGCCAGTTCTTCCCATTGCTCTGAAATATCAGCCAATTCCCTGTCTACAGCAGCCACCTCAGCTGGATCAATTTCCTGCACATATTCTAGTATCCACTGCCTGATATTTTCAAACTCATTCCGTGACGAATCATAGCGACAAGCAGCTTCATTGGGCAACATGTCCTTCGCCATATACCTGCACAATGAAATATATAAAGCGTGCAACCCCCTGTCTCTGGCTCTATCCGCAAAAGGTGTCAAGCTAACAGCTTCTACATATCTGTATAGCGCACTATGATATTTCAAAAATTGCTCATAATGTGACCTGTCACGGGACCTCCCACCATTATATACCATTGCCACCAATCCCGGATTATCCCTGCCTACGCGACTAGTAGCCTGGATATATTCCGCATTGGTTTTGGGCTGCCCAGCTACAATCATCGCTCCCAGCCTGCCTACATCAACACCAACGGAGATCATGTTGGATGCCAGCACAAAATCAAATACATCCTTATGCTTTCCCTGCCGATAAGCACGTTTCAAGCGATCCTGAATAATGGTAGTAATATCTTCATTGTTCATGCGGCTGGTTAATTCAATCAAATTGTCATAAGGCACAGTTGTATCTACATTTTCTGCAATATGGACAAACTTGGTTTTAGCTAAATAGAGGAACCTGCTTTGCACATCGTCCAAAATCTGCGTACTCGTGCCACCCAACTCTCGCAAACTGTTAAAATATCCTACCAACGTCCAAAAATTATCCACAACAGCATCGGAAAAACCGCTGGCAGCCAAGTACCGCGAGGCAAATAGCAAGGCTGCATTAGTACGAATCAAAGTAGTGGTAGCAGTTGTACCCACCCCCATCACACCATAGTACATTCTCGCCGGCTTATCGGCCTCAGTTGCCTCAACTGCAAAATAAGCATCCTTAGCAGATATTCCCTGAGGAGGAAACTGTGTATATTCCCTGCCATAAAGCGCCATAATCTGTTTACCGGCATTCCTTATGGTAGCTGTAGAAGCAATAACTTTCGCCGGTATTCCGTTGCACTCGCACAATTTTGTAATGACCGCTTCATAGATACCGGCCATAGTGCCAAGGGGCCCCGAAATCAGATGCAATTCATCCTGAATAATCAGCTCCGGTGGCTTTTTCCCCCGTCCGATACCAAATAAATTGGCAGGTTTATCACTTAAAGGGATTTGGGCAAACTTGTCCACTGTTGCCACAACAAAATCAGGCAGATACCTGTATATAGCTTCATCCACAATATGCAGTGGCAGGCCGTTTGCATTTTTGCTAAACTCGCAGTCCTCCCCTGTACAGGAAATAATCATTCTCTGCCGCTCCATATCCACTGCATAATTATTTACGGTTAACTTCCTGCCACACCAAGGGCATACCTTAATCTGACACGGGTTAGCAATATCCGTACCTGCAAAATCGCCCTGCTTTTGCTTCTTTATTACAGAACTTGCTTCCTCAATACGATTGGGCGTCAATTTGCCACCTACCCACAGGCCAATGGAAATTTCCTCGCCGCCCAGCTTATATTTTTGCCGTAGCAGTTCACAAGCGCAAATCAGCATACTGGCCCGTTCAAACTGCTGCAAAGTCAAAAGCCGCAAGGTGTACCGCATCAATACCGTTACACCATTTTCCTGGCAATTTCTTAAACGACGCAAAAAAATGACAAAAGCAGTTATGCCCAGATAAGCTTCCGTTTTGCCGCCGCCTGTAGGAAACCATAACAAATCAACCATTTTACGAGCCACACCCTCAGGCTGTATAAAAGATGACAGCTCATGCAAAATAAATGCCAGCTGAAAAGGGTACCAGTTTATGCTCTGTCCCTCAACACTTCGTCCCGCCTTGATTAGTGTACGTTGCCGCTGCATGAGCATAGCTTCGTTTGCCCATTGGAATGCCTGCATAGCCTTGTTATCCCCACGGACACTGTTCCTGAGCAGAGTTACTGCCTCCATCATTCGCCTTTCAGCAGCACGGCATTTGGCAATATTATTTTCCGCTGTTTCCAGATACTCCTGCTTCAAGGAAACTACACATTCCTGCAGTCCATCTATCCACATCTGGTAAGCATTGATAAATCCTTCTAACTTTGCCAATACCTCATCCGGCTGTTCATAGGCCAGAAACTGCATGGATAAAACCCGGCTATCCTTGATGCTGGCTGCCATCATCTGATGCAGGTTATAGGACGGCAGCCATTCAGAACTTACCCAGGCCGGTTCAGGCTGCTCCCTGTCCCAAACAGTTGCACAGCCATGCCCCTGGGCATAGCAACGAATATCATCATACAGCATAGCCAATTCCTTGACCTCCCTGTCACAAGAAATATTTTCCTGGCAATTAACATCCTCAAAAATACAACTGTTATCTGCAGAAGCAATTTTAAGAGATGTCTGAAAAGCGCACAGAGCTGATTTGCCACCTACGTCATCATATCCCTTGCTGACATTGGCATTATACAAGACAGCCGTGATAAGGCGTGCCCCGGAGGACAATACGTCATGGGTGTACAGCTGCAGCCGCAATCCATGCTCCAAAGAGAAAAATTCAACCTTCCGGACCGTAGCAATATTTACCTGCTGACAATAGCTATAAGGCTGACGCTGCCAAAAGTCCAGCTGCTTTTTCGACTCATTGGTATACTTGGAAATATCTACTCCTGCCTGTGCAGCTTCAGAAGCAGTTATTGGTTTATAAAAAGCGTAACTTCCTTGTACCACTATCTCCTTAACCCCCGGCTTCAGCAGGCAGGTCACGCCAAAAGAAGCAGGATTGCGCTGATTGCTCAACGAAATGGAAGCATCGTACATATCCGCCTCATTTTCCATGATCGAGGCATTCGCCAAATTCAAGTCTTTTTCGCTATCCTGCTGCGGGTATAGCTTGCCCATAATATAATACTGGCCGGGAAGCTCTGTCAAAATTTCCCGCTCATCCACCGGTCCCACAAAATCCTTGTACAATAACTCCCCAATAATATTTCTGGCCTCATAAAATTCATCATACTTTCCCATATTATCACCTTAATAAGAATTCTTGCTGCCATAAGCAAAACCACAAATGGAAAATCCCTGCCACATGGCTAATTCACCAAAATGTTTAGCTTCTGGCAAATCATCTGCATCAACGGCAATACAGGTCTTTAGGCTGTCTACAAACACATTGCTAAAAACATCAGGATAATACTTAAACTTTATCGGATTATTGTTGTGCCAAATTCTATGAAAAGCATTATCCAGGCTCTCCGCAAATTTTTTGCCTGTATAACCTATAATGACATCTGTATATATAGGACAAATTTTATATACGACATAATTAGCAGTACCTTCCGGGCAACGATATAATTCCAGTTCCTCACCTGGCTCCAGCTTATCCTGTATATAATCCTGCGCCTCTGCGTTTTGCGCAAAATAAATATCATCAATATCTTCCGGCAAACCTATTTCAATATGAGTCAATGTCTTTAAATTCCAATTTTTTTTCTGAGATTGTGCACGATAGCAACGCCTGCCCTCATCCGGTGAAATATAAATATATTCCTTATCCAGGCTGACGCGGGCAAGCTGCTTTCTAGCCCTTGTCAAAGCAACATACCACACCTTATTTTCCAAGGACGGCTGCTGAGACTTAAAATAATCATCCTGGTCATCCATTCCCATCTGTACATCCCTGGCCAGGAAAACTGAATCAAATTCCTGCCCCTTGGCCCGATGAATATTGCTGACTGTAATGGCCGCCTTTTCTTCGTCCGGCTCCCTGAACAATAGCGCATCCTTGGCATTGGTCAGCAATCCCCGTAAAATATCCTCGATATAATACGGCGGATTTACATCTTCACGATAAACGCTCAGCAGAGCCTGCCAAAAAACTCTATAGCTATACGCACTGCCATAGTAAATGTCCTCATATATTTCTGCAAATTCAGCTTCCGTTATTACATCCCCATCCACTTCTTGCAGAATAAAACCAATCCAACTGGCCAAATCATGATTATAGGCAGCTTTTTGCAGATTGTGCTTTACATCAAGATTTCTGAGCCAGGAAGATATTTGCAGTGCCTGGCTATTGGTTCTAGTCAATATGCCCAAAGTTCCGCCTTGCATATAGCTATCAAAATCATCTTGTTGGGCAGTCTTTAAATTTATTACATCCAATGGCAACTTAGCCAAAATGCTGTCCAATGCTTCTTCCATCACCAGCTTATCATCAGCTAAAATAGCTTTTCGATATGGCGCAATTAAATCTGCCAAGGATGCCTCCTGACGACAATTCCTGGTAAAGGAAAAATAATTTGCCGCAGGAAAATATGTGAACAACTTATGATAAAACTCTACAGAAGGCATTACAGCCTTGTCCTGGTCAGCCTGATAATCATACAGTGACTGGCAGGCATCCCCCAGCAGAGTAAAGCCACACGTCTCCGGTAGCCCTTTAAGAATAGACAATACCAGTTCTGCTCTGACACCAACCAAATCCTGAACCTCATCAACAATAATATGTTTGTATTGCTCCAATAAATCCTGATGCTTGTTAAATAATTCTACAGCCAGGCTAATCCTCGTATTGTAATTCAGCTGCCCCAGGACAAAATTCGCCGGAAAATCAGCTGCATAGTCTTCCGCATCCTGCAAAACAGCCAGCATATAGGTCACAAAAGAATCAAATGTCCTCACCTCTATTTCACGCCAATTATCTGGCAATGCCTCAGCAACATCCAGCAGACGCTCCCTCACTGTTGCCACAGCAGAACGGGAAAAACACAAAACCAGAATTTCACCTGCATCGGCCTGTTGCTCCACCAACAGCTGCTTCATGCGTTCAATCAATGTCCAAGTTTTACCTGTTCCAGGACCGGCATTGATGATGGTACGCTCCGTCACAGACAGATTAATAACCTCTGACTGCTCCACTTCCTTAAATGCATTAAAATCCATTTTCCTGGTAGCAGCTACAGGCTCTGCTTTACTCTCTGACAAAGCAGCAGCCTTCACCACAACCGCCTCAGGCTCTGCCTGCACTGCCTGAGCAGCCTGAACTGCTTCCTCTGCCAGCTTGCGCCGCCTGCTTCTACGCCTGCGATGTGCCTGCTCCGGTTCAGCAGGCTGCGTAGCAGTAACATGTTTTTCCTCGTCAGGTGGTGCAACCGACTCGCCAGGAAGCTGACTTTCCTCAGCAGGCAATACATTCATATCAATTGCCGCCTCTGTTGGCTCCATGCTGACAACTTCTGTTGCCGGAGGTATAACCAACATGTTTGCTGCCTCAGCTATGCCAGTTTTACTTTGCCCAGCTTGCTCCATATCATGCCATATAGCCTCAAATCGCGCCGCCTCCACAGCCTGTTCTTTATTTGCAGCCACAGCTTCCAATTCAGCAGGCTGATAATCCGGACGGCACTTGGCAAAATATTGGCAAGCCGCATTAATGCACCGGCACACCAGCTTATTGCCAATAGTCCCAAAGGGGTAATCGCCTTTCATGGCATACAAGCACCTGCGCGTAAATTTTTCGTACTCCTGCCGTTGCAGAGCATTGACAAAATTAATGCCATGTTCTTTCAGCAAATTCAAGGCCAGCGGATCATGGATACTAGCCAGAAAATGCCTGTCTTTATCGTAGGAATATGTTTTGTCATCAATGACCACTTGTAAATTGCTTTTAAAGCCTATGCAGGTATTGCTAATATCTGTCATTGCACACCGTCACCCACTTCTATTTCAACTTGTAGTAAAATTTCAAACCGGCATATTCCCATACCCGTTGAAATTCATCAGCACGCATGGTACTCCTGACCAGCACCCGAAACACTCTGTTATCATCCACTAATGCTTTTACGATGACCTTTTCCTGCAAAAACTTGTACAATGGCAAATCAATAGAGCGGTATTTGTCCAAAGAACTATCTATATCCGGACTGCCGCTAAAAACAAATCTGGCACTGCTATCAGGATCCACGATACCAAAGTTGTATTCCTTGTGCCAGTTCTGCAAATTGACATCAGTTCCCAGAAGCTCAAAAGGAGTGTTGTCTGAGAGCAGCATTGTTACCTGCTGGTTGGAATAATATCCGCCTGGATTTCTTGCCAGCATGGCTGCCCCTTCCCCCACATTCCACATGGTTTCTTCCGGGTAATACAGCTTATCCCCATAGATTTTTTCAATTTCTTCCTGGAGAGGGCGCAAATTGCTGCTGCCACCTACCATCAAAATCCTGTCAATATTGGCTGCTCCCAGCCCTGACTGGCTGATGGTCTGCTGCAGACAGTCAATAGCTGCCGTAACAAAGGGCTCCACAATATCCCTGAACCAGTCATACTCCAGAATTTCACGACAGACACCATATTCCCCGTATTTATTGATATTAAAACGCACAGTATCCGAGTCGCTCAGGTCCCGCTTGGCCCTTTCCGACCGCACCCGCATCACATCCTGTGCCATTGGCGGCATATCTTCAAAAGCAATTTCCTTGCCCTTGGTACGGGCAATTTTCCGATGCATTCTGAGGGCAATCTGGCGATCAATTTCGTCTCCCGCCTTTTCCATGCCGCCTGTAGCCAGCTCTGATACCCGCCTCTTCTCATGCCGCAGCACAGAAATATCAAGGGTACCACCGCCCCAATCAAAGACAACTACATTGGTGGCACTTTTTAAACTATGATAGTTCGCAAAAAAGGCTGCAGTGGACTCGCTGACCATGGTGTCAATGATAATACCAGCCTTTTGCGCCGCTTCCCGCAATTTAGTCCTTTTCACCGGACTAAAGCCAATGGGAATGGCCACCGTGGCATGACTAAATTCTACATTATTGCGCCCCGTGACATTATCCTTCAATGTTTTAAAAATTTCTGCTGCAATATCAACAGCATTCCATTCCCGGTCGCCAATCTGCCAGGTAGTATCACTATCCAAAATCGTCTTAATAGAGGATATATATTCACATGACTCGCTCAGCTCCATCTGCCTTGCCCAGGCATCACGACCGGTAAAAACCTCACCTGTTTTCTTATCAATAGCCACAGTCGAGGGAATTGGCAATCCCTCCTCATCTCCATACTTTACAATCTTAGCTGTACCTTTTAGCCTATTAATGCCTACAACCGCACTGCTGGTTGTCCCAAAATCAATGCCAAAATACGCCTCAAACTCTCTGCCCACTCTCTCCACCTCAATTAAAACTTCATCCCTGCCTTGATGCAGATAGCAAATACATTACGCAACTGATCCCGGAAATTTTCCCCCAAATCAACACTCATATCCATATCATCTGATTCCATAAAATCAAGATATTCTATACGCAGCTTTGAGCAAAGGCTGTTCAAAAATTCCACAGGAGCTTTCTCCACTTCTACTTTCAGTACATTAATCATCTTCTCCTGCTCCGCTGCATTTTGCTCCGAGGCGTCTAAACTTGCCTGCAACTTAGCAAGCTCAATTTTATTAGCTGCCAGCAATGCCTGCAAATTTTCAATGGACTCCTCTTTTTGTGCTATTTTATCCAGATAACTTTTCTTCTCCAGTTCCAGCCTTTCCACCTGTTGCTGTTTCTGCTTGCAAAGCTGCTGCAAATCTTTAATTTTCTTCTCATAACCTGCAAGGATAGCCTGCACATTCTCCTCTGCCTGCTTATCTTCTTTATCAGCCGCACTATTGCCATTATCATTTTGAGAAACAAGCTTTGCATTTTGAGGCACAACCTGTTCTTTGGCATTGGATTTGTTTTCTTTCACAGGTTGTACTGGCTTTGCTTGCTTCTCTTCTAACTGCAACGCCTGCTCCTCTGTGGCCTTTGGCGATTCCGGCACAAACCAATTTTCCAGCATGGACATTTTTTTCTGACAAGCTATATCCATCTTTGAAAAATCATACTGACCTTTTATCTGCGCAATAAATTGGTTGAAGTTACGCATGGCGCCCATCTGAAGCCCCGCCTCATTCATCACCTTAGCAGTAGGCAAAACAACATCGTTATTTAAAGTTTTAAAGAACTGCTCAACATACTTAGGTGCATTGCCATCCAGTTTCTTTTCCTTATTCATGACAACTGTTGGAATACGCATAATTATTGCTGCCAACAATTCTACCTCTTGTAGCCTATCATTCAAGCACAAACCAAAAAGGGAAAATACCATACGGGCTGTTTCTGTAGTCTTTTTTCCGTACAAATTTCCCCTGGTAAACCTATGAAAAACATCAACCGGATTTTTAGCATGGCAAATATATTCTTTCAAGGGTTTTGCCCCACAAAACTTTAAGCCATCGTATATATACTTCTCAGTTGCATCTGAAAATCCCTCTGCCTGCAGCATTTCCATCAAAACCTGTTCATACAACTTCTTATCAGCAACTTTAAGCTTAGAGCTTGCTTTTTTCTTAGTGTCTTGCAAAATCTTATCCAACACTTCTTTACAATTATCCATAATACCCTCCGTAAAAACACTTTTCATGCCACTTACCAGATTGCTGCTCAGATAATCTCCATCTGGCACATCTTCATAGCATTTAAGGCATTGATGTGGCTTTCAGCCGTAACACCTGCACAACAGGTGCTATCAATCCTTATCTTAATTTCCGGTAAAAATGCTTTCAAGAGCATGGCATTGGATATGACACAGATGTCCGTACACAGGCCTCCCATGGTAATTTCATCATAACCTGCCGCAATCTTCTGCCAGCCGGTATATCCAAAGGAAGGTTTCTCCACGATAGCAACAGCTTTTTCTGCAAACTCCTGCAAAACTTCCACTATCTGCCAGCCATCTGTACCCTTGATGCAATGCTGCACCGGCAGCTTTTTTCCCTCCTGAGTCTCCAGGTAATCGCTGTCATGGGTATCCATAGTGAATACAATATCTGTATCTTCCCTAGCCTGTAATTCTGCCAAACGCTCAGCCATATGCGGCAGCATTTCCTGAGCCTCTTTGGTGCCCAGGCTGCCATCAATAAAATCCTTCTGCATATCTACAACCACATATAATTTTTTCATAAGCCTCTCCTTATGCCCAAACATGTCATTAGTTTACATCTTTAGCTATTATTATATTATTTTCTAACACTTTTACCAATACCTATGGAAAATTTTGTGGGCACTTTCACCTGCAAATTTATTGGCAACCTCAAACTTCGTCAGCTCCCCAGCCCCATTGTCGGTTAGATGCAAGCCCCATGTTATGTAATATGTAGCGTACATTTTGCAGCGTTGATTATTCTGTTGTATCTGTTCAAATAAGAAAGGGATGAGTTGGGACAGTACCCAGCGAAAACCTTTGTTGTGCCTCGGTGCTTAGCGATACGCGAGCCGAAGGTGAAGCGTGAGCTTAGCATCCGCTAGGCACAACTAGGAGCGCGAGCGTGCTTTCGATGGGTAGCTGTCCCTGCTCATCCCATATAAAGTCTGAACAGAGTCCACGAAGTAACAAAACAAAAAAAGAGGCTACCTTGCAGTAACCTCTCTTGCTCTAACCGGCAACTTCCTATCCTCCCAGGCCGTCTCCAGCCAAGTACTTTCGGCGTTTATGTGCTTAACTACTGTGTTCGGAATGGGAA
>OBLI01002328.1_pt1 | contig 16351 bp, 11 predicted proteins | sample 1519701 | NCBI WGS metagenome assembly OBLI01 (sample SAMEA3663005, study PRJEB22513) | pig gut metagenome | biome: pig gut; feature: pig-associated habitat; material: faeces | place: France | collected 2012 | reverse complement strand
GGGAAACGCTCTACGAGGAACTGGTGGAGATGGCGAATGACATCGGGGTGTGCATTGTGAGGCACAGACTTCCGGAGGGGTGTAAGGACTTTGGGGAGGCGTGGAGGGGAGGAATTAGGGATTAGGAATTAGGGATTAGGAATTAGGGATTAGGAATTAGGGATTATTGAAGGGCACGGAAATCCGCGGCTTTATTTTGAATAAAGACACGGCTTGGCTCCGCATTGATATCCCACGGCACTTCGTGATTACGGCTTGCTTGCGCAAGTTCACGGCTTAGTTTGCTCTGCGGTAACGAGCCGTGTCTATACTTTAGTATAGCTTAAATGCTAATTAAGCCATTCCTATGCGCAGCCCAGCCGTGTCTTTTTTAAAAGCCGTGTCCATCCGTGCCTAAATAAAAATTGGGGAAGTTGAATGATCACTTCCCCAATTGTTTTATTTAATAGAACTTGAAATAACGCTTGGCGTTGTTGTAGGAGATGTCCTCTACCATGCGAGAAAGTATCTCGTGGTCGTTGGGAAGAAGACCCTTCTCTACGTCGTTGCCGAGGATGTTGCAGAGCAGGCGACGGAAATACTCATGACGAGGATAGCTCAGGAACGAGCGAGAGTCGGTGAGCATACCTACAAAGCGACTGAGCAGACCGAGCACTGAGAGAGCGTTGATCTGACGGGTCATACCATCGAGCTGGTCGTTGAACCACCATCCAGAACCAAACTGAATCTTTCCAGGTTCGCCACCCTGGAAATTGCCGAGCATTGTAGCAATAACCTCATTGGCACAGGGGTTAAGAGTATATAATATGGTACGCGTGAGCTTACCCTCCATGTTGAGCTTGTTGAGGAAGTGGCTCATGGCACGAGCAGTGTTGAACTCGCCGATTGAGTCAAAACCGGTGTCAGGACCAAGTTGGTTGTACATCTTGGTGTTGTTGTCACGAATAGCACCATAGTGGAATTGCTGTGTCCAGCCAGCATCGGCGTCCATCTCAGCCATTACAGTGAGGAAGCAATTCTTATACTGACGTACCTCATGCTCAGAGAGGCTCTGACCGCTGAGTGCCTTTGTGAAGATTGTCTCAATCTGAGAATCGGTGTATTCCTCGTCATAGAACTCCTCGATACCATGGTCGGAGAGTTTGCAACCGTTCTCGGCAAAGAAGTCGTGACGCTTCTGAAGTGCATCAACCATATCCTTGAATGACTTGATGTCAACATCAGCCACTGCTGCCAACTGCTTTACATAATCAGCAAACTCAGGCTTCTCGATGTTCATGGCCTTGTCGGGACGCCATGCGGGAATCATCTTGATTTCAAAACCGCTCTCGCGTGTCTGCTTGTGATAGCGAAGGTCGTCAACTGGATCATCGGTAGTGCACACGCACTCCACATTATAGTGGCGCATAAGTCCACGGGCTGAGAACTCGGGCTGCTGGAGCTTCTCGTTGCACTCGTCGAATATCTCGCGGGCAGTCTTCGGTGAGAGCTGCTTGGTGATACCGAAGGCAGTCTTCAGTTCGAGATGTGTCCAGTGATAGAGAGGATTGCGGAATGTATATGGCACAGTCTCTGCCCATTTCTCGAATTTCTCCCAGTCGGTAGTGTCCTTACCGGTGCAATATTTCTCATCCACACCATTAGTACGCATTGCACGCCACTTATAGTGGTCGCCACCAAGCCATAACTCGGTGATACTCTTAAACTTATGGTCATTTGCCACCATCTCGGGAATGAGATGGCAATGATAATCGATGATCGGCATCTTAGCCGCATGATTGTGGAACAAATCCTGCGCCACCTCGGTGTCGAGCAGGAAATTCTCGTCGTTGAATTGTTTCATTGTTTTTAACTATTTATTTTTTAATGATTTGTTATATTTTCGATTTAATGCTGCAAAAATACAAAAAAAATTCGATATTCTCAAATTTTTTACTTAATTTTGCACGCAAAAAGAACGTAAACGATGACGTTAGTGAATAAAGTACTGCTAATTTACACCGGTGGAACTATAGGAATGAACAGAAATCCTCGTACTGGTGCACTCGAACCATTCAAGTTTGAGCATTTGCTTGCGAACGTACCTGAACTCAATGATTTCGATGTGGAGATCAACACCTATCAGTTTACTCCACCCATCGACTCAAGCGATATGTCGCCAGCGTTGTGGATTGACCTCGTGCATATTATTGCCAACAATTATGCAAAATATGATGGTTTCGTCATACTCCATGGCACCGACACTATGGCATATACGGCTTCGGCCCTAAGTTATATGCTCGACAATCTTACGAAACCCGTGATACTCACCGGTTCGCAGTTGCCGATAGGACAATTGCGCACCGACGGCAAGGAGAATCTCATCACGAGTATCGAGATTGCCGCGGCAAAGAAGCACGACGGTACGGCAATGGTTCCAGAAGTGGGAATCTACTTCAACGGGCATCTCATGCGAGGCAACCGCACCACCAAGCAGAGTGCCGACAAGTTTAATGCCTTCGAGAGCTTCAACTACGGACATCTTGCTGATGCAGGTGTGACTATCGACTATCATGAGAACAGAATCCTTATACCGGATTTCGACAAACCGATGGAACCCCGATTCCAGCTCGATCCGAGCGTACTCGTGTTCACGATATTCCCAGGAATACAGGAAAATCTCGTGCGACAGATACTTACCACGCCCGACCTTCGCTCCATTGTGATGCGCACATACGGCAGTGGCAATGCGCCCCAGTATCCATGGCTCATCAAAATGCTGAAGGATGCCACTGCCGCCGGTAAGGTGATAATCAACATCAGTCAATGTATGGCTGGCAGTGTGGAGATGAGTAGATACGACACTGGCTACCAATTGAAGGCTGCGGGAGTGATTAGCGGATATGACAGTACGGTGGAGAGTGCCGTCACCAAACTGATGTATCTACAGGCAAGATATTCCGACTCGCATCAAGTGCGCAACTTCATGTCGCGCAGCATCAGAGGGGAAATCACTGTCTGATTTTCAATGAAAATCAGAAATTAAAAAATTAAAAAATTAAAAAATTAAAGAAACGAAGTTCGACGAAGTCAATTAAAGAATTGCTGCGCAAATGCCCGTTGCTGTAGGGTCTTACCTCGTGTAAGACCGCCCAAGGAAATAAACTTCCAACTAATAAAAGATATAATGGATATAGACGAGATAATACAAAAGAACATCAAACTGCTGGCAAAGCACTCGGTGAAGGAGGACTCACTCGTTCCCGGAAGTCATGCCCCCCTACCCTCAATCGAATCCATCAAGAAGATAATATCATTGGTAAAGAATATTATCTTCACCGACTACTTCTACAAGAGGCAACCCGAGGAGGAGATACGCTCCTACTACATTGGCATTCACATGGAACAACTGTATCAGGAGTTGAAGGAACAGATAGCAAGAGGATTGCTGTTTAATAGTGACCTCGACGAAGGGGCCACACCGGCAAAGGCAAAGGTGCTTGCGGCAGAGTTTATCGACCGACTGCCATATATCAAACATCTGCTCTACACCGATGTGGAAGCAATGTTTGTGGGCGACCCTGCCGCAACCAACTATGGTGAGGTGATTTATTGCTATCCTGTTGTCAATGCAATGACACATTATCGATGTGCCCACGAACTCCATCTGATGGGAATACCCGTACTGCCCAGGATTATCACCGAATTGGCACACTCCAAGACTGGTATCGACATTCATCCCGGAGCATCCATCGGCGAATATTTCTGCATTGACCACGGCACTGGTGTCGTAATCGGTGAGACATGTATCATCGGCGACCATGTACGTCTCTATCAGGGTGTTACACTCGGAGCTAAGAGCTTTAAATATGACGACGAAGGCAATATGCTCAACTGTCCCCGCCACCCTATCCTTGAGAACAACGTGACGGTGTATAGCAACTCGTCAATCCTCGGACGTGTCACCATCGGACAGGGCTCTGTCATCGGTGGTAACATCTGGCTCACACATAGCGTGCCTCCAGGCTCGAAGATCCTTCAGTCGAAGGCTGTTGACGTGTCGTTCGAGGACGGACTGGGGATCTGATTTTTAAAAAATCAGAAATTAAAGAATTAAAAAATTAAAAGATTAAAGACCTAAATACACATTAATAAACAATTATGAGAAAACTACTTTTAACACTATTCATTGGAGCCACATCACTACAAGGGGCAGTGGCACAGAAGAGTTATGCGTGGAATACACCTGAACTCAACCAGCAAAACAGGGAGCAGAGAAGGGCTAACTTCTTTGCATATGAGAACGTCAACCTTGCCGAACAGGGAGACAAGAGTAAGTCGGCACGTTATCTGTCGATGGAGGGAACGTGGAAGTTTAACTTTGTGAAGAATCATCAGGATGCTCCAAAGGACTTCTTCCTCACCGACTACAACGACAAGGACTGGGTGGATTTCCCCGTACCGGGACTCTTCGAAATCAATGGTTATGGCGACCGCATATATAAAAATGTGGGATATGCCTGGTGTACTACCTTCAAGACCAATCCCCCGTATATCGGTGAGACCGACAACTACACAGGCTCATATCGTCGCGAATTCACCCTGCCATCGTCATGGAATGGTAGCGACGTCTTCTTCCATGTCGGTTCTGCAACAAGCAACCTCTCTGTATGGGTCAACGGCAAATACGTTGGCTATAGCGAGGACTCAAAGATTGCCGCCGAGTTTAATATCACCAAATATCTGAAGAAAGGCAAGAACCTCATCGCCATGCAGGTGATGAGATGGTGCGACGGTTCATATCTTGAAGACCAGGACTTCTGGCGCTTCACAGGTATCGCACGCGAAGTATATCTGTATGCTCGCGAGAAAACACGCATTGCCGACATCATCTTAGATGCCGACCTCGTAAACGGATACAAGGACGGAAAACTCACATTCGACATTCCACTCACAGGCGACAAGAAGGCTAATATCGACCTTACACTCAAAGACGCTGAGGGCAAGGTGGTGAAGACGGTGTCGCTCCCCTCTATGTCGCCCTCACCCCGAGGCGTGATTGAGGTGGCGGGAGTAAAGGCATGGTCGGCCGAAACACCTTATTTATATACTCTCGACATCACACTCAAGAAAAACGGACGCGAGATTGAGACCGTGAGCAAGAAGATAGGATTCAGAAAGGTGGAGATCAAGGGCGCGCAGATGCTCGTGAACGGACAGCCTGTATTGATAAAGGGTGCCGACCGCCACGAACTCGACCCCGAGACCGGATATGTGGTAAGCATTGACCGCATGATACAGGACATCAAGATAATGAAGCAACTCAACATCAATGCAGTGCGCACATGCCACTATCCCGACGACCCTCGATGGTATGACCTCTGCGACCAATACGGACTATATGTCACTGCCGAGGCAAACATCGAGTCACATGGTATGGGATATGGCGAACATACTCTCGCAAAGAATGAACGATTCCATAAAGCTCACCTTGAACGAAACGAGGCTAACATATTGACGCTCAGGAATCATCCTTCAATAATAGTATGGAGTCTTGGCAACGAGGCTGGATATGGAAAGAACTTTGAGGATGCTTACGACTGGGTGAAGGCCAACGACAAGACACGCCCAGTGCAATATGAGCAGGCTGGCAAGGATGGCAAGACTGATATCTTTTGTCCGATGTACTACGGATATTGGGGTTGCGAAGCCTACGCCAAGAGCGACAACCCACGTCCGCTCATCCAATGTGAATATGCACACGCCATGGGCAACTCCATGGGTGGATTCAAGGAATATTGGGACATCATCCGCAAGTATCCCAAATATCAGGGAGGATATATCTGGGACTTCGTGGATCAGGGACTGGCAGACGTGAGTCCTATCACTGGTCGCAGAATCTTCACCTATGGAGGCGACTACGGACGCTATCCAGCAAGCGACTATAACTTCAACTGCAACGGACTCATCGCTCCCGACCGCCGTCTCAATCCCCACGCTCATGAGGTGGGATATTACTATCAGAATATATGGATTGAGAATGTGAAGGCCAACGAGGGGAAATACACCGTATATAACGAGAATTTCTTCCGCTCGACCGACTATCTCACTCTCGACATTTGCGTAAGTGTCAACGGTGAACCGAAGTTCAGTCTTGGCGAAATGAATATCGACGGTATAGCTCCACAAACACGCAAGGAGTTTACGTCTCCTATACTTGCCAACAAGATTGCGGAGTTGAAGGAGCAGAATCCAGCAGCAGAGATTACCATGGCGTTCTATTTCAAGTCGAAGAACGGCGAACCCCTCATCGACAAGGGACAGACACTCGCCAAATATCAGACGGTGGTTCAGCCCTACACCTACCCCACTCTCACTGCCGCTGCCGAGGGCAATATGCCCAAAATCACCGAGACCGAGGCATATATAAAGATGGAGGCAGCCGACATGGCAGTCACCATCGGCAAGTGGTCGGGATGGATCGACTATCTCGATGTCAACGGCAAGGAAATGCTCGTTGACCGCGAGAGCATCACACCTAACTTCTGGCGTGCTCCCACCGACAATGACTATGGTGCAAGACTTCAGCAGCGTTTTGCCGTATGGAAGAATCCGGGATATAAGCTCACCAACATACATCACGGGACTGAGGGCAACAACCATGTAGTCAAGGCTACATTCAATCTTGAAAATGCCAAGGGACAATTGCTCATGACCTATACGCTCAAACCCGACGGCACATTGCTCGTGGCACAGGACTTCACTGCCGACAAGACTGTGGAGAAGGGTCCTGAGATGTTTAAGTTTGGTATGCAACTGCAGATGCCCGAGCGCTTCAATGTTATCGAATACTATGGACGCGGACCTGTTGAGAATTATTCCGACCGCAACAATAGTGAGTTTATAGGCCGATACACCGCCAATGTCAGCGACGAATACTATGAATATGTACGTCCGCAGGAAAGCGGCAATCACACCGATGTTCGCACCTTCAAGGTATATGACAAGGCCACGGGCGAGGGACTCCTCTTCATGAGCGACGCCCCGATGCAGTGCAGTGCCATCAACTATCTCACCGAGGATCTTGACGACGGTATGCACAAGGACAAGAAATGGGGACATCACAGCGGCGACCTTATCCCGCGTCATCTCACCTATGTCAACATTCTGAAATATCAGATTGGACTCGCCTGCGAGAACAGTTGGGGTGCATGGCCATTGGAGCAGTATCGCCTGCCCTACAAGGACTATTCGTTCAGATTCATAATCAAAAGTACAAAATAAATTTGCATAAAAAAGATGAAGAAATCATTTGTTTTGGCAGCCCTCCTGCCGTTGGCAGTGGCAGCCCAGGATATCAAGAAAGAATTGAAGGCCGAACTCAGGACACAAGTGGAGTTTCCTGCCACTGTGCCAGCCGGCAATTATAGTGGGATAACATGGTTAGGAGGCAATGAGTATGCCGTGGTGTGCGACAAAGCCAAGTCGGATGGTTTCTTCATCTTCCATATCAATATCGACCCCGACACGGGTGTCATTTCTCATGCCTATAGCAATGAGTTCAGGTCGAGCGGATATGCCAACCGCGACATGGAGGGCATAGCCTTCTTGCCCAAGGACACAACGATATTCATCAGTGCCGAGGGCGACAACCGCATCAAGGAATACGAACTGAAGTCGGGCAAATACACTGGTCGTGAACTCAATGTGCCCGACTCGCTCAGGATTTCGGCACCCAACTATGGCTTTGAGTCGCTTACCTATAATGCCACTCAGCATCACTTCTGGACTGTAAGCGAGAGCACCCTGCCCATCGATGGCAAACCGTCAACACTCAAGAACAAGCAACAGAACATTCTTCGACTGCTTTGCTTCGACGACAATTCATTTGAAATGATTGGCATGTATGCCTATCTGATGGACTTCCCCGAGGCTCAGGCAGAATCGTCAGGCGGTTATTGCCATGGAGTGAGCGATATGTGCGCCCTCGACGACGGAAGATTGCTGGTGATGGAGCGCGAACTATATGTGCCCAACCTCCGACTCGGAGCATGGGTGAAGAACAAGATATATATCGTTGACCCAACCTTCAAGATGACCGAACCATTTATCCAGAAAAAACTGCTTGTGGAATTCAAGACCAAGTTTACCGGATTGAAGAACACATTTGCCAATTTCGAGGGTATGTGCCTTGGACCGAAACTCAACGACGGACGTCAGACCTTGGTGCTCATCTGCGACTCTCAAAACCAGTTGAAGAAACTCAAGGACTGGTTAATGACTATAGTAATAGAATAAAAAAAGCCCTGTTTAACATTTTTTTTTCATATCTTCTTTCCTAAATTCAGAAATATGTGTAACTTTGCACCAACTATTTTAAATTAAGAATTAAAAATTATAATAAGGAAAGAAGATATGAGAAAAATGTTTATTATGGCAGCTATGGCCCTTACGGCTATTGGCGCAAATGCACAGAAAGTGAAATACGAGATTAGCGGTGTTGTTGCTGACTCTATAAAGGAAGTTGTTGTAATTGTAAACAACGACAAGAATTCAACCCAGACAGTTGCAGTTGCAAACGGACACTTCACTGCTAACGGTGAGGCTGACAAGAACGCTTTGCTAAAGGTGGGACATGATGTGGAAAGAGGATTCAACTCTCTCGTTGCTATCAACGACGGAGAACCGATAAAGATTAATCTTGTTGAAAAGACTGTCAGCGGTTCATCTCAGAACACTGCCCTTGGCAATCAGTTTAAAGCAAATTCCGCAGATGAAAGTCGCGTAGCTGTCCTTGCAAAGGAATACCGCGAACTGAGCAAACTGAACACTGCCGAGGCTGATGCACGCATCAAGGAAATCATGCAAGAGGCAGACGCTATCTCGGAGAAAAACATGAAGTCAAACCTCGAATATATCAAGGCCCACAAGGGCGATGTCACTCCCGTGGTGTTCATCCAGGATGTTGTATATGAACTGACATACGACAAACTTGCAGAGATTATCAATCCCGACGTGGCTTATTTCAACCACCCGATGGTGGCAAGAGCTAAGAAGATAATGGACGGACTGAAGAAACGCCAACCGGGAACGATGTTCTCCGACCTTGTGATGAACGACACCGAGGGAAAGGAGTGCCGACTCAGCGAATGGGTTGGCAAGGGCAACTACGTTCTCGTGGATTTCTGGGCTTCATGGTGTGGCCCTTGCCGCGCCGAAATGCCAAATGTGGTGGCAGCGTATGAGAAATATCATGCACAGGGATTTGATGTTGTCGGAGTGAGCTTCGACCAGAAAGCCGACGCATGGAAGAAGGCCATCGAACAGATTGGAATGAAATGGCACAACATCTCCGACCTAAAGGGATGGCAGTGCGCTGCCTCGGAAATTTATGGCATCAGCAGCATTCCCTCCAACATCCTTGTTGACGGCGAGGGTAAGATTGTAGCTGCCGACCTTCGCGGTGAGGCTCTTCAGAAGAAGCTCGCCGAGATATATAAATAATTAGAAACTTGAAATGAACAGTCAATTTACGAATGAAGTATCGCGCATATTAGCGCTTAGCAGAGAGGAAGCGGCTCGACTCGCCAACGACACCGTTGGGGCTGAGACGCTTCTCCTCGGTATATTGCGTCAGGGTAACACAACAGTTACAGAAGCATTGAAACAACTACACAGTGACCCGCAAGAGATAAAACTCGCACTCGACAACAGACTCCGGGTGGATCACGTGAGCAAGATGCCCAACACCGAAAGTATCTCTCTCAACGAGAGTGCCAACAACATATTGCGATTGGCAGTGCTCGAAGCAAGAAGGCAGCACAAGTCGGAGGTGGACGTGGAGCATCTCATGCTCGCCATCCTGCACGACTTTGCAAACAACGGTGCAAAGATGGTGCTCGAGGAGAACAATGTCACCTACAACAAGTTCCTCGGACTTGTAGATCCCGAAAGTGCCCCCAAGAGCGGTATCGGTCTGCCCGACGACGACGAGGAGGACGACGAGGAATTGGCAAATACCGGCGACCACAACTATCAGTCGTCAGCCAACGGTGCCTCAGGCAATGCCACCACGACAAAGACCGACAAGGCAAACAGTGCCACTCCAGTGATTGATAATTTCGGTACCGACCTCACCGACCTCGCCTCAAGAGGAGAACTCGACCCTGTTGTAGGCAGGGAGAACGAGATACTGAGAGTGATGGAGATACTCGGCCGACGCAAGAAGAACAATCCCGTGCTCATCGGCGAACCGGGTGTGGGCAAGAGTGCCATTGTCGAAGGACTGGCACAGATGATTGTCAACAAGCAGACATCTCCGTTGTTCTACAACAAGCGTCTTGTCAATCTCGACATGACATCCATAGTGGCAGGCACTAAGTATCGCGGACAATTTGAGGAGCGCCTGAAGGCTCTGCTCAAGGAATTGGAAAGCAATCCCGACATTATTATATTTATAGACGAGATTCACACTCTCGTCGGTGCTGGCAGCACCCCGGGAACAATGGATGCCGCCAACATCATGAAACCAGCCTTGGCGCGTGGCGCAATACAGTGCATCGGTGCCACCACATTGGATGAATACCGCAACAGCATTGAGAAGGATGGTGCCCTCGAGCGCAGGTTCCAGAAGGTTATGGTGGAACCCACGACAAGGGAGCAGACACTGCAGATTCTCACAAACATACGCGACAGATATGAAAAGCATCATCATGTGAGTTATACTGACGACGCACTCAAGGCTTGTGTCGCACTTACTGACAGGTATATCTCCGACCGCCAGTTCCCCGACAAGGCTATCGACGCCATGGACGAGGCCGGTTCGCACATACGCATCAGCAAATGCCATGTGCCTCAGGAGATAACCGAGAAACAGGATGAACTCAAGAGAGTGAAAAGTCAGAAACAGAGTGCTGTGAAAAACCAGAACTACGAACTGGCTGCCGCATTCCGCGACATGCAGACCAAGGTGGAGGCTGAGCTCAAGGAGATGAACGAGCGATGGACCAAGGGCGACAACACCGAGAAGCACCAGATTGACACTGCCGACATCGAGAACGTTGTGTCGATGATGACAGGCATACCGGTGCAGAAACTCGGTGGAAAGGAGGAAATAAGGCTCAAGGGCATGGCTTCGGAACTCAAAGGCACCGTGGTGGCACAGGACAAGGCCATCGACAAGGTGGTGAAGGCTATACAGCGCAACCGTGTGGGACTGAAAGACCCCAATCACCCCATTGGCGTGTTCATGTTCCTCGGTCCTACTGGTGTGGGAAAGACATTCCTCGCCAAGAAACTGGCTGAGTTCATGTTTGGCTCCAAGGATGCACTCATACGTGTGGATATGAGTGAATATTCCGAGCAGCACACCGTGTCGCGCCTTGTTGGTGCTCCTCCGGGATATGTGGGATATGGCGAAGGCGGACAGTTGACCGAAAAGGTGAGACGTCACCCCTACTCTGTCGTTTTGCTCGATGAAATCGAGAAAGCCCACGGCAATGTGTTTAACATGCTGCTTCAGGTGTTCGACGACGGACGTCTTACCGACGGTAACGGTAGGACTGTGGATTTCCGCAACACTGTCATCATCATGACCAGTAATGCCGGAACTCGCCAGTTGAAGGACTTCGCCCGCGGTGTAGGATTTACAGCTGCCGGCAATGGCGGCGGTCTTGCCACCGACGACAAGGACAAGGAATATGCACGCAGTATCATACAGAAGGCACTGAGCAAGCAGTTCTCGCCCGAATTCCTCAATCGTCTCGACGAGATAATCACATTCGACCAACTGGATATCAATGCAATACGTCAGATTATTAACGTAGAGCTTAAAGGCTTGCTCTCGCGCATTGAGGGCTTGGGCTACAAGGTTGAGCTCACCGACGAGGCCAAGGATATGGTGGCAAAGAAGGGCTACGACGTGCAATTCGGTGCCCGCCCGCTGAAGCGTGCCATCCAAAACTATATCGAGGATGGACTCAGCGAACTGATTATCAACGGCGACCTGAAGGCTGACGACAAGATTCTAATCAGCAAGAAGCCGGACAAGGAAGAACTTGCGTTCAATGTTGAAGAATGAAATTATCTGAACTACGCACAGGTGAAAAAGGAGTCATCGTAAAGGTACTCGGACATGGTGGATTCCGCAAGCGCATTGTCGAGATGGGATTCATCAAGGGCAAGGTGGTGGAGGTGTTGCTCAACGCCCCACTGCAAGACCCCGTGAAATACAAGATTATGGGCTATGAGGTGTCGCTAAGGCACAAGGAGGCCGACATGATCGAGATTGTATCCACCGAAGAGGCTAAGGCCTTGGAATCTGAATACGAACAGGCATGGCAGGGCGGCGAGATGACCGAGCAACGACTGCACAACGTGGCGATGAAAAAGCGTCGCACCATCAATGTGGCTCTCGTGGGCAATCCCAACTGCGGCAAGACATCCCTTTTCAACTTTGTCTCCGGTGCCCACGAGCGTGTAGGCAACTACTCCGGCGTCACAGTGGATGCCAAGGAGGGGCATGCCTCCTTCGAGGGCTATGAATTCAATATTGTCGATTTACCCGGAACATATTCCCTCTCGGCCTATTCTCCCGAGGAGATGTATGTACGCCGACAGATTATCGACAAGACACCTGATATCATACTCAACGTGCTCGATGCCAGCAACCTCGAGCGCAATCTCTATCTCACCACCCAACTCATCGACATGCACCCGCGCATGATTTGTGCGCTCAACATGTATGACGAATTTGAGGAAAGGGGCGATTCCATCGACTATAAGAAACTCGGTCAACTGCTCGGTGTGCCTATGGTGCCCACCGTGTTCAAGTCGGGCAAGGGCGTGAAGACACTCTTCCATATCATCATCAACCTTTACGAAGGTGTCGATTTCATCGATAAAAATGGTAATATCAATCCTGAGGTGGCAAAGCAGATACAGGATTGGCACAAGGAATACGACGATGAGGGCATTGAAGAGCACAGTGAGGACTTTGCCCATGGCAATAAGCCCAACAACAGTGTGTTCCGCCATATCCACCTCAACCATGGCACCGTCATCGAGAAAGCCATCGAGACTATCCAAAAGGAATTAAGGAACGAATCATCGCTAAGACACAAGTATTCAACGCGTTATCTATCCATCAAACTACTTGAAAAGGACAGGGAGGCAGAGAAGGTAATCAGTGAACTACCCGACGGTAAAGTTATACTTGCCATACGCGACAAGGAGGCAAAGCGCATCAGCGACGAGATGCAGGAAGACCCCGAGACAGCCATCATGGATGCCAAATATGCCATTATCCACGGAGCATTGCATGAGGCGGAATTCGAAATAGGTCACAAGACCGACACCTATCAGGCCACTCATGTGATTGACGCACTGATAACCAACAGGTATGCCGGTTTCCCCATCTTCATCCTGCTGCTTTACATTATGTTCCAGGCCACATTCAGCATCGGACAATATCCTATGGACTGGATAGATGCCGGTTTCGGAGCCTTGGGCGAGTTGGTGGCAAGCTATATGCCCGACGGTATGCTCAAGGACATGATTGCCGATGGAATCATCGGCGGTGTGGGTGCCGTGATAGTCTTTCTGCCTCAGATACTCATCCTCTACACCTTCATATCCTTTATGGAGGACTCAGGCTATATGGCGAGGGCGGCGTTCATCATGGACAAACTGATGCACAAGATGGGACTGCATGGCAAGTCGTTCATCCCTCTGATTATGGGATTCGGTTGCAATGTGCCCGCCGTGATGGCCACCCGCACTATCGAGAGCAAGCGCTCGCGCATTATCACCATGCTTATCCTTCCGATGATGAGCTGTTCGGCGCGACTGCCTATCTATATAATGATTACGGCGATGTGCTTCGACGTGAGATACCAGAGTCTGATTATCATCAGCCTCTATGTGCTCGGCATATTCACCGCCGTGGTGATGAGCCGCATCTTCAGCAAATGGCTTGTGAGGGGCGAAGATACCCCATTTGTCATGGAGCTTCCTCCCTATCGAATGCCCACGGCAAAGGCTATCGCGAGACATACATGGGAGAAAGGCAAGCAGTATCTGAAGAAGATGGGCGGTGTCATCCTCGTGGCAAGTATCATCATCTGGGCACTGGGATATTTCCCGCATAACGACGAACTCACTCGCCAGCAGCAACTCGAACAGAGCTATATCGGCATGATTGGCAAGACCATCCAACCGGTGTTCGCTCCTCAGGGATTCGACTGGAAACTGAGTGTGGGTCTCGTCTCGGGTGTGGGAGCCAAGGAGATTGTAGCCTCCACGATGGGCGTGCTGCATGCCGACGGCCAGGACCCCATATCTCCTGCCACAGCGTTCTGCTATCTCGTGTTCGTATTACTCTATTTCCCATGTATTGCCACCATCGCCGCCATCAAGAATGAGAGCGGTTCGTGGAAATGGGCATTATTTGCGGCATGCTACACCACCGGTGTGGCGTGGTGCGTATCAGCATTAATAAACTTGATATTATGAGAGATATAAAGGATTTCCAACTGCTCGAATATAACACATTCGGTATTGAGGGCAAGTGCAAGCGCTTTTGTGAGTTCGATTCCATCGAGGAATTGCGCTATTTTCTCGACACCATCACCGATGCCGACCATCCGCTGATGGTGCTTGGCGGAGGTAGTAATCTTTTGCTCACAAAGGATTTCCCTGGCACAGTGCTTCACTCCAACATAGTGACCGACCCTCATATCCTGATTGTTGACGACGACAGTAATGATGTGTTTGTGACTGTGGGCAGCGGAATGATTTGGGACAAGTTTGCGGATTTCTGTATCCGAAACAATATCTACGGTTGCGAGAATCTCTCCCTTATTCCCGGAACGGTGGGTGCAAGTGTTGTTCAGAACATTGGTGCCTATGGTGTTGAGGTGAAGGATATAGTATATAAGGTGGAGACTATCGAGATAGCCACAGGCCGAAAGCGAGTATTCAATAACTCCGAGTGCCAGTATGGTTATCGCCACAGCCGGTTTAAGGGCGAGTGGAAGGGGCAATATGTTGTCACCGGAGTCACTTTCCGTTTGTCTTCCGTGTTCATTCCCCGTCTTGACTACGGCAATATCCGCGAGGAACTCAGGCGTGAAGGCATTGAGACGCCTAATGGCAGACAATTGCGCGATGCCATCATACGTATCAGGGAAGCCAAGCTCCCCGACCCCACCGTTGAGGGCAACGCTGGCAGTTTCTTCATGAATCCCGTTGTTGACAAGGCGAAATATGAATCCCTTGCCGTCCAATATCCCGATATGCCCCACTACACCGTTGACGACAGTCACGAGAAGATTCCCGCAGGATGGTTGATTGACCGCTGCGGATGGAAGGGCAAGACAGTGGGCAGGGCTGGAGTACACGACAAACAGGCATTGGTGCTTGTGAATCGCGGTGGAGCCACTGGCGAGGAGATTGTCAATCTGTGCAATCTCATTCGCAAGGATGTCCTCGACAAGTTTGGAATAGAAATCAATCCGGAGGTAAATATCATATAAGATTATGAAACTGACATTTCTCGGCACAGGAACAAGCTGTGGCGTACCCACTCTGGGCTGTTTCTGCGATGTATGCACAAGCACCGACCCTCACGACAAACGACTGCGCACGTCGGCTCTACTTGAGACAGAAAACACCCGTATCCTCATCGACTGCGGTCCCGACTTCCGCCAGCAGATGTTGCCGCGTGAGTTCCGCAAGATCGACGGCATCCTCATCACCCATTCCCACTACGACCATGTGGGCGGCATCGACGACTTGCGCCCTTATTGCCGTTTTGGCGACATCGACATCTATGCCGATGAAATCAGTGAAAAAAGTCTGCGCCAGACCATGCCTTATTGCTTTGCCGAGAAGAAATACCCCGGTGTGCCCGCCATCAACCTCCACACCATTCATCCCCATGACCATCTCTCTATCGGCGATTTCTCCATCACCCCATTTGAGGTGATGCACGGCAAACTGCCCATATTGGGTTATCGCATAGGCAACTTGGCATATATCACCGACATGAAGTCGATAAGCGACGAGTCGGTGGAGATGATAAAGGGAGTTGACGTGCTGGTGGAGAACGCCCTAAGATGGGACAAGCCTCATCATTCCCACCAACTCGTGGATGATGCCGTGGCATTTGCCCGTCGTGTGGGAGCCAAGCGCACCTTCCTTGTCCATGCCAATCACGACATAGGCAAGCACGACGACATCAACAATCGCCTTCCCGGCGACATCCGTTATGCCTACGACGGACTCGAAGTCGATTTTGAATAAGTCAATAAATAAAAATTTTGGATTTAAAAAACATACATTATGAAAGTATTAAGAAGAACATTTGTCGTTC
>OBLI01002326.1_pt1 | contig 16353 bp, 16 predicted proteins | sample 1519701 | NCBI WGS metagenome assembly OBLI01 (sample SAMEA3663005, study PRJEB22513) | pig gut metagenome | biome: pig gut; feature: pig-associated habitat; material: faeces | place: France | collected 2012 | reverse complement strand
CAAGCTTTTTCAAAATATAAGTATACCTATCTTCCTCAGAAATTGAATTTGGAAAGGTAAACATTTCTTGCGGAGTCACACCAAAAATTTTAATAATTTTTTCCAAAGTTTGAGCTGTCATAAATGCATTTCCGCGTTCAATACTACTAAGAGTATTTGTCGCAATTCCAATTTCTTCCGCCAACTGCTCCTGACTTAACCCCTTTAATTTTCGGTATTTTCTTATTTTGTTTCCTAATTGTTGCTGAATATAACTATCCATAAGATTTCCTTAAATCTAATTATATCAGTAGCGTGGGTAAATCTAACAATGTTAAACATGTTGATTAATAATGTTAAACATGGTATTAATCTATCAAAACATAGGAGGATTTATGTCAGGAAAAAGATTATTAGCGTTTGAAGAAAATATGTCACAGATAAAGAAAATTTTTGGGTTTACACTTGCTGAAGTTTTGATAACTCTTGGGATTATTGGAGTTGTAGCAGCACTCACTATTCCCAACCTTATGACCGCTCACAAAAAGCACAAAATTGAGGCAAAATTAACAAAAGCAGTTTCTACAATCAACCAAATAATCAAGCAATCCGAAACAGAAAATGGCGAAATGGAAACTTGGGATAATTCACTCACTCCTGTTGAATACTTAAACAAGTACATCACACCTTATGCAAAAGTCTCTCAATTATGTGAAGGTCAAGGCTCTTGCGGATATCCTGACGTTGATAAAGTTTATAAATATATTAATGGTACTCATGGTTATTACTATGATATTTTTACTTTTGGTAGGACACCTTTTATTTTGCAAGATGGAACTCTATTTGCGTGGGGAACAAAAAACTCTAGTGGAGACCTAGATAACAAAAGTATAATTATCATTGATATCAATGGGTCGGAAAAACCAAATCAATTTGGACAAGACACATTTTTCTTACAACGCAAAGAGGAAGAAGATGCCATAATTCCTTACGGTGCAGGAAAATCTCAAAATGAACTCCGCGCGGATTGCAAAAAAGGTGGTGCAGGATTTTATTGCGCCGAATTGATTCGTGAAAACGGTTGGAAAATCCCTTCAGGTTATCCTCTGTTGTAAGTATATAAAATGACGATTGCTGTCTATACTTTTACATGACTTGCGAAAATTTTATTTGTATTATATTATTAGAATATATTTAAAAAGTGAGGTTATATTATAATGGATCAAATTATTAAAGTAGCGTGGGATTTGAACGAAAACACCGATAACAGATATAAATTGGTTTACGAAATTGCTGAACTTGCTAAAAAAATCGTTGATGAAAACCAAGCAAGAAAAGCTCGTGAAGATTTCGGTTTTGAAGAAGTTCACGAAACTACTTATACTAAAGAAAATCCTGTTGAACACGCTTTGATGGTTAAAGCATCAGAAGCTGATGACAACAGATTAGTAGGTTAATAATTTTTTAGAAAATGCACAGAAGTCGTGGGGCTTTTGTGCATTTTAGTGTGAAGTTTTGTGCAAGAGTTGGGGTAACTATTATGATGAAAGAAACTTTAGATTATATTCAAACTTATACAGATGATTTCAAGCCTGAAATCGGTATTGTTCTTGGTTCAGGGCTTGGAGATTTGGCAGATACCTATTGTGAATTTGCCATTCCTTACGACAAAATTCCAGGGTTTGCAAAATCTACAGTAGAAGGTCATAAAGGTCAACTTGTTTTTGCACAAATAAACAAAAGAAATGTTGTAATGATGCAAGGTAGAAACCATTTCTACGAAGGGCATTCTATGCAAGATGTTACATACCCTATCAAGGTTATGAAAAAGTTGGGAGTAAAAACCGTAATCATTACAAATGCGGCAGGTGCGATTAACAAAAGTTTCCGTCCTGGAGATTTGATGGTCATCACAGATCATATCAATTTAATGGGTACAAATCCGCTTATCGGACCAAATGACCCAGATTTAGGTGTTCGTTTCCCTGATATGTCAGAAGTTTATAACAAAAATCTTATCAAAATCGTAGATGCAGCAGGCAGATTGCTAAAAATAGATTTAAAACATGGTGTTTATGTTGCAACAACAGGTCCAAGTTATGAAACTCCTGCTGAAATTAAAATGGCAAGATTTATGGGTGGAGATGCTGCAGGCATGTCTACTGTTCCAGAGGCAATTGTTGCAAATTACTGTGGAATGAAAGTTATCGGTATCAGCTGTATTTCAAATTTCGCAACAGGTATTTCATCCAAAAAACTTTCTCATGAAGAAGTTATAGAGACAACAGAGAAAGTTAAAGCTAAATTTAAAGAATTGGTTTTATTGCTATTGAAGAATATTTAGGATGAGATTTCTTCAAACTGGCAAAACGATGTAAGTGGATTTGGCAGTTTTAATATTTTGTCACCCTGAACTGACTAGAATATGAGTTGAGATGAAATCGAAACGTAATATTCTGTTCCTACTTGGTGATTCAGCGTCTATCCATTTGATTATAGTCATGCTGAACTGCGGATTTTGGCAAGTGCGCCGTGTGAACGAAGTGAACCCAGCACGTCTTGACGAGAGCTGCGTTGAGCTTTGTGAGCAGAGGCTGAAAGTTGGGGCGTTCAGACCCAACTGCAACGCCGTTTAATGCGAACAAAATAGGTCGAGCCGCCAATAATCCAAGACTGTTTCAGCATCTCAAATTGAACAAATTAGTCTTATGTAAAATTTGTAATATTAGAGATCTTGAAACTCCGCAGTCGCATTAAACGTGACTCCACTACGTTTCGCACTCCGCTCCTGCTGTTCAGGGTAACAGATTTTTTCATTAATCAATATTGATAGATTCTGAATAGGATAAAATCTACGTTGCTACGTAACTTGATTTTTAATCCTTTCAGAATGACACACTTGTTGGTTTTCTACTAAGTAGGGTGGGCTCACTAGCCCACCTTAAACTAATTAACTAACCAACCTGCCCTCTTGTCATCCAGCCCTTTTACCTTTCGCCAAACTACTTGAGTTTGTGCAAAATGCGTGGATTTCTTTTATCTCTCACATATAAAGGCTTTTGGTATTTGGCACTTAAAGATGATTGTGAAGATGCTCTTGTCTGCTCTTTATAATATTTTTTCGGTGGTTCTGAAGATAGCGTATCACTTGGGGTAATTTCACCACTTTCAATCGCCTCAATATACCTATATGTGGCATCAATTCTTTGTTGCGGAATAGATTGAATTTTGTTCAACTCTCTCATAAAACTAGGCTGAAATTGTGATGTCATAATATAACCGATTAAACTAAACGCAGTAGATATGACTAAAATTATCCAAATATGTTTCACAAAATCATGCATAACAACAGGATAGCAAATCAAAAATAATAAGTAAATATTTAGCAAAAATAATATTAAAAATTTGTGTAAAAATCTTATGTTTATTATAATATTAATATTAAAGTAAGTGAACTAACTTTTTGAAAAAGGAGAGTAAAAAATGATTAAAAAGTTTAATTCACCAATGGCATTATTGGCGATGTTTGCCGTAATGTTTCTTGGTATTTCACCTGCGTTAGCAAGTGAAGCCGATTTGGTTGTTCCAAGTATTCGCCAAATTTCACCAAGCAGTTACACATTGCTTGTAATTGGTATTTGTATCTCCGTAATCGGCTTAATTTTCGGTCTTATTGAATTTTTGAAGATTCGAAAATTAGACGTTCATAAAGCTATGGACGACGTCGGCAATACTATTTTTGAAACTTGTAAAACTTATCTAGTACAACAAGGTAAATTCCTTCTTGTGTTGGAAATTTTAATCGGTTTATGTATTGCATTTTATTTCGGTTACTTGCAACACATGGGATTTAAAGGTGTTTTGACAATCCTTGCGTGGTCAGTAATCGGTATTTTGGGTTCTTATTCTGTAGCTTGGTTTGGTATCAGAATGAACACTTTAGCAAACTCAAGAACTGCATTTGCAGCATTAAAAGGTAACCCATTGAATACAATGAATATTCCTTTAAAAGCTGGTATGAGTATCGGTGTATTATTAGTATCAGTTGAATTGATTATGATGCTTTTAATCTTGTTATTCGTTCCTGGTCATATTGCAGGTGCTTGTTTCATCGGTTTTGCTATCGGTGAATCTTTAGGTGCATCAGCTCTTCGTGTAGCTGGTGGTATCTTTACAAAAATTGCTGATATCGGTTCAGATTTGATGAAAATCCAATTCGGTATTAAAGAAGATGACCCAAGAAACCCTGGTGTAATTGCCGATTGTACAGGTGATAACGCTGGCGACTCTATCGGACCTACAGCAGACGGTTTTGAAACATACGGTGTAACCGGTGTTGCATTGGTAAGTTTCATCTTGTTAGCTGTTATGGGTCAAGAAAATCAAGTTCAATTATTAGCTTGGATTTTCGTTATGAGATTCTTAATGATTGTAACTTCAGTAGTTGCATATTGGTTAAACGGACTTTGGGACAGATTTGTTTATGCTCCTAAAGTTGAAAAATTTGATTTTGAAGCTCCATTGACTAGATTGGTTTGGGTAACTTCAATCCTATCTATCTGTATGACTTTTGGTGTAAGCCACTGGTTATTAAGCAGTTTGGGCAACAATATCTGGTTGATTCTATCTTGTATTATTTCTTGCGGTACTTTAGGTGCAGCATTGATTCCGGAATTTACAAAGATATTTACATCTCCTAAAGCAAAACATACAGAAGAAGTTGTTACAGCTTCTCGTGAAGGCGGTGCATCATTGACAATTCTATCTGGTATCGTTTCAGGTAACTTCTCAGGTTTCTGGATTGGTATGATTATTGTATTGTTGATGGCTCTAGCTTATATTGCAAGTACATACATTCCTGAAAGCGTAATGATTTACCCTTCAGTATTTGCATTTGGTCTTGTTGCTTTTGGTTTCTTAGGCATGGGACCTGTAACAATCGCCGTAGACTCATACGGTCCTGTTACTGATAACGCTCAATCAGTTTATGAATTATCATTGATTGAAGAAATTCCTGACGTTCAAAATCAAATCAAAGAAGAATACGGATTTGATGCTGATTTTGAAAACGCTAAACAATACTTAGAAGAAAATGATGGCGCAGGTAACACATTCAAAGCAACGTCAAAACCTGTACTTATCGGTACTGCGGTTGTTGGTGCTACAACAATGATTTTCTCATTGATTTTGGTTATCCAAAAGACATTAGGTGTTCAACCTGAAATGATTTTAAACTTGTTAAACCCTTACACATTGTTAGGTTTATTAACAGGTGGTGCAGTAATTTACTGGTTCAGTGGCGCATCTATGCAAGCTGTTACAACAGGTGCATACAGAGCTGTTGAATATATTAAAGAAAATATCAAATTAGGCGATGCTGATGAAAAGAGTGCTAACGTTGCAAATTCTAAAGAAGTTGTAAAAATTTGTACTCAATACGCTCAAAAAGGTATGGTAAATATCTTCATCGCATTATTCTCATTTGCATTAGCATTGGCTTGCTTATCAGCTCCTGGATGCAAAACTCAATTGGCAGTTTCATTCTTTGTAAGTTACTTGATTGCAATTGCTGTATTTGGTTTGTTCCAAGCTGTATTTATGGCTAATGCCGGTGGATGTTGGGACAACGCAAAGAAAATCGTTGAAGTTGACCTTAAAGAAAAAGGAACTCCTCTTCACGAAGCAACTGTTGTTGGTGATACTGTTGGTGACCCATTCAAAGATACATCTTCAGTAGCTATGAACCCAATCATCAAATTTACAACATTGTTTGGTTTGTTGGCAATGGAAATTGCTATTAACGAATCATTCAGAAAAGTTGCACCTATCGCAGGTATCATCTTGTTGATTATTGCACTTATCTTTGTTGTAAGATCTTTCTACGGAATGAGAATTCCAACTCAAAATACAAACAACATTGAAGAAAATGCATAATTAAATTGCAAATTAAAAGCGGAAAATTATCGAATTTTCCGCTTTTTTATTCATAAATGTAATTTTATCATTTTGCAGTATTCAATATATATTTAGAAGCATTAGTTGCAGGTTCTACAACTCCGTCATGAACAATTATAGGAAAAACATCACCTAAATCTGATTTATTATTTTTTACAACACAAGGTTCGTTTGGTGCTAACTTTGTAGTCACTTTATTTGAACATTTTACAACTTGATTTGGTAACTCTTTTCCATTTATATCAATAAAACCCAGACATCGGTGATGACTACGTATCCAATTTTCATTTAGTTGTTGTCCGATAGGTAAAGAACAATCGATTGAATGGTTGCCGTACACAGCTATAATAGAACCATCAGCAAGAGTCCACATAACAAGATCTCTACCAGCACTAATCAACCACCACCATATATCTTTATAGCATTCTTGACCATCCTTACATAATACTTCTGTTCCCGTTCCCAGATAGGTAGCACCAGCTAAATTTGAATTAAAAATAGCACAATATGTCTGAAAATTTTCTGCATATTGATCTTTGGGTGCAGTTTTTTTATAGTAGCAATTTTCTCTTGTTGTAAAGTCAAAACCGTAATGTAATTCATTAAGCTTCACAGCTTGATTCATTGTGGATAGAGTTTTTTTAAATTGAGCTCGATATCTGGCACCTCTGGTATTTGAAATTAGTATTGGTATAGTCATGGCTGCAACAACCCCGATTATGCCAAGCGTGATTAATACCTCGGCTAAAGTAAAACCTTTTCTCATTTTTCTCCTTTCTAATATTTCAGAATCTTAGTATTTTTTGACGAAGTTTAGGCATTTTTTACTAAAAATATAACAACTTTGATAACTTTTGTCAAATATAGTGAAATAAAAGAAGTAAACATGGAGAACTTATGTCAGTAAGAGAAACAATAAAAATGTTATTAGTTAAAGAAAATATGACATTAACAGAACTGGCAGCACTGGTAAAAGCCGAATTAGGTATACCTTATACCGTTGACGGTTTATCACGAAAACTTCAACGACAGACAATGAAATATAATGAAGCCGAAAAATTAATTAATTTACTTGGTTATGATATAAAACTTATAAAACAAAGTGAATAAGCATAATAAAAAACATCTCTTTCCATAGCAAAATTTTAAATTTACAGATTTTTATATTACAAAACTTAAAAAATCATTGTAGATATAGTTCGGCAGATTTATAATTGACTACACTACCGGTATTGGAATTAGAAAGGATTATGAAAATGGCATCAACCGAAGAAATGACTTATCCACAACTTGAACGCGCAATTAACCCGACTCATGACATCAAATTATTTGCAGGACGCTCAAACCCTAAATTAGCACAAGAAATAGCTGATTACTTAGGAACAACAGTTGGTCCGATGGTTGTAAAAAACTTTGCTGACGGCGAAATTTATGTTCAAGTAAAAGAAAGTGTTCGTGGTGACGATGTATTTATCGTACAACCAGTATGCAACCCTGTTAATGAAAATTTGATGGAATTATTGATTATTATTGATGCATTTAAACGTGCAAGTGCAAAAACAATCACTGCAGTAATTCCTTATTACGGTTACGCAAGACAAGATAGAAAAACTTCAGGCAGAGAAGCTATTACAGCAAAGCTTGTTGCAGATTTGCTGACAACAGCAGGTGCTAATAGGGTTTTGGCAATGGATTTGCACACTGGTCAAATTCAAGGTTTCTTCAATATCTTGGTTGACCACATTTTTGCAACTAACGTTATCGTTAATTATATTAAAGATTTAGGCATCAACCCTGAAAACCTTGTTGCGGTTTCACCTGATATGGGTGGAGCAAATAGAACAAGACATTTTGCTAAAAAACTTGATTGCCCTATCGCAATCATTGATAAACGCAGAGATAAACATAACGAAGCTATAGCAACTAATGTTATAGGTGACGTTGAAGGTAAAGTTTGCTTGATGTTTGACGATATTATTGATACAGCAGGTACAATTTGTGAGGCTGCAAAACTTTTAAAATCAAAAGGCGCTAAGGAAATTTACGTAGGTGCAACTCACCCTGTATTCTCAGGTCCTGCGGTAGAAAGATTGGGAGCAGCTCCAATTACTGAATGTATCGTAACAAATACAATTCCGCTTGATATGAGCAAAATGCCATCAAATATCAAACAGATTTCGGTTGCGCCATTATTAGCACAAGCTATTTCAAGAATCCATGATGATGAGTCAATCAGCTCATTATTCGGATTTGAAAAAGAAATGCAAGTTTAACAAAATAAAACAGACTTATATTGCTGGAAGATGAAAATAGAAGAAGGCAGGATTTATTCTTGCCTTCGTTTTTATTATTTTGAGTTAATTAATTTCATAAAAAAAAGCCGTTTCAAAAAGAACGGCTACCAGACTTGGGGAGGAGGTATGAAAAACTTTCGTTTTTCATATCTATGTTATTAATATCGACCACATCTTTTATTTCTTTAGCCAATTACACAAAATCTCCTCCAAATGGAGGAGATTAAAAAATATGTTATTCTTGTTCTTGTATATGTTGTCTAGAAATTCAAGCAATAGCGTAATCATAGCAAACTTCGTTTGAGATATTTCGTCTGCTACTACACATTCTCAAATGCTAAGCATTTCCTATTTGTCCCTATGACCGGTATACATTTTGTGGTCGATTACCGCAGTTTTTTGGTTAGCCTCAAGCTTACCTGTAATTAATTGATAAGCCAAAACTGCACCAGCTCCGATTCCTGCCATAATTTTTCCGGATTTACCAACAGCTTTTAGCGGATGTTTTATTGTATTCATAAGAGTTGGACCTTGTTTAGAAAAAGCATTAGGCAATGCCTTGAACACCCAAGAACCACCCAAAAGAGCAACTCCTGTCATTGCACCATAAAATACGCCTTTCAAAGCCGAACGCGTCATTTGATTAGTTGTTGATAAGAATTTCCAAAATCCTGCAACTCTGTCTTTTGCAGTTTTTTTGCGTTTTTCCGGTTGAACATCAGCCTGTGGAGTAAAACTGTCAGGCTCCTGAGTTTGTGATGTTGTAGTTGTTTCAGTATGTTCAACTTTTGTTTCAGTTGTCGGAGCTTCATTTGCTCTAAAGTTTACAGAATTTACTAAACCTACTTTCATATATACACACTCCTTGCTGTTAGCTTTAAAACACTAAAATAAATTTTTTGTTACCTTTTTACAATTTTTTACATTCCAAAAAGTGACAATTGTGGAACTTCATCTCCATTATTTACCATTTTCTTACGAGTTGCAAGGTTGTTTGAAAAATCTTTTTGCATTTTTAACATCAAATCTTCTGAACGTTTGATTACAGATGACGGTAAACCTGCCATTTTAGCAACTTGAATACCATAGCTCTTACTTGCTCCACCTTGAACAATTTTTCTCAAAAATTCAATTTCGCCATTTTGCTCAGCAATCGTAATTCTATAGTTTTTGATTTGTGGATAAGTTTTTGTCATTACATTCAATTCGTGATAATGGGTTGCAAAAATACATCTTGCTTTGATTTCTGTCGCAATATATTCAGCAACCGACCAAGCAATAGCGACACCATCGTATGTACTTGTCCCACGTCCTATTTCATCAAGCAGAATAAAACTTCTATCTGTTGCGGAGTTTAGTATATATGAAGTCTCAATCATTTCAACCATAAAAGTAGACTGACCGAGTGTCAAATCATCGCTTGCACCCACTCTTGTAAAAACTTTATCAACTAGTCCGATTTTAGCGTAATCCGCAGGAATCCAAGAACCTATTTGCGCAAGAATTACAATCAAGGCATTTTGTCGCATATAGGTTGATTTACCTGCCATGTTAGGACCTGTGAGAATCATAAATTGAGTTGTATCAACAGAATTTGATTTTAACTCCAAATCATTTGGAACATATTCTCCGAGTGGCAAAATCTTTTCTAACACTGCATGTCTGCCATTTTTAATAATAAAATCATCAGAGTCATCAATTTCCGGCTTGCAATAATTATTTTCAACAGCAATCTGAGCAAGGGAATTAAGAACATCTGCACTTGCAATGCAGTCAGCAATTTCACGAATTTTTGACACAAATTCTTTTGAATATTCTCTAAAATCAGAAAACATTTTGTATTCAAGTTCAGTAGACTTGAATTTGGCAGACATAACATCATCTTCGTGTTTTTTGAGTTCGTCTGTAATAAATCTTTCTGCGCCTGTTAGGGTTTGTTTGCGGACATAACTTTGCGGAACCATATTCAAATAAGAATTTGTTACCTCTATGAAGTATCCAAAAACTCTATTATATCCGATTTTCAGATTTTTGATACCAGTGCGTTCTTTTTCTTCTTCTTCAAAAGTTTTGAGCCATTCTTCTCCACCTGTCAACAAATCTCTGAAATAGTCTAATTCTCCGCTTACACCCTCTTTAATTATCCCACCTTCTTTTAACTGAATCGGCGGTTCCTCTACGATTGTATTTTCAATCATAGTGGCATAATCTTCCATTTGCTCACGATATTCTCGAACAGAAGCAAACATATCATATTCAAGATTTTCTGTGATATCAAAAAGTTTTGGTAACAAGTTCAAAGACAATTTAATATCTACAAAATCTTTTGGAGAGGCAGAACCGTTACTCATACGTGTAGAAAGACGCTGAATATCATAAACTTTTTCTAAGTATTCGCCTAGAGCAAATCTGACATCTTCATTTTGAACAAGTTCTGAAACTGAGTTTTGACGAGCCATAATTTCAGATAAATTTTTCAATGGTTGACAAATCCAACTTTTTAAAAGCCTTGCCCCCATATTGGTTTTTGTTCTATCAATTGCCCATAAAAGCGAACCATATTTATTTTTCTCTCTAAGGGTCTCAACCAGTTCTAAATTCTTTCTTGTCGCTGCATCCAAAATCATATATTCAGATAATTCATAGGGTTCAATTCTATCAAATTTTGGTATATTACCTTTTAAAGTTTCCCAAACGTAAGCAAGCAATGCACCCGCTGCCCTAAACCCAAGTTTATATTTTGAATAGCCAAAACTTTCTAAGCTTTGAGTTTTGAAAACCGTTTTTAAGTTTGTTTCAGCAAAATTTGTTTCAAAAACTGATGCAGGAATCTTTGAACAATTATATCTTTTGGTGATTTCATCAGGAAGATTAATTACTTCATCAGGTACAATTTGAAAAGGTTTGATATCTTGTTTTAGACTAGGCGCAACTATTTCAGACGGATTTAGGCGTGCAAGTTCTGCCATAATCAAATTCAATGGTGCTTGCGTTGTTTTAAATTCACCTGTTGAGATATCAGTATAAGAAAAACCAAATAAATCAGTTTTCTCGTCTTTGTAAATTGCGCAAATATAGTTGTTTGAATTTTGTTTTAAAAGATTGCTTTCTGTTAAAGTTCCTGCAGTAACAATTCTGACAATTCCACGTTTTACAAGCCCTTTGGCAAATTTAGGGTCTTCAAGCTGCTCACAAATTGCAACTTTATAATTTTTTTGAACTAGTTTTTCCAAATAGCCTTCTGCAGCTTTATATGGGATACCTGCAAGCGGCACTCTGCCAAGTTTTGCTCCTGCATCACGTCCCGTTAGAGTCAATTCAAGTTCACGAGACATAATCTCAGCATCTTCAAAAAACGTTTCGTAAAAATCACCCAACCTATACCACAAAAGGATTTCAGGATTTTCTTGTTTGATTTTCAGATACTGTTGCATTACCGGCGTGGTATCTTCTATGTTCACTTCCCAACTTTTTACGTGATTGATTTCAGACTTGCTCATATTATAATATTCTTATAAAAACGAGAGGATTTCAACATGGGTTGTTTAAAAAACGTAACACGCGCATTGTTCTTAACAGTAGTTATAGTCGGCTTTATGGCTTTTGGTGGACAAGATTTTATCAAAAATCAGTTTAATAATTTTGTGAATCCTAGCCACGATGTTGTACTTGAAAGAGCTCAAAAAATCGGTGATTTTTCTAAAGTTAATAAAGAATTTGAAATAGAAAAAGCTGCAGGTATTTTAGGCTACAATGCAGTGCTTGCAGAACATAAAGCAACCGGTCAAAAAATGGTTGTTGTTGATTCTGGCAAGAAAGTTATTCTATCAGCAGAAGATATCAAATCTCCGGATGCCGAGAGCCGAATTTTAGCTGCTATTAACAAAATCAAATATCAATCAGCAGCCGTTGAAGAATTTCATGTTATAGAACAAGGTACAATGAAATCTTATGGCAAAGAAGTACCTTATGTAAAATTCCGTGCAAAGCTGAAAAAACTTCCTATTGGAGAAATTTCAGGGATTATTTCAGTTGTAAAAGATGAACATGGTAATGACAAAGTTTTGGTTTCCGCAAACGAGAAAAATAAATATTCACAACTTATTTCAAACGAATTTTTCAAAGAAATTAAATAATTTATAATTTTATCAGGGTGTTTAAATCAACTTTGAGCGCATTTGCAATTGCAATGACGGTGCAAAGTTTTGGATTGCCGACAGCTCGCTCAATCATGTTTATTGTATCTAAAGAGACATCCGCCATTTCTGCAAGTTTTAATTGAGATATATTTAGCCTTGCGCGCTCAATGCGCATATTTTTAGCAAGCTCTTTATAATAATACGTCATTTCCATATACATATTTTAGTATATTGATTTTTCTTATTATATATAATATATTATGTATAATACTGAATATATTCAGTGTTAAGCATAATATATAAGGAATTTTTATGAATACAATTAGAAAATGTACTACACACACAAATTTGCTACTAACAAAGACGAGATTCGGCTTTACCCTTGCTGAGGTTTTAATCACACTTGGAATTATTGGCGTTGTTGCAGCAATTACCATACCTAATCTGATGACAAATAATAAAGCTAAAAAATTAAGGTCACAGTTTTTGAAATCATATTCTGTAATTTCACAATCCATAAAATTGATGCAAAATGATGATATCAGTCTTGACCCAAGCACATATAGTAATCAGAACTCTTTTTACAGCACTTATAAAAAGTATTTCAATGTTGCAATTGCCTGCGGTGTAACATCAATACATGAGGGGAAAAGCTCTAGCCCATTATGTTACAGCAGAGGTGACACTGAGTATAAAGCTTTGGATGGGAAATCCACTCCACCTTATAATCGTTTTGATGATGGACAATTCATCTTGCAAGATGGCATGCTAATTATGTTAGACAATCCTTATAATAATGCATCAAATGTAAACCTATGGGTGAGTGTTGATATTAATGGTAAAAGAAACGGTCCAAATCGTCTCGGAGTTGATGTATTTACATTTGTTATGGGTGACAATGAAGCCCTTTTGCCAATGGGTGCAAATGGAACACCTATCACAAATTTGGATAATTATTGCAATCCGAAATATGTAAATACACAAAGTGGGATGGCTTGCGCGCAAAAAGCCATGTCCGATTCAGATTATTTTAAAAAAATTTTAAAAGAGATTAAGTAGGGGACCCTCTCCTAGGGGGAGGTGGCAAGGGAACATATACCATTTGTACTTTACTGCACCCTCCTACCTGTAGCCATATCGAACTTGTACATTTCAGATGATTTGATAGAAACACCTAGTGTCTTACCGATTTGAACATCCGCATCAAGCCTTGCAGAACATTTACGATTACCTATGTTGAAATAAGCAATTTTCTCACTACCAAGCATTTCTGAAATTTCAACATCCACTGTCAATTTTATATCACCATCAGACCTAGTCATTTTTTCAGGTCGAATTCCATATAAAACATTTTCATCAAGTCCGATATCTTTACCTTCAATAAAATTCATCTGCGGAGAACCTACAAACCCTGCAACAAAAGTATTTGTCGGATTATTGTAAATTTCATCAGGAGATGCAACCTGCTGAATATCACCATTGTTCAGCACTACTATTCTATCCCCCATTGTCAAAGCCTCAGTTTGGTCATGAGTTACATAAATAAATGTTGTTTGAAGTTTTTCATGTAATTTTTTAATCTCAGAACGCATTTGAACTCTCAATTTAGCATCCAAATTTGACAAAGGTTCATCCATCAAAAATACTTTTGGATTACGCACAATAGCACGTCCTAGCGCTACACGCTGTCTTTGTCCGCCTGACAATTGTTTAGGTTTTCGGTCTAAATATTCTCCAAGGTTAAGAATTTCGGCAGCTTCTTGAACCTTTTTTTCAATCGTTGCTTTGTCAACTTTGCGCATTTTTAATCCAAACGCGATATTTTCTCGAACCGTCATATGTGGATAAAGCGCATAACTTTGAAAAACAAATGCAATATCTCTATCTTTTGGCGGAACATTATTGACTTTTTTATCACCAATATAGATTTCACCTGACGAAATATCCTCTAATCCAGCAATCATACGCAAAAGAGTTGATTTTCCACATCCTGATGCACCAACAAGTACAACAAACTCTTTATCCTTGATTTCAAGACTAACATCATTGATTACAGTTTTTGAATTGTCATAAGTTTTTCTTACATTTTTTAAGGTTACACTGCTCATTTTATACCTTTTCTATCGGAAGAATAATACTATATTCAGTGCCTTTCATCACTTCTGAATAAATATCAATAATTCCGTCTGCTCTCTTTATCATAATTGTTGCGGTTCCCAATTCGAGTGAACGTAAGAAATTTTTCTTACCTTTTTCTAACTGTGCATAAGGTTCACACAAGTATTTCATCTCATCTTCGGCAATACCTACACCGGTATCTCGAATTGTAATTTGCAAATAACTTTCAGGATTTACGCCCAAATTGTATTTCAAACAAGTTTCATCATCTGGAATTGAAAGTTTTACGAGTACAACTCCTGTTTCTGTCATAGAAATTGCAACATCTAAAATATTTCTAAATGCACTTTTTATGGCATTTGAATCAGAAAAAACATTTCGCTTTGAAATACCCTCATAATTGATATCAAATGTCAATTTTTTCTCTGCAAAAACTGACTCAAATTCCTTTGCAACAGATTTTAAAGCCTCAATGATATCAAAATTGTGAAATTCTGATTCATAAATTGAAGATTCAGCTTTTGAAAATTCTAACAATTTATCCATAAAATGATAAAGTTCTTCAGCATTAGAATTGATAATTTTTACATATTTTGTCTGTTTTTCTGACAAATTACCGCCAAGTCCGTCTAACAAACCTTTTGAAAAACCGCTGATGGAAGTCAATGGAGATTTCAAATCACCTTCAAGCTTTGCTAGCATCGCATTTTTTTCACAATTGAACTTAGCTATTTTTTCTTCATTAACAAGTTCTCCTGTCAACTTTGTCAAATCTCTAACACTGACACAGTAGCCTTCACCTTTTCGAGTTGCATTTAATTCAACATAAAACTCCCGTCCAGCAACAATTGCAGTTGCTAATACAGGTTTTGAAGATTCAAGCGATTCCCTAACGTGTTTAACCCCATCAATAATGATATTGTCAAACTTTTCAGTCTTAAATTCTTCATAAACAAGCCCAAAAACTTCTTGTGCCTTTCTATTAAAATGCTGGATATTACCATCTGTATCTGTAAAAATAATTGAATCCGGCAATTTGTCAATTGTACTAGATGCTGTAAGAGCCCACCAAAAATCTTTTGCTAATTTATCCAAGTTCATAATTTGCATTACATCCTTTTGTAGTATATAATACATCATAACATGAAAAATAAGTGAAGAATTACATGTAAATTTTTGTAATTTTTTAAAGAAGAAAGTAGCAAAAAATATTATTTAGGTGTTTTCTATACAAAGACCAACATGAAGATACTAAAGAATAATTTTCTGAAAGTAAGGTGATACTATGAGAGAAATCGACAACAACAGCATCAATAGTTTAAATTTCAAAGGAATTCAGAAACCAGCCACAGATGCCAACATCGCACCTGAGACTGCTGCAGTTCCTGTTGAATCCAAGGAAATCAAAGATTTGGCAAATGTTCCGGAAGCAACTTTGGGCAAATCTCAAATCGCATCTGATTCTATCGAAAGCGATATGAAGTTCTTGGCGAAAAATCCTAAACTTGCAGAAGAATTAAACAAAGCAATTGATAATTATGCAGCAACTCATAGTGAAGAAGATACTATGAAAATGATTGAGAAAACATATCAAGAATTTGTTGCAAAAAAATAGTTTAAAATCTGCATCCTAATTAAATAAACACGTTGTAAACTTGAGTGATAATAAAACATTGGCATTTTGAACTGACTGCCATTCAAATGTTATGTTGTCAGCTTAGTAAGATTGATTTGCAAACTGGTATGTTCTCAAGATAAGTGCAGAATGGCAAGACATACTGTGTATAGATATTTGAGGAGCCAGACAAAAATACTTAATAAAGTGGCAGGCAGAGATAAAATCTCTGCCTGCCACTTGTTAAAAACAT
>OBLI01002325.1_pt1 | contig 16360 bp, 15 predicted proteins | sample 1519701 | NCBI WGS metagenome assembly OBLI01 (sample SAMEA3663005, study PRJEB22513) | pig gut metagenome | biome: pig gut; feature: pig-associated habitat; material: faeces | place: France | collected 2012 | reverse complement strand
TTTCACTACCGATATTACTTGTCATAATGATTACGGTGTTTTTAAAGTCGACCGTCCTTCCTTTAGAATCCGTCAAACGACCATCATCAAAGATTTGCAACATCAAATTGAATACATCAGGATGTGCTTTTTCGATTTCATCGAACAATACTACTGAATAAGGTTTACGTCTAACAGCTTCGGTTAATTGTCCGCCTTCTTCGTAACCAACGTATCCCGGAGGAGCACCAACTAATCTTGCAACGTTATGTTTTTCCATATATTCAGACATATCAATTCTGATAATCGCATCTTCATCATTAAACAAGAATTCTGCAAGAGTTTTAGCAAGTTCTGTTTTACCAACGCCTGTCGGACCTAAGAATATAAACGTACCAATTGGACGTTTAGGGTCTTTCAAGCCTGAACGAGCACGTCTGATTGCATCAGAAACTGTATTAACAGCTTCTTCTTGACCGATTAAACGTTTGTGCAAAACATCTTCCATTCTTAAAAGTTTTTGCATTTCAGATTCCATAAGTCTGTTTACCGGAACACCAGTCCATTTACTTACGATTTCTGCGATATCATCTCCGTCAATTTCTTCTTTAAGAAGTTGGTTTTCACTTCTTTCTTTACCTTGAATTGATTGAAGTTTCTTTTCCAATTCCATCAACTTGCCATACTTAAGTTCGGCAGCTGTTTGCAAATCTGTGTTACGTTCAGCTTCCGCAATCTTCGTTTTAACCTTGTCGATTTCATCTTTAATTCCTGCTTCACCTTGAATTGAATTTTTTTCGACTTCCCATTGAGCTTTTAATTTAGAAATTTTACCGTCCAAATCATCAATTTCAGAAGTCAATTTATCAATCTTAGCAATGCATTCAGGAGAAGTTTCTTTCTTCAAAGCTTCACGTTCGATTTCAAGTTGAATTTTTTGACGCATCATAACATCAATTTCTTCAGGCATTGAATCAATTTCAATACGAAGAGCTGATGCAGCTTCATCAATCAAATCAATTGCTTTATCAGGTAAAAATCTGTCTGTAATATACCTGTCGGAAAGTTGCGCTGCTGCAATCAAAGCGCTATCAAGAATTCTAACTCCATGGTGAACTTCGTATTTTTCTTTCAAACCTCTTAAGATTGAAATTGTATCTTCAACTGACGGCTCATCTACAAGAACCGGTTGAAAACGACGTTCCAAAGCCGGATCCTTTTCAATATACTTACGGTATTCATTGATTGTAGTTGCACCAATTGTTCTTAATTCACCTCTTGCAAGCATTGGTTTTAATAAATTTCCTGCATCCATAGAACCTTCTGTAGCACCAGCTCCAACTACGGTATGCAATTCATCAATAAACATAACAATTTCACCATTTGATTCTTGAACTTCTTTTAATACAGCTTTCAAACGTTCTTCAAATTCACCTCTGAATTTTGCACCTGCTACTAACGCACCCAAATCCAAAGATATTAGTTTAACGTCCTTCAAACTTTCCGGAACATCGCCTCTAATAATTCTTTGAGCCAAACCTTCTACTATTGCGGTTTTACCAACCCCAGGCTCACCAATTAGAACCGGATTATTTTTTGTTCTTCTATTCAAGACTTGAATAATTCTTCTGACTTCTTCGTCACGACCAATTACGGGATCTAATTTACCCTTACGAGCACGCTCCGTTAAGTCAGTAGAGTATTTTTCAAGAGCTTTCATATTTTCTTCTGCATTTTTATTATCCACTTTTTTATTACCTCTAATCTTTCTCATTGCATTCAAAATAGAATTTGTATCAACTCCATTTCGTTTCAACAAATCTTTTATGAATGAATTATCTAGTTTTGTCATCGCAATTAAAATACATTCAATTCCGATAAAATCATCCTTCAAAGTTTCAGCTTCTTGTGTTGCAATCTCTAACAAAGAATTTGTCTCTCTAGATAGAAATACTTGTTGAGAGCCGCTCACACCTGATATTGTCGGATATTCCTTAATCCTTGCTACAATTGCGTTGATAAAGTTTTGATTTAATAATTTTAATTCAGTTAAGTAATCCTTAGAAATTCCTTTATCTTCAATCATAGCCATAACAATATGCTCAGGCTGAACTTCCGAATTCTTGTAAAAATCCTTTTTTGCATTTGCTGCAAATATTATTTCTTGAGAATAGTTTGTAAATTTTTCAAAATCAATCATAATGTTTTAACTCCATATATTATTATTTTAATATTTTTTTCAAAAAATCAAAGATTTTTAACTATTAATTAATATTTCTGAAAACTAGTAGTTTATAGAACCTTTATCGATACCCCCACCCTTTACACCACACTTAGTAAGTTGTAGCAAAAACTACAAGCAGGTAAGGCAAGCAGAAAACTCCCCCGAGGAGAAGAAATGCTCCATATTTGTTTTTTAACTACGAGTTTTTTTATTTAAATATTTTTAATTTATACATCATTATAAAAACAAGTGGCGGTCATTCCCTCTCCTCGGGGGAGGTACAGACTTTTCTAAAACTTTATTCTCGCCCGCAACATCCATTGAGCGGGAGAGATGTCACGTTAGTGACAGAGAGGGAAGGGTGGGGGCTAATCCCTTAACTTACTAGTCTGTAGTTATGTCTACTATCCGGTAAGTGTGTTATAAAGGGTGGATACGGATTGAAAAATATGATGCCTCTACCTCACCCTAGCCCTCTCCTGCTAGGAGAGGGAATGCGCCAAACCTGTAGTTACAGCTCCTAACGGCTTAAAAACAACTTTCCACTTTCCATTTTCAATTTTCCATTTATAAAATACCCACCCACATTCGTAGTTCACTTACGTTCACACGACCGCGACCTCCCTAACTAAGGCTGTAAAAAAACAAAAAGCCCCTAATCGGGGCTGAAAATTTTGTAAGATGTAAGATGGGGTTATTATAGAAAATTATTTATTAAGCTAATAATGTAGAAATAAATCTGATTGAATCGTCTTTTAATTCTTTAACGAAATCTTTTGCGATTTTTGAAAGTGGTCTGTTGTCGATTCTGTCGAATACTGCGTAAATTGGGTCGCCACCATTGTTGAATCTCATTTGTCTATCTTGTTTATTCAAGTAGTAGAATTGAAAATCTTCTGGGATTTCTAATGATCCAGCTGGTTTTTTGTTTCTTTCGATTGCATCATATGTGTTTAACATTTTCTCTACTCTCTCTCGAATATCGCTTACATATATATAAAGTATATTCTTTTTGAAAAATTGCCTTTTTCTTTTTGTTTTATTAAGTTTTGTGAAGATGAATTTTTCAAAGCCTTATTATATAATGATTTCATGGATAATTTAGAGCAAATAAAAAAAGCTTTAGAAATAGAAGTTAAGTATAAATACATAAATATAAACGGAAAAACCAGAAGTTTTTCTTCGTTTATATGCTCTGAATTGCGAAAAGAAATAAAAAAGTCTAAAAGCCCCAAGTGGCAAGTACTTTTGGAACATTTTGAGCGGTATCAAATGGATACTATGCCTCAAAGAAAAAAATCCTTAGAAAGATTAGTCAGTGTTATCAAGATGGAAATGGGGGAAAAGCAAACAGAGGCAACCCATACAGAACTTACACTAAAATCTGATGTTATGTATTTAAAAGGCATCGGTCCAAAAATCGCTTACATCTTAAATAAATTAGGAATTTATACAGTTGGAGATTTATTGTACTATTTTCCGCGCAAGCATGTTGATTATTCATCAAGAACAAGAATTCGAGATTTAAAAGTCGGGGAGACAACCACAGTTTTCGGTACAATTCGCTCCGTAGAAGCTTTTACCACCAAAAACAATTTAGGAATTGTAAAAGTCCGTATCGTTGACGGCAGCGGAAATCTTGCATTGAACTTTTTTGCGTCTAAAGCAAACAAGTATACCCAAGAACGTATGAAATCCCAATTTCCGAAAGGTTCCGGCATTATGATATCAGGAACTGTCAAAATAAATTCTTACGATGGTATGCCAACTCTTGATAAACCAACATATTCTATAATGGATGATGATATTTTAACGTCATCAAACATAAATATGGCAAGGATTGTACCAATTTATCCATTGAGTGAAAACCTTAACATCAAAACGCTCAGAAAAGCCATTTATAACACAATTCAACTTTTCAAAGATAAAATTGAAACAGTTTTGCCGCAAAACATCATTGAAAAATACCATCTTTTAGAAAAAAAAGAAGCAATTGAACAAATCCATTTCCCAAAAGATAACGAAACATTGCAACAAGCACGATTTACACTTGTTTTTGAAGAATTGTTTTTAATACAACTTAAATTAGCGCTCTTAAGAGAAGAAAATAACAAAAATCTTCTTTCTATTCCGCTTGAAATCAAGCAAGGTGGGCTGGTTATGCGATTTATAAACAGCTTGCCGTTTGAACTTACGGGTGCTCAAAAAAAAGCCGTAAACGAGATTCTTAATGATTTAAATTCAACTAAACCAATGCAGCGACTGCTTCAAGGTGATGTTGGCAGCGGTAAAACAGTTGTTGCAACAATTATGTTACTTGCAGCAATAGAAAACGGTTATCAGGCTGCAATTATGGCGCCTACAGAGATTTTGGCACAGCAACACTACAACAATTTAATCAAATGGCTGACTCCACTTAACCTCAGAGTTGAGTTGTTCCTCGGAAGTATCGGCAAAAAACAACGTACAATATCTGAAACAAATCTTAGAAACGGACAAGCGGATATAGCCGTCGGGACACATGCTCTAATCCAAGATAACATTGAATTCGCAAACCTTGGCGCAGTTGTAATTGACGAACAACACAGATTCGGAGTCAAGCAACGTTTAGCATTAAGAAAAAAATCACAGAATCCGCAAATTCTTACAATGACAGCTACACCAATTCCTAGAACCCTTGCAATAACTATGAATGGAGATTTGGATTTAACCATAATAGACGAACTTCCGAAAGGCAGGAAACCAATTATTACCAAAATGGTCAATTCGCGCAAACAAATAGCAGAGCTTATTCGTCATGAAGTAGAAGCAGGACGTCAAGCATACATTGTATATCCGCTTATAGAAGAGAGCGAAACCCTATCAGCGAAAGCCGCAACAATTGAAAAAGAACGTTGGCAAAATGAAGTATTTCCGGAATATAAAATCGGCTTACTTCACGGAAAACTCAAGAATGATGAAAAAGACGAAGTCATGAACAAGTTCAAAAATAAAGAATACGATATTTTGGTATCCACTACTGTTGTAGAAGTCGGCGTTGATGTCCCTAATGCGACAGTAATAGTTATAGAAAATGCAGAACGTTTCGGACTTTCGCAGCTACACCAGCTCAGAGGTCGTGTCGGCAGAAGCGACTTGCAGTCTTATTGTTTGTTATCTTCTAATACAAAATCGCAAGATACTCGTGCGCGTTTAAACATTATGACCGAAACAAACGACGGATTTGTTATAGCAGAAAAAGACCTTCAAATCAGAGGCCCTGGGGAATTTTTAGGCACTCGCCAAAGCGGTTTGCCTGATATGATTATTGCAGATGTAGTTAACGATGCAAAAATTCTGGAGCTCGCTCGAAGCGAAGCAATAAGTTTTGTGCATAACAACAATATTAATGATTATCCATTGCTTAAAGAAGCAAAAGGATTAAATTTTGATGGTGATTTGTTGTGTTCATGAACTCGAAGTTATGGCGCATTGGATGCACCAATAACTTATAAAAAACAAAAAACCGACAATTATAAATTGCCGGTTTTTGTTTTTTTCTATTAACTACTATTGCTCTAAAATATAATTCAATAAAGTTCTTACGCCTGCACCTGTTGCACCTGCGATAAATTCTTTTTGAGGTTTTTCTAAGAATGCAACACCTGCAATATCAATGTGAGCCCATTTTACGTCTTTAACGAATTTTTGTAGGAACACACCTGCCGTTGAAGCACCACCCCAACGAGAACCGGTATTTTTCATATCAGCAATATCACTCTTCAAGCTATCAAAATATTCATCCCAAAGAGGAAGTTCCCAATATTTTTCACCATTTCGGTCTGCTGTTGCAATAAGATTTTTAATAAGTGTATCGTCATTACCCATAATACCGGCAGCTTTTGTACCTAATGCAACCATACAAGCACCTGTTAGAGTTGCTAAGTCGATAACTTCATCAACACCTAATTCACAAGCATAGCAAAGTGCATCAGCTAGAGTTAATCTACCCTCAGCGTCAGTATTATCTACTTCAATTGTTTTACCATTCATAGCAGTTAAAATATCTCCTGGTTTGTAAGCATTACATCCAGGCATGTTTTCGCAAGCTGCAATGATACCATGAACTTCTACTTGTGGATGGAATTCTCTTATAATACTCATAACACCAAGTACACAAGCTGCTGCAGACATATCATCTTTCATAGTTAACATAGAAGAAGCAGGTTTAATATCTAATCCGCCGCTATCAAAAGTAATACCTTTACCGATAATTGCGATACGTTTTTTAGGATTTTCAACTTGATATTTCATGTGGATAAATTTAGGTTCTTGAGCGCTTCCACGACCAACCGCAAGAAATGCGCCCATACCCATTTTTTCACATTCTTCTTTGTTATAAATTTTTGTATCCAACCCAAAATCACAAGCAATATTCGCTAATTCGCTAGGAGTTGCAAGTTGAGCTGGTTCGTTAGCTAAATTTCTTGCAAAAGCCATGGCTGCTGCAATTTTTTCAGCCTTTCTTACAATACCTTCATTTGCTTGAACATAGACTTCTTTTACTTTGTTATCTTTCTTTTCAGATTTGTATTTGTCAAAAGCATAATCTGCGATAAAAGCACCCATTGTGAATTGTTCTGAATAATCAAATTCAATTCCATCTAGAGAAAATGAAACTTTTTTAGCTTCCATTTGCATACCTTTTTTGATTGCTTTGTAGATAGCTTCTCTCATTTTGTTAGGATTAAATTCAGCTTTCTTACCTAAACCTAAAACAAGAACTTTTCTATAAACTTCTTTGCCATAAGTTGGAAGAAGATACGTTTCTCCAAACTTACCCTTAAAATTATCTTGCTCTAAAGCGTATGTGTTAGCCAAATCACTTGCAGTTTTTTCGCCTTCAAACATGCTTACAACAAGAATGTCAGAGTCAATACTCTTTGCATCTTGAACAACTTTGATTTCCATAGTTCAAAACTCCTTTCTTATTTACACTAAATTTTCATTTACCCCTATTTTATGCAAGTTTGAAGAAAAATAAAATACGTTAATCAGATTATTAATAAATTTTTAAAACAAAACATTTGACATTAAAAAATGTTTATAATATGATTGTTTTGTTGACAGCCGGTGGAGCAAACGGGCGAACAAAAAGGGCAGATGAAACGGGTAGACAAATAAAGAAGCCGCAAAGTTCGTAGTAAGTTTCGCAAATAGAAAGGGCGTTTAGCTCAGTTGGTAGAGCGTCTCCCTTACAAGGAGAGGGTCAGAAGTTCGAGTCTTCTAACGCCCACCATTTAAAAACAAGAGTCTTAGACTCTTGTTTTTTTATTAGGTGAGCAAATCTGCTCACATTTTGCTCACATTTGTTTTCTTTGAGAAAATATTTCATTTAGTACCTCCATACCTTTCTTTCTCATTTGAATATCCACCTTCTCTTGCTAAAACAAATTTTAGCATTTGGGGATATTCTTTGTCATAATCTTTGTCTGGCATAGAATCCTCCTAATAATTAAAATCTGGTGTCTATGCAAGTTACTAATTTATCAAAATATCATATAATTCTTTTATATCTAAAGCTCTTTTTTTTACCAAATCAGTTTTTAGGCCAGCAGCAGTATTTTGAAACATAGTACCTTGCTTTTCTGAAATAATACTTACTGCTTCAAATTCAGCTTCCTGATATTTTTTCCATTGATTTTGTGCTTCAAGTATATTATTGTAATCTTCTTGAGATGTAACATTTTTAAGCAGGTTAATATATTTATCTATTTCTTTGTACCAAGCATCTCTTGCTTTATAAGTACACTCATTCATTGCCTGTGTTGAATCCTGCTTTTCGATACAATCCCTTTCAGCTTTGTCAATTGGGTGTAAATTTTCTTCAAGTTCTTCTTTTTGTTCTTTTTCTTGGGGTTGGGGTTCTTCTTTATTTAAACTTATTGTATGATTTGTGATTTTTTCTTGGTTACTTGGTTGAGAAAATGTCTCGTCACTATTTAAATTCGATTTAGTACAGCCACAAGTTAGAAACAAAATTATTAGAATATAAAGAGTAAGTCTTTTCATAATTTCATTATACATATTTTCAAAAATCACCTAAGGATTGTTAAGAAATTTTTACATCTAAACCCAAAACTCAATAGATATAGTCTATAGATACAGTTTTAAACTGCTGTAATGCACATGTCTGTTTAATTTGAACCGAATTTATTTTATCAACACAAAACGATACATTTTGCATTAAAACACTTGATATTAGTTTAATACAGAGTTAAATTGTGTATGACAATTAAATATCAGGTCAGAAGTTCGAGTCTTCTAATCTATGATAACAGAGTCTGCGGGCTTGCAAAACAGTTGAAGCCATCTGCGCGCGGCGAATTGGAAATCACTGATTTGAATAAGTTGTACCTTGCTATGGGTGTGTTCTGTATCAGGGATTTTGACATAAAGTATCGCAAGTTTGACATATTTAGTACAGTGTATCAGGAGTTTTGACATAAAGTATCGCGAGTTTGACATACAAGTCGGAAGTTAAGATCAAACCTTTCCATTTTTACCGCCTTCGTCTGAAAGTTTATCCAATTATCGGATTATTTATCAGTAATTGTTATTTAAGATTATTCTATGTTTAAATCTGTTTGGTATTACAATTTGACAAAACCACCATTAGCACCACCTGATTGGATTTTTCCGCCAGTTTGGTCAACACTTTATTTTTCAATGCTTGTAGCTTTGTTATTATACCTTTTTAAACCGGCACAAAATAAAAAATCGGGCTATATTTATTTTGCTGTTCAACTTATTCTTAATCTTTTGTGGACTCCCGCATTTTTCTATCTGCAAAATATTGTTTTAGCTCTGATTGTGATTATTTTACTTGATATTTTTGTAATTTTAACCATCAAATCTTTTTATAAAGTTTCAAAAATTTCAGGTCTAATCTTGATGCCGTATTTATTGTGGATACTTTTTGCAACGTATCTTAATATAGGATATCTTGTATTAAATGCCTAGAATAGTAAAAAATACATTGCTAAATTATATTCCGCAGAATTTTGAAGTTGAAAATTTTGTAAATCCTGTACGTGTTTTTGATTTTAACAATAAACCAAGCCAAAAAGGCAAGATTGTCTACCTTTGCGAAAGAGAAATCAGGATAAAAGATAATTTTTCATTACAATTTGCCTTGCAAAAAAGTAAAGAATTAAACTTGCCGCTTAAAATTATTCATCCGAAAATTAATTACGAACATTTACCTAAAGAAAAATTTATAATTCGACAACTTATACAAGTGCAACAAAATTTTGCTGCGTTCAATCTTGATTTTGAAATTATTAATAAAACTCCGCCAGTAATTATAAAAACAATAAATCCGGCACTTTTAATTATTGATTTTAATCCGATTTTAAATCGTGCTTGGTTAAAAAATGTCGATTTTAAAGTAATTGAAATAGACGGACATAATATCGTCCCTGCAAGGTATGTTTCAGATAAGCAAGAATATTCTGCTGCAACTATAAGAGCGAAAATATATCACAATATTTCCCCATTTTTATCTGAATTTAACAATTTAACAACCGAAAAAGTCGAAGCGGACTATGTCTTGGAAGATTTCATTAAAAGTAAATTAGCAAACTATGCGAAATTTAAAAATAATCCTTCAAAAAATATTTTATCGGGATTGTCAAAATATTTGAATTTGGGTTTTATTTCAAGTCAAAGAGTTGCTCTTGATGTCATAAAGTCGAGGGCTTCAGCAGAAAATAAAGAGGCGTTTTTGGAAGAACTTATTGTAAGGAAAGAACTGGCAGATAATTTTTGCTTGTATAATAAACGGTTTAAGAGTTTAAAGGGTATTCCGAGTTGGGCAAAAAATTCTTTAGAGTGTCATAAAGAAGATTTTAGACCGTATATTTATACAATGGAAGAAATAGAGTCGGCAACAACTCATGATAACTTGTGGAATGCAACTCAAAATCAGCTAAAGCGAGAGGGGATTATTCATGGATATTTAAGGATGTATTGGGCAAAAAAGATTTTAGAATGGACCAATTCTGCGGATGTTGCTCTCAAAATTGCAATATATTTGAACGATAAATATGCTTATGATGCACCGTCAGCAAACGGTTATGTAGGAATTTTGTGGGCAATAGCAGGACTTCACGATAGAGCATTTGTTGATTATCCGATAACAGGCAAAATCCGCAGAATGACTTATGATTCTTTAAAAAGAAAATATGATTTAGGCGATTACTTGAACAAATATGTGTCTAAATGATACAAAATGGATAAATGTATAATCAAAATGCTTGATATTACTTCAATACAGAGTTAAATTGTGAATGACAATTAGATATTAGATTGAAATCCGGAGCCTTCTAAAAATGTCAGAAGTTCCAACCTTCTAACTTAGGTCAAGAGTCCGAATCTCGCAACATATACCATTAATGTTTCAATGGCTACTTTGTATCAGGGATTTTGACATAAAGTATCGCAAGTCTGACATTTTAGTCGGAAGTTTTTGACAAATTAATAGCTTTATTCCACTCATTATATAAATCATCCAATTTATACTTTGCATTAGCAGGGCTTGTGGATGGTAATTTATAACAATTATATTTTTCTAATAAATCAGGAAAATACTTTTTAAATGCTGTATAAGCTTTATTTCCATTTAAACAAATGATTTTAATATTTGGGAATTGTTTTAATAAATCCGGAAGATTATTTGGTACTTCATTTTGGATATTAGAATCAAGACTTCCATCACGATTGCAAGACTGAATTACATCCCACAGTGCGATTTGATTTTTTAGTAAATTTTGTAATTTTTTTTGATAATTTAAATCATGCAAATTTTCAACATTACAAAATAACCCCATCAATTTCCAAAACCTGTTTTGCGGATGTGCATAATATTGTTGTTCTTCTAATGATTTTACTCCGGGCATCGAACCCAATATTAATATCTCTGATTTTTCATCAATACTAGGTAGAAAACTTTGACAGTTTGGTTTTTCTGAAGTTTTAATGATTTTATTTTGAATGTTATCACATATAAAATCATTTAAAACAATTCCATTTTCACTCATTTTTTTAATTTTAAAAACTCCTGTCAGATTATTTATGCAACAAATTTCTCTGATAAATCGAGTTTTTCCAATTCCCAAATTTTCTGCAAAAGTTTTGTAATCAGAAAAATTAGGATGTTTTAGATAATAATCAAGTATTTTCGCTTGAAGTTCATTAATATAAAATTTCTGCCCGCTTAATTTAAAGGAGTATTCAATATCTTGTATATCTTCTTGCTTTAATGTAATTGTATTTGTTGCTTTTTTCTGTTTCTTGCGTAATTTTTTCTCACGGCGCTTCTTCCTTTTATACGCCATCCTCAACGACTCGGATAAAACTTCTGAGACAGCATCAGAATATTCACTATTTCCGGTTTGATAATCTATCATATTCAAATAATTATAGAAACATTCTGCTTTTTCGGGATATTTTTCAAGAAAATCATTAATTAAAGTACTTCCTTTTAATCCGTTGCATTCCTGACAGCATATTACAATATTATTTGCTTCTGTTTTGCCATTGGCACTTCTTGGAATGATATGATCGTTTGTTCTCTCATTTATAGGCATTACCTTACCGCAATACGCACAAATACAGCTCAAATGTCTTAATTTTTGCAAGTTTATCATACTTCTAAATTATTTATCCTTTAAAAAACCTTTCAAATACTTCTATATAACGCTTTGGATAATCAGAAGTTTCTATCAAGTTTTTTAAATATTTTTTGATTTTCTGCTTATCAATATCGGTTTGAGCAAACTGACAAGCAATCTCCGGTAATTTATCCAACTCGAAGTCATACTCGTTTTTAGGATTTGTTAAGTCTTCAAAAGATATACTAAACAAAGCATTATTTTGCTCTAATATATTCTGTTCAATAAATTCAGTTACAGTATAAAAAGAAGCCGTAATTTCGCCATTAGAGTCATCACAATTATATTTTGTCTTGCTGATTGTATTGATTAAAAATAAACAAAGTTCAAGTAAAAGCTGTTTATTACTTAAGATTTCATTATCTGCTTTAAAATATTCTAAAAGTTCATCTATTGCAATGGCAAATTCCGGCATATCATCATATTCAATATAGCCGCAATGGCGAATTCTATTAAAAACACTCTGCATAAATTTTTTAGTAATTTTTTTGTAATCTTTTTGCTCAACAAGTTCCGGATTTTTCTTTATAAACTTTGACAGCATTGTTTCACGTTTAATGCCAAGTTCTTTTCTTATATAAAATAAACATGCAATAACGTGTTTGCATAAATACTTTTCTGCATAAGGACAACTGCAGCTTTCAAAATTTATATTTCCGTTTTTGTGCAAACAGACAACTGTACGATATAATTTTGTTCCCTTTACACTAAAATACCAATTTGCACCATAACTATCAGTGTGACAAACGCATCCTTTTTCAAAGAGTTCTCTGCCTCTTTCAAGAATTTTTGAATCAACATAATATTCAAAATCATCTATTTTCATAGTTTAATTATACTTCAAAATGTTATGGACATGATTTTTTAATTCATCACTAAAATCAGATAAATCCTCATAAACAATTGCCTTTTCGTAAAGTAAAGAAAAGATATTATCCAAAAATCTTGAGCGGCTCATTACAGCAGTTACACCAACATGTTTTTTGTCATTTAATATTCTTTTTTCAAGTTCCCAAAACTTTTCAGAAGGTAGCTTATCACTATTAAGTATCTCTGTATATTCTTTGTTTAGCTTATCCATATAATTTTCTTGCCACTCTGGGAGTTTGGCTCTAAAAAGTTTCCAATCTCGTTCGGTAAAAATATCCATTATAAACTCCTTAAACTTGATTTTCTTGAATTATATCATAATATGAGGAAAAAGGAATATTGATATGGTAAGACCTTCATTCATAAAAAGTTTAGACATAGATGGTGATAATAAAATGACTGTCAAAGCTTGGCTGGTCGAGATATTTTGGTACAATCGGCCTATGATATTTTTTAGGCGTTTAGGAAGATTTATTCAAAGACTACCTAAATGGTTAAAATTATGTTGGAAAACAGAAAATTGGGATTATGAGAGTATATATGATTTTATAGAAATGCAACTAAAAGAAATGAAAAAAGCCCAAGAAAAAGATACTTGGCACGCTCCACATAATGTAAAAAGAGCTATACAACAAATTAAATGCACATTAGCTCATTTAGACAGATATAGAAATTGGACGGATTATTATGAATGGCCAGAATCGCATATGGAAGAATGTGAAGAAAAAGATCCAAAATATGGTAAATTATATCATATTGTGTATGATGACCCAAAAGCGAAAGAGAAAATTCAATTAGTACATAAAATGGAAGAAAAACACTATAATAAATTTTGGTACATGCTAAAAAAATATCATAAAAATTGGTGGACTTAATCTATAAATCTGAATTATGGAATTAGTTATTCGATAAATAATTGTGTCTGAATGATACAAAAAATGTCAATTGTTATCTTAAACACTTGATATTAGTTTAATACAGAGTTAAATTGTGTATGACAATTAAATATTAGGTCAGGAGTTCGAGCGAGGAACGAGCAGAGTGCGGAGGACTTTTGCAAAAAAGAACAACGTTCTTTGAAGCAAAATCCGTAGACACGTTTAATGCGAGTGACTCAAGACAGTCTTCTAACATATACCATAAAATACATGTCCACCTTTTCGGGTAGAGTGTGTACTACTGTTTTGTATCTGTTGTGTATCATGGATTTTGAGATAAAGTATCGCAAGTTTGACATTTTAGTCGGAAGTTAGGGCAAAACTAATTATATTTACCCCTCGGAAGTTTGTTGTAAAATTTGTATATGGAAAAATCATATTATAAGTCTCCTATCGGTATATTAGAAATAATCTGTGAAAACGGCAAACTTGTTTCATTAAAATTAGTTGATTATTGTGAAAAATCAAATGTTGAAACTGATTTTTTAAAAGATATAAAAAAACAATTAGATGAATATTTTTTAGGGAAAAGAACGATTTTTAATATAAAAATTAATCCTGCAGGAACTGATTTTCAACAATTGGTATGGAAAGAACTTCAAAATATTCCTTATGGCGCAACAAAAAGTTATTCGGAAATTGCTGCGGCAGCAGGAAATAAAAATGCACAAAGAGCAGTTGGCAATGCCTGCAATAAAAATCCGATAATGATTATTATACCTTGCCATAGAGTTATTTCAAAAAACAACAATTTAGGCGGATATGCTTATGGTAGCGAAATAAAACAAAAACTACTTAATATAGAAAACGGTATTATATAGCTTTTAAATATTCAATTACTTCATCTACATGACCTTTAACTTTTACTTTTCGCCATTCTTTTTCAATTTTGCCATTTTTATCAATTATAAATGTTGAACGTTCGATACCCATATATTTTCTGCCATACATTGATTTTTCTTTCCAAACCTCAAATTTTTCTACAAGTTTGTGTTCAGAGTCAGATAGCAGAATAAAATTCAAACTTAGTTTTTCTTTAAAAGATTTATGACTTTTTATACTGTCAGGACTTACACCAATTACTGTTGCGTATCTTGTTAAACGATTAATATTATCCCTAAAATCGCAAGCTTCTTGAGTACAGCCGGATGTATTATCTTTTGGGTAAAAATATAAAATTACTCTTTGTCCTTTAAAATCATTAAAAGAAAATCCTTTTTCATTACCCTCAGCATCAAGTCCCTGTAATTTAATATCGTTCATAAAAATATCCTCCGTTCATAAGATAACATAAATATTTCAAAAATGTCAGTTAGCGAATGTATTTTTTAATCGGGTATTTTAAAATTTTTAAATGCCAAGAATTATTAAAAATACTCTTTTAAATTATATTCCGACTGACTCTGTTATAGAGCAAATAATTAATCCCGCAAGAATTTTTGAGTTCAACAACAAACCGATTAAAAGTGGTAAAATTATTTACATGTGTGAAAGAGAAATCAGAGCCAAAGACAATTTTGCCCTGCAATTTGCTCTTCAAAAAAGCATAAAATTAAATTTACCTCTAAAAATAATTCATCCAAAAAGCAATTACGAATATAATCTAAAACAAAAATTTATAGATAGTCAAATTGCCCAAGCTGAAAAGCAATTTAAACAAATTGGTTTAGATTTTGAAGTTATTGAAAAAACACCGGATGAAATTATTAAAAACTTGAACCCTGCATTAATAATTCTTGATTTTAACCCGATTTTAAAAAGAAAGTATTTAAAAAATGCAGATTTTAAAATATATGAAATTGATGGGCACAATATCATTCCTACAAGATTTGTTTCAGACAAACAAGAATATTCTGCAACAACTTTACGCAGAAAAATCTACTATAATATTTACCAGTATATGAGCGAATTTGATAATTTAACAACAAAAAAGGTTGAAGCGGATTATGTCTTAGAAGATTTTATTAAAAATAAATTGCCATATTATGCAGAATATAAAAATGACATTTCAAAAGATGTTTTATCGGGTTTATCTAAATACTTAAATTTAGGATTTATATCAAGTCAAAGAGTCGCTCTTGAAATTATAAAATCAGGTGTAAAAGATATAAATAAAGAAATATTTTTAGAAGAACTTATTGTAAGAAAAGAATTAGCTGATAATTTTTGTTTGTATGCTAATTCTTTTAAGGATTTTTCCGGAATTTCAAATTGGGCAAAAATGTCACTTAATAATCATAAATTCGATATCAGACCATATATTTATTCTACGGAAGAATTAGAAAATGCAAAAACGCACGATACATTATGGAATGCGACACAAATTCAGTTGATAAGAGAAGGAACGATACATGGGTATTTAAGAATGTATTGGGCAAAAAAGATTTCAGAATGGACACCTTCGCCCAAAGAAGCACTAAAGATGGCAATATACCTAAATGATAAATATGCTTATGATTCACCTTCTGCAAACGGTTATGTAGGAATTTTGTGGGCAATAGCAGGACTTCACGATAGAGCATTTGTTGATTATCCGATAACAGGCAAAATCCGCAGAATGACTTATGATTCTTTAAAAAGAAAATATGATTTAGGCGATTACTTGAACAAATATGTGTCTAAATGATACAAAATGG
>OBLI01002319.1_pt1 | contig 16397 bp, 12 predicted proteins | sample 1519701 | NCBI WGS metagenome assembly OBLI01 (sample SAMEA3663005, study PRJEB22513) | pig gut metagenome | biome: pig gut; feature: pig-associated habitat; material: faeces | place: France | collected 2012 | reverse complement strand
CTTAACTCCTTAACTCCTTAACTCCTTAACTCCTTAACTCCTTAACTCCTTAACTCCTTAACTACCTACTATTTTCCTTACTTGGAAAGTTGAGTAATTATGTATTATGCCGTCCCGTCAAGAGATTAGAGTGTTGTGTAAATGATTACCAGAAGTAGGCGTAGAAGCATGCGCAAAGGCCGATTACAACGAGGGTACCTACGATGTCAAACCAGCCCCAGCTCTCACGTATCGACTTCTTGAAGTCGGAAGTGAAGGTGATGGCCTCTACCTGTGCCTTACTTGGAGCAGGAGTGAAGCAGCTCACCACAATCATAAATATTATCAGGAACACGAGCAACCAGCACTCGAACACGAGCCAGTTGGTCTGCCAGAACCATGCAGTGGCATCCCAGAAAGCACCATCCATTGCTGATTTTCCAGTATCGGTTATCACATTGGTAACAAGGCGTACCATACCAATGAGGAAGCCTACGATCATCGTGTATTCTCCTGACTTAGGAGTAATCTTCTTGGAGAAAATACCCATGGCGAACACTGCTACCATCGCTGGAGCAAGCAACGACTGGATGCCCTGGAGATAGTTGTAGAGTGTGTCCATCTTCATCATAATGGGCAACCATGCAAAACCAAGAACTACAACTACCACGGTGGCTACACGACCTACGAATACATAATGCTCCTCACTCATACCCTTCTTGAGAGGCTTGTAGAAGTCCTCGGTGAAGAGGGTTGCACAACTGTTGAAGAATGCTGCAAGTGAAGCAACAAGGGCGCAGATGAATCCAATGGTCACGATACCCTTAATACCGGCAGGAAGAACGTTCTTAACCATGATGGCAAAGGCAGCGTCGGTCTCCTGCATCTCGATTGAACCTTGCTCTGCCAAAGCAGCGGCAATCATACCAGGGATAAGGAACATGAAGCAAGGAAGTACTTTGAAGAAACCGGCTGCAATAGTACCGCGACGAGCACGCTTCATCACCTCCTCATTGCTCTCGCCAGGAACCTGTCCGAGTACACGCTGAACAATGTGCTGGTCGGTACACCAATACCAGAAACCGATGATGGTGGCACCAATAAACACTACGAATCCGGGATACTCCTGATACATGCTGTCACCAGCCTCCCAGTGGAACATGTGGGTTGTACCATAGCCGTTGTTCAACTGGTTGCAATAGTTCATCATGCTTGTCCATCCCTCACCGATGCTACCACCACCGAGGGTGGCCAAACCGAGGAAGAGTACAAGGAATGAACCAATAACAAGAATAGGAGTCTGAATGGTAGAAAGTGTCATCACTCCCTTCATACCTCCAAATACGGTAAAGATGGTGGTGAGGATGATAAGACCGATGGCTCCTGCCCAGAAATTCAAGCCCCAGAGGTACTCGAAGAAGATACCACCTGTGAGGGCAGTTACGCTCACCTTTGTGAGGATGTAGGCAACGAGGGTGATAATAGACAGCCATGAACCAGTGCGCTGGGTGTAGCGGAACTTAAGGAAGTCGGGCATAGTGATAATCTTACCCATCTTGTTGATGAGAAGCTGATAGAACGGTACGAACAACCAACCGAGGATGAGGATCATCCATCCCTGCATCTCCCAGTGAGCCATACCCACACCGCTCTTCGCACCTGTACCAGCGAGACCTACAAGGTGCTCACTACCGATGTTGGCGGCGAAGATAGCCATACCGATTACATACCAGGGTTCACCCTTACCGAAGAGGTAAGCAGAGGAATCTTCACCCTGCTGTGCTTGCTTGTCCTTCACAATGGCTCTCCAAACTGCCCATACAACGCCAAGGATACCAATGGCGAGTACCAACCAGTCAAGCCAGATAAATTCTGTTGATGTCCAATTCATTTTTTCAATTAGTGCTAAAAAATTATTATTTCAGTTAGGATTAAATTATTTCACGCTAAACTTATATGCGCAGTGGCTGTAATACTTCTCGCCCGGTTTGAGATATGGCTGCGGCCAATCCTTCTTGTTGGGGGAGTCGGGGTATTTCTGGCTCTCAAGACATACTGACACTTGCTTGGGATACTTGATGCCGTGCTTGCAGGCTATACCTGTGCCCTGGAAGTTGCCGGTATAAACCTGTACTCCAGGTTCGTTGGTGTACATCTCAAGGAAGATGCCGGTGACAGGTGAGTAGAGGGATGCACACACCTGTGTGTCGTCACCCTTACCATTCTTATATGTGTTAAGACACCAGTTATGGTCATAACCAGAGGCATTCTTAATCTGCTGGAAGGTAGTGTCAACTATGGTCTCCTCAATGGCATGTGCCTTGCGGAAATCCATTGGTGTGCCTTCAACTGGAGCTATTTCGCCGGTGGTCATATAGGTGGCGTCTGCCGGAGTGTAGTTGTCGGCATTCACATAAAGCACCATATTCATACCTGGCTTCGACGGGTCGCCGTTAAGGTTGAAATAGCTGTGGTTGGTTTGATTGATGATTGTCTCCTTGTCGGTTGTTGCCTCCCAAACGATGTCGAGAGTGTTGTTGCTGAGCAAGGTATAAGTAGTTGTTGCTGTGACTGTGCCGGGGAATCCGTTGTCTCCATCGGGTGACACGATTGTCATCTTTAGGGTAGAGTCATTTACCTGTTCTGCCTCATACACCTGATACATCCATCCCGTAGGACCTCCGTGCAAGCAATGTCCAAAATTGTTCTTTGGCAATTGATACTCCTTGCCATCTACTGTGATCTTACCCTGGTTGATACGGTTGGCATAACGTCCCACCGATGAACCAAAATCACTGGGAGTGTTCTCAATGTCTGCATACTGGGCGATGTTGTCGTAGCCTAATACTACGTCTGTGGGCTTACCGTCCTTGTCAGGTACAACAAGAGACACTACACGAGCACCGAAATTGGTGATACATACCTCCATTCCATTGGAGTTCTTGAGAGTGAACAACGCGGTTTTCTTACCGTTGATTGTTGAGTCAAAGGCTGCAGGATTAAGTCCTGACACGGTGGTGTCCGCAACTTTCTGTCCTGACTGGCAACTTGCCATCATTGCGATGGCCAAGCCAAATGCATAGCATGATGTCTTAATTTTCTTCATCTTTATGATGTTTTTAGTTGTTGATATTGCATGATTGCTTTTTTCGGGTGTAAAATTACAATAAAGATTTGAATTGACAATGCATTTTCTCCTTTTTTTTTCGCTAATAGTGTATTTTTTACACTTTTATTGTAGTTCGTACACTTATTTAAGTTCTGTTAACTAGAATAGGTTGAAGTTAGGGAGAAAAGAAAAGGGGAACAGTATGACATCACGTCGTGCTATCCCCCCCTTTGAATTTAGTATGTGTTCATGCATGTCAATTACATGCACTCAGACTTATTTACGATAATAATACTTATAAAGTTTATTAGCAAATCTTTCTTGAACCATCGCCAATAACCACGTCATAGACCTTAGGCTCATGTCCGTATTTTGCTGCAAATTTGGCTTTGGCATCAGCAATAAACTTGTTGTAGATGTTTGCCTTGACAAGGTTGATTGTACAACCTCCAAATCCGCCCCCCATAATACGACTACCTGTAACTCCGTTTTCTTTGGCTATATCGTTGAGGAAATCAAGTTCCTCGCATGATACTTCATAGTCCTTGGAAAGTCCTTCGTGAGTCTCATACATCTTCTGACCTACGGTCTCGTAGTCGCCCTCGTTCAGAGCCTCGCACACAGCAATTACGCGATCTTTCTCGCCGAGGACAAACTTGGCACGACGATAATCCTCTTCGCCAACCTCTGCCTTCACTTCCTCAAGCTGCTCCCATGTGCAGTCGCGCAAAGTCTCGAATGTGCCTTCCGGATGCTTGGCAGCAATGTGCTTCACCACATTCTCGCAACTGTTGCGACGATCATTGTAAGGCGAACCTGCCAATTCGTGCTTAACGACTGAGTCGAGCAGAACGAGCTTATAGCCTTCGGGCATGAATGGGAAATATTCAAACTCGCGGCTACGGCAGTCAAGGCGCATGAGGCAACCAGCCTTTCCTAACACACTCGCAAACTGATCCATAATACCACAGTTTACTCCGCAGTAGTTATGCTCTGTGGCCTGACCAACCAACACGAGATCCCACTTGGAGATACGGTTGTCGGCAAACAGGTCGTTGATAGCATAGGCAAAGCAACTCTCAAGAGCAGCTGATGATGACATACCTGCACCGAGGGGAACATCACCTGCAAAGGCAGTATTGAATCCCTTGACATCTACGCCCAACTTGCGCATTTCCTGAACAACACCATAGATGTAGCGTGCCCAACTTGCACGAGGACCATTGGGGTCATCAACCTTAAACTCTACACGGTCCTTGAGGTCGATAGAGTAGGCCTGAATGGTGTCGGTGCCATTAGGACGAATCTCACACATCATGCCTTTGTCAACGGCACCTGGAAATACAAAACCACCATTGTAGTCGGTGTGCTCACCAATCAGGTTGATACGACCCGGTGAGGCGTATATGTTACCTGTCTTACCGTCGAAATGCTTGATAAAACGGCTTCTTACAAATTCAATGTCCATAATCTAATGTCTTCTAAGTTTTTACACCTTATTATTAATAGAATTTATACCAAATTTATTTCCAATAGAATTTATTCTACAGGAATGTCGGTGTTGACGTTCTTCGAACCTGCAAGGGCATACCAGAACATGTAGGCCATAGCCAAAAGAGGAACGATGTAGCTGACCATGTAACCTGCATTGTCGGCAATATAGTTCTGGATAAGTGGCAGAACACCACCGCCAACTACCATCATCATGAAGATGCCAGATGCCTGGGCGGTATATTTGCCAAGTCCCTCTGTAGCAAGGTTGAATATCGATGCCCACATTACTGAGGTGCAAAGACCGCAGAGAACGAGTAGGAGAGCGCTCAATGGCACTACCATCACCTCAAATGAACTACCAGTGAACAAAGGCATAGTAGCTGTAACATCTTTCGGAACAAACATCGCACCGATGATGAGCAACATTCCGATACCGCTTGTAGCAAGCATAAGCATCTTGGAAGATACCTTGTCGGCAATGAATCCGGCAACGAAACGACCCACAAGCATCAGCAACCAGTATGTACCTGCAACAAAACCACCTACGGCAGCTGCATTCTCGAGGATGCCAGCACCCTTGTCGCTTGTGTCTGAAATATAGAAATTGAGAGTTCCGGGAATGCCGACCTCAACACCTACATACACAAATATTGCTATTACGCCCAACACACAATGGCGGAAAGCCCAAGGAGAATGTTCGAATTTTGTCTCTGCTGTTACCTTACCTATCGACGGGTCTTCAATAGGGATGAAGAGCAGTACAAAGAAGGCTGCGGCAAAGACACCCATTGCAATGAAAAGCACAAGGTTGACATCAGCCATTTGTGTGCTCGCTGTCACTGTTCCGATAAGTGCACCTACAAACATCGGGGTTAATGTTCCAGATAATGAATTCAGTGTGCCTCCAATGAGATTCAGCTGATTACCGCGATTACCGCCACCTCCAAGAAGGTTGAGCATCGGGTTTACAACGGTGTTTAGCAGACATACCGAAAAACCTGAGATAAAGGCACCCAACAGATAGATATAGAATCCATTCAAGCCAGAGGCAGTACCAGACAGGAATTGGATAAGAACGCCAAAGAATCCTACACCAATACCTAAGAGGGCGGTTTTCTTATAACCAATCTTTGTAAGGAGTTTTCCTGCAGGAATTCCCATAAAAAGATAGGCAAAGAAATTCATGAAGTTACCCATCATACCCAGCAGGTTGCTACCGCCAATTTCAGGTTGGTTCTTCCAAATAACACCAATAGGTGCAGCCAGGTTTGTAACAAACGAAATCATCGCATACAGGAAAAACATTGTGATTATCGCAATGAAACTTCCCTGTTTCTTCTGTGTTTCAGACATAATTTTTTTAATTATTAATACTTGATTATTATTTTTCTACTCCAAACTTATAGATTGTCTTCTGCTTATACTGCTCTGTAGGGCGCAGGATAACCGATGGGAAATAAGGACGGTTGGGAGAGTCGGGGAAGTGCTGACACTCAAGACAAACGGCAGAGCGCTTGGGGAATGTGGCACCATGCTGACCGACAGCACCATTACAGAAATTGGCTGTGTAAAGCTGTATGCCTGGTTCTGTGGTGTAAACCTCCAGCGAGCGTCCGCTCTTGGGTTCTACTACCTTTGCGGCAAAACTCAGTTCACCCTCTTCTTTCTTATTGAGCACATAGTTGTGGTCATAACCGGTTCCGTTCTTGATCTGCTCGTTGTCAGCGTCAATTTCAAGTCCGAATGCCTTCGGTGTGCGGAAGTCAAATGGAGTGCCCTCCACCTTGAGAATTTCTCCGGTAGGAATACTGGTGTTGTCAATAGGAAGATAGAAATCTGCATTGATCTGACAAATCTGCTCCTCAATTGTAGGAGTAGGATTGGCAATACCTGCCAATGAGAAGAATGCGTGATGGGTGAGACAGATGATTGTCTTCTTGTTTGTTGTGGCGAGATACTCGATAACAAGTTCGTTATCATCAGTAAATGTAAATTCAACTGTCAACTTCACCTCGCCCGAGAATCCTTCCTCGCCATAGGGAGAAGTATAGTTGAGAGCCAATGAGCGAGGACCCATCTGACGGGCATCCCACACTCTCATGTTATAGCCCTTGTTACCTCCGTGAAGATGGTTAGGACCATCGTTGAGCGCCAATTGGTACTCCTTGCCGTTAAGGGTGAACTTACCCTTGCAGATACGGTTACCATAACGTCCGATGAGAGTGGAGCGATAAATCTCGTTGGTTTCAACAAGAGCATGAATGCTGTCGAAGCCCTGGATAACATTGGCTACATTGCCATCCTTGTCGGGAACCATGATTGCGCAGATAGCGCCACCATAATTGGAGATTGCCACTTCGTAACCTTTGCGGTTACGCAAAATGTATAAATCGGTCTTTTTACCGTTGATGATGGTCTGGAAATCTTTACGATTCAGACCACACAAGTTCGCTGTTTCTGAATTACTTGCCATAATCGTATGTTTTTAGTTAATTATAATCTTGTCTGCAAAGTAACAAAAAAAATCCGACATATACAAGTTTATCAGCAAAAAAAATGTTTTTTGTGTGTTAAAAACACCTAAATGCAGTCTCGGAGGAAATCTGCAACTACATAACTGCTGCCTCCAACGAATATAAAATCATCGTGTGCTGCTCGTTTGAGAGCTGCTGCAAATGCCTCTTTTACAGTGGGATAACCTCCTCCCATTAATCCATTTGCTATGGCTTTTTCCTGTATATTGAGCCAAGGCAGCGCCCTATGGTTGTCTGCCTCAGTAAAATAGTATAATGCCTTCTTTGGTAGCAGTTTTATGACATTGTCGATATCTTTGTCGTTTACCATACCGAACACTATATGCATCTGTTTGCAGTTGATTGTCTGCAATTGCCTACTGATAAACTCCCATCCGGCAAAGTTGTGACCAGTGTCGCACACCACCCTTGGGGTGGTCTTAACCAGCTGCCATCTTCCTCTGAGACCTGTAAGGCTAGAGACATTGAGGAATGCTTCTGACAAATCGTAACGCATACTTTCGAGCCCTTTCTCCGTCTTACATTCGCAGAGGAAGCCTTGCTTCATAAGGTTCTTTATAGCTACAAGAACGGTGTTGACATTTTCCTCCTGATAGCTGCCGCATAGAGAGCTCTTGATATCTCCAAATGTCCTTGTATTATATAATAAGGTGGAGTCGGAAATCTGCTTCACATTTTCTACTTCCTTGTTTCTTTCATCCTGTGCGAATGTTATCTGCGAATGTGTGGCGAGAGCCTTGCGCAAAAATACTTGTTTGGTCTCTTCGTTAGCACTACCGATAATAACAGGGACATCGTCCTTGATAATTCCTGCCTTCTCGGTTGCTATTTTTTCAAGAGTATCACCCAGAAACTGTGTGTGGTCGAAACTGATGTTGGTAATGATCGACAGAATGGGATTGATGATATTTGTACAGTCAAGTCTTCCGCCAAGACCTGTTTCTATCACTGCAATATCCACCTTCATATCCTCAAAATATTTGAAGGCCATTGCAGTGGTAAGTTCAAAGAACGACGGACGCATCGGTTCAAAGAACGAGCGCTCTTTCTCAACAAAGTCTATGACATACAGCTCGCTCACCATTCTGCCGTTCACCCTTATTCGCTCTCTGAAATCCACTAGGTGGGGCGATGTATAAAGTCCCACCTTATAGCCAGCCATTTGCAGTACGGCAGCAATGAGACTTGAGCATGAACCCTTACCGTTGGTGCCTGCCACATGTATAGTCTTATATGAATAATGTGGATGGCCAAAATGTACGTCAAGCGACAAGGTGTTATCAAGTCCGTTCTTGTATCCTTTGTCGCCATTGCGCTCAAACATAGGGAGTTGGCTGAACAAATATTCTGTGGTCTCGCGGTATGTCATAGTCAAAACCTTATATTAGTTGAAATAATTCCTGAATTTCTGGAATATTGACTGCTTTGTGGCCGAGTCGCCTTTGAAGTTGTCACTGTTCTTCATTGCTTCGAGAGCCTTTTTCTCGTCACGACTGAGAGTCTTCGGCACATACACACTGATGTTGACAATCAAGTCGCCATTGCCTCTACCATAACCCTGAACAGCAGGGAGACCTTTGCCTCTTAGTCGAAGTGTCTTACCGGGTTGTGTGCCTGGTTCAACCTTCATTCTAACCTTACCGCCAGAGATTGTGGGAATCTCGACGTCACCGCCCAATGCCGCTGTTGGGAAATCGAGCAAAAGGTTATATATAAGGTTGTTTCCGTCCCTTACGAATGTGTCGTTGGGCTCTTCCTCTATAAGTACCTGGATGTCACCATTGATACCATTGCGTCGTCCTGCATTACCCTTGCCTGGAACATTGACAATCATACCCTGGGCAACTCCTGCGGGAATGTTGATTTCCACAAGCTCCTCACCTTTTACTACACCGCTGCCACCACACTCATGACACTTGTTCTTAATCACCTTACCTTCTCCGCCACAGGTGGGACAGACACCCTGTGTCTGCATCATTCCGAATATACTTTGGGTGGTGTGTGTGATATAACCATTACCGTGGCAGGTTTGGCATGTCTCCATACCACTTCCTGATTCAGCACCGCTACCACCGCAATGAGAGCATGCCACATCCTTCTTTACCTTGAATTTCTTGGTCACTCCAGTGGCAATCTCGCTCAATGTCAGTCGCACCTTCAGGCGCAAGTCGTTACCTCGATGCTGCTGCGGTTGTCTTTGTCCGCCACCGAATCCGCCAAAGCCGCCGAATCCGGCATGACCACCGAAGATGTCTCCGAACATAGAGAAGATATCGTCCATGTTCATACTTGCTCCACTGAAACCGCCTCCACCAAAGCCTGCACCTGGTCCGTTGAATCCAAACTGGTCGTACTGCTGACGCTTCTGCGGGTCGTGCAACACGTCGTAAGCTTCAGCCGCCTCCTTAAACTTTTCCTCAGCCTCCTTGTCGCCAGGGTTGCGGTCGGGGTGGTATTTGATGGCAATCTTTCGATATGCCTTCTTTATTTCGTCTTCCGAGGCACTTTTGTCAATGCCAAGCACCTCATAGTAATCTCTCTTTGCCATAATTCTTCAACCTTCAATTTTCAATGTTCAATCTTCACTGTCCCACTGCCACTTTGGCGTGTCTGATCACCTTTTCATTGAGTTTGTATCCCTTCTGCACACAGTCGAGCACCTTACCCTTCTTATCGTCACCCATACCAGGCACCATGGCAATAGCCTCATGAACATCTGTGTCGAAGTCGGCATCGGCAGTCTCAATCTCCTTGACACCAAGACTTTCGAGCACCTTCTGAAACTTGGCATAGATGAGCGAGATACCCTCGCGAAGCACCAGTGGGTCGTCGGTCTTCTCACCGTTGGCGATAGCTCTCTCCATATCGTCGAGTATTGGCAATACAGCTCCTACTGCCTTCTCGCTACCGTTAAGAATCAGTTCAGCCTTTTCCTTGAGAGTGCGCTTGCGATAGTTGTCAAATTCTGCCACCGAGCGCAAGTACTTATCCTTCAGCTCATCAATCTGCTCCTGAGCCTTTTCGAGTGGTGATTTCTCATCGCTCTCATCGTTCTCGTTGCTATCGCTGCTATTGTTACTCTCATCGCCAGATTCCACTTTCTCTTCGGTATTTTCTGGTATCTCGGTTTCAGCCTCATCTCCAGAATTATCCGTTGCGTCAGCGGCGGCTTTCTCTGTAACTTCTTCATTCATGTCAGCCACATTGTTCTGACAATCTGTCTGTTCTTCGATATTAATGTCTTTCTTGTTCATATTCTTCCAAAATTTTAGTTTCATAAGACGTACATACAAAAATCGTGCCTATTTTACTATTCCATACATTTTCGCCTTCTGTTCCTTGATATTTTCATCGTAAATGTACTGGTCGTACTCCATCAGCTTGTCGATGGTTCCGCTTGGAGTGAGTTCGATGATACGGTCAGCCACAGTTTGGATAAACTCATGGTCGTGGCTGGCAAATAGGATATTGCCCTTAAACTGGATAAGATTGTTGTTGAACGCCTGTATGCTCTCGAGGTCGAGGTGGTTTGTGGGAGTGTCGAGAATGAGGCAGTTGGCATTCTTGAGCTGCATTCTTGCAATCATACATCTCATCTTCTCACCACCACTGAGCACGTTCACTTTCTTCTGCACGTCTTCATCCTTGAAGAGCATACGTCCGAGGAAACTCTTCATCTGTACCTCGTTACCCTTGCCAAACTGGCTCAACCAATCAACGAGATTGAGGTCGCTTTGGAAAAACTCGGTATTGTCGAGTGGGAGATAGGCTGTTGTGATAGTCACTCCCCACTTGTATTCACCAGCATCTGCCTTGCGGTTGCCATTTATAATCTCAAAGAGGGCAGTCATTGCCTTGGGGTTATGGCTCAAGAATACAGTCTTCTGTCCCTTTTCAATAGTGAAGTTTACATTGTCGAAGAGCACTGTTCCGTCGGGCTCCACTGCTTTCAGTCCTTCCACCTCAAGAATCTGTGTTCCCGGTTCGCGCTCCATCTGAAAGATGATTCCGGGATATTTGCGTGATGACGGGCGGATTTCCTCTACATTCAGTTTTTCAAGCATCTTCTTGCGAGATGTTGTTTGCTTACTCTTTGCAACGTTGGCAGAGAATCGGCGGATGAATTCCTCAAGTTCCTTTCGCTTTTCCTCAGCCTTCTGACGCTGGTTTTGAGCCTGACGCAATGCAAGCTGCGAACTTTCATACCAGAAGGAGTAGTTACCTGAGAATACGGTCACCTTTCCGAAGTCGATATCCACTGTTTGTGTCGATACTGCGTCGAGGAAGTGACGGTCGTGACTCACCACAAGCACTGTCTGCTCCACATTGCTCAGATATTCCTCAAGCCACATCACTGTGTCGAGGTCAAGGTCGTTGGTGGGCTCGTCGAGCAGCAGGTTGTCGGGATGTCCGAAAAGAGCCTTTGCCAACATCACACGCACCTTCTCATTGTTCGACAGTTCACTCATCATCTTGTCGTGCTTGTCGTCCATAATTCCAAGGTTCGACAACATCTGGTCGGCATCGCTCTCGGCGTTCCATCCGTCCATTTGGGCAAACTTATCCTCCAGTTCTGCCACCTTGATACCGTCTTCCTCATTGAAATCCTCCTTCATATAGAGAGCTTCGCGCTCCTTCATGTTTTGCCAGAGAGGCTGGTGTCCCATGAGCACAGTGTCCCTGACAGAGTATTGGTCATATTTGAAGTGGTCCTGTTCGAGCACTGACAGACGCTCTCCAGGTCCCATCTCCACCGTACCCTTATTGGGCTCCAAGTCGCCACTGATGGCGCGGAGCAATGTTGACTTTCCGGCACCGTTGGCACCGATTACGCCATAGATATTTCCACTTGTAAACTTGAGATTAACGTCCTTGTAGAGGACTTTCTTTCCGAATTGAATCGCAAGATTTGTAACTGTTATCATTTCTTCTTAATCAATATATTTAATTTTACGGGTGCAAAGGTACAAATAATTTGTGATATAGCCAAACAAATTTTACCTTATTTTAATAAAAAGTATCTTTGAATTGGGTTTATCTAATTCGTCATTTCGTCATCAATTTGATAGCAATGACAATAAATACGGTTGAATGATATAAGTTTTTCGGCTATTTCTTTGCCATATCTTTAAAAATCATTACCTTTGCACGCAAAAGACAAGACAATGAGATATTTCATCACACTAAGTTATGATGGTACGCCATATCATGGATGGCAGATACAACCCAACGGTATCTCGGTACAAGAGGTGCTGCAGAAAGGGTTGTCAACGATTTTGAGGAAGGACATTGAGGTGGTAGGGGCAGGAAGAACCGACACTGGAGTGCACGCAAGAACAATGGTGGCTCACTTCGACTTCGACCTACAACTCGACTGCCCTCAGACGGTTTATCGGCTCAACCGCATAATGCCGCCCACTATCGCCATAAGAAAAATGGAGTGGGTGAGCGACGACATGCACGCGAGATTCTCGGCTAAGAGCCGAACATATCATTATTTCATACATACGGAGAAGAACCCTTTTATGAGGCATTACTCATATCGGACTCCCTACGCTCTCGACTTCGACATGATGAACAAGGCGGCTGAGATACTCATGGAATACGATGACTTCGGAGCGTTCTGTAAGAGTAACTCGGATGCCAAAACCACCATCTGTCATGTCACTGCCGCCCGTTGGCATCAAGTGGATGACACGAGTTGGTATTTCGAGATTACCGCCAACAGGTTTCTGCGCAATATGGTGAGAGCCGTTGTCGGCACGTTGGTGGACGTGGGACGTGGGCGACTGACGCTCGGCGGATTCAGGCGAGTGATTGAAGAGGGAAAGCGCACTGGTGCAGGAGAATCTATGCCAGGTAATGCTCTGTTTCTTGAGAATATTGAATATTGAATGTTTAACTACTTCCACAAAATTATTGTAGAGTGAATCTCCGTTGCGGCGTTGCAGCGTTGCAACACTTTTTTGCGTGATTGTGTTGTGCAATATAAGGCGAACAGGGGGCGGAACAGGCGGAGTAGTTAATCCAGTGTGACTCCAGTGTTGCTCCAGTGTTACTCCAGTGAATTAATATGGTGTCAGTGGAGCAATATTGGAGCAACAGTGGAGGAAGAGTGGAGGAAGAGTGTTTTGTCGTTGTCACGACCCGATATAGAGGCAGATCATTCCGAGAAGCACAAGCGCGAGGTCAACTGCCTTTGCTTTGAGGTTCTTCTCATGGAAGAAGATTGCGGCACAGGCGAAGCTCACAAGAACACTTCCGCGACGTATCATCGACACTATACTGATCATCGCCTCTGGTTGGGTGAGCGCATAAAAATAGACAAAATCGGCGGCACTGAGGAACACACTAACGCACACGATGCTCCAATCCCAATGAAATGGTGTCGTCTGCTTTCTTTTTGGCCACCACAGAATCATGAGCATCGCTCCCATCAAGAGGCATTGATACACCACATACCAGCTCTGCACCATCATCTTGTCGAGTCCTGCTCCGCCGCTCTCAACAGGTGCCATCAGATACTTGTCATACAATCCGCTGATGGCTCCCAAGAGGGCTGCTCCAACAATCATCCATATCCAATGGTCGCGCTTGAAGTCGATGCCTTCTTTCTTTCCGCTGCGGCTCAACATAAGGAACGATACCACGGCGAGGATTACTCCTGCCCATTGCCAAGCGTTGAGTCGCTCGCCGAATACGAGCATAGCTCCCACAAGTGTCATAACGGGGCGCGTGGCATTGATAGGACCTACGATAGACAGCGGCAGATGCTTGATACCGAAATACCCCAATATCCAACTGCTCAACACTATCAGGCTTTTGAGCACAATAAACTTGTGCATCTCCCAACCACCACTGCCCACGTGGAATATCGTTCCGTCGAGAGCGTTTGACGTATAGCTTATGGCAATGAACGGAATGAATATCGCCGATGAGAGCAACGTGTTGAGAAACAACACGGGTATCACGGCATTGCCCTTCAATGCCTTCTTCTTAAACGAGTCGTAGAACCCCAAGAGGGTTGCCGACATAAATGCTAATATTACCCAATACATCTTTATTTAAATTCAATTTTGATATCGTCTATTCAAGACAGCGTTTCAGTGTTTCAGCGTTTCAGTTAAAAATGCGACGTTTTATATGTATTACTGTCCAATTATTAACGCACTATGACCTTTTTTCCGTTATGTATATATAATCCCGGGCGGGTGGGCTTGGCTGTGCGTATGCCGTTGAGCGTTGTCCATACGTTGTTGTTAGAGCCTTCATAATCATCGGCTTCAATACCATGAATGCCAGATTCCTCTCCAAGAAAATCCTTAAGACTTGACATTGCTGCAAGCGGTTTGCCGGTATTGCCATTATAAAGCGGGGCATACCACCAATCATTCATTTGTGTGTCAGCCCAGGGATAAGGATTATACTCCATCCACCACCAGAAGAGACCATTGACAGAATCGTGCTTGTTGAGCATGGTGATAAGGTCATCAGTGAATGCTTTCTGTCCGGCTTCTGATGCTTCATAGGTAGAGTATAGATTATAGTCGCCTTTGTATTCCCAACTATATGCATATCCCACTTCCACAATCATAATATTCTTGTCGGTATATCTGCTTTCAAGGGTTTTGATGGCAGTTTCGAGTGTTGAGATTGTGTTGTGCCATACTGGATAATAACTAAGTCCGATGATGTCGTAATCCACATTGTCGGTCTTCATTTTGTCATAGAAATTGGTGAGCACGTTTGTCTGTGTAGCGCGCTCGGTATGCAAGATAATCTTGGCATCGGGACAGATTTCTCGACAAGCCTTACCTGCATTTTTGAGTAGGGTAGTGAAACGACTCCAGTTGGCATCCTTGCCCATATAGCATTTCTTGAGGTTGCTGCTGCCTTGCTTGCCCCACAACATTCCATAGCTAATCTCGTTGCCTGTCTGAATAAAATCAGGAGTGGCGCCTGCATCTTTCATCTGCTGTAGCACATCCTTGGTATATTCATAAATCTTGGTGTAGAGTTCGGCGTCGGCGAGAGTCTCCCATGCTTTGGGAGTCCACTGCTTGGCGGGATCTGCCCATGTGTCGGTATAGTGGAAGTCGAGCATGAGTTTGAATCCGGCATCCTTGATACGCTTGCCGAGAGCCTTGACATAGTCGAGAGTCTGGCAGCAGTTGGGATCGTTGTTGTGATAGTCGGATGGATTGACAAAGAGTCGCACACGCATGGCATTGAGCTTCTCCTGTTTGAACAGGTCAAGGGCAGGACAAGCCTTACCATCGAAATCAAGATACTGTGCATTCTTTGTTTCGTTGTCACTGAGGCAAGATATGTCGCCACCAACATACTTTTGTGCATGTACTACGGATGCCATCATGAGCATTGCCGCCAAGATTAGTTTTTTAGTATTCATACGCAATATTATTATTCTGTTTTCTATTGACAAATGTATTGAATCTTTCACTATTTTAATTATTTTATTTCGCGCAGCGACTCTATTTCCTCCAGCCAAAGGCTTGACGAAGCATCGCTTGGCATTCGCCAGTCGCCACGAGGACTAAGACTGACGGAACCGACTTTCGGGCCATCGGGCAGACAGGAACGCTTGAACTGCTGGGCAAAGAAACGACGGAAGAAGGTGTGCATCCAATGAAGGATTGTGGCGCGGTCGAATGTGCCGGCATCGGGATTGCTGCCATCAAATGCCTTTTCAGCCATGAGCAGGAGGCGTGCTGGAGAGAATCCGAAGCGGAGATAGTTGTAGAGGAAGAAATCATGGAGCACGTATGGACCTACAAGATCTTCCGTTTTCTGCTTGATATTGCCGTTTTCATCGGCAGGAATCAGTTCTGGACTAATTGGAGTGTCGATGATGTCGAGAAGAGTGGTGCGACTGTTTTCATCCACATCATTCGATGCGACATAGCTGACGAGATGGCGGATGAGAGTCTTGGGAATGCTGGCGTTTACACCATACATCGACATGTGGTCACCGTTGTATGTCGCCCATCCGAGGGCGAGTTCGCTAAGGTCGCCAGTACCGATAACCATACCGTTTACCTTATTGGCATAATCCATAAGAATCTGTGTGCGCTCGCGAGCCTGACCATTCTCGTATGTCACATCATGCACAGAGATGTCGTGACCGATATCCTCGAAATGCTGTGTGACACTCTTGGCGATGGGAATCTCGACAGAAGTGACACCGAGCGAAGCCATCAGTGATACTGCATTGTCGTGGGTGCGGTCGGTAGTTCCGAATCCTGGCATAGTGATGCCAAAGA
>OBLI01002318.1_pt1 | contig 16400 bp, 15 predicted proteins | sample 1519701 | NCBI WGS metagenome assembly OBLI01 (sample SAMEA3663005, study PRJEB22513) | pig gut metagenome | biome: pig gut; feature: pig-associated habitat; material: faeces | place: France | collected 2012 | reverse complement strand
AAGGGCCACTGCTTCGGAAACAGATGTGCCGGAAGCGGCCACCATCTTGGTTTCTTCCAACTGGGCAACTGTCAGATCTGTCATCGTTGCGTAGTCAATATCGGAAGAATCGGTTGCAACACTGGCGATCTCGTTGATCAATTCCATTTTTCCGCCTGTGATTCCAAGCGAATCGGCAGTTTCCTTTACTTCCTCAGATACGTTGACGGTTGCAATGGAACAGACCGCTTCCGAATCCGGAGTGAAGGCATCGACGGTGTCTTTCAGAGATGACGCTTTTGAATCATTTTTGGAATACACGCCGATGACCATGTAATTGGTGTTGTCCGCATCTAAATATGCATCCGTAGACAATTGCTCAACAGTGATCGTGAGAGCAGTTGTGATATCCGTGTTTTTTAAGGAATTACCGAGCGCGTCTACGATACGCTCACCGTCGTTGTTTTTTCCTGCAACGGAAATTACACGATCAAAACGGTTTAATGAATATTCAATAGAAGGATTGATGTCAAGGCTGACAACTGATACCGGTTTTGCCCATGCATAGGTACCGACTCCGCCACAGCTTCCAAGAACAATGGCGAACGAAGCAGCGACAGCGATCTGTTTCGGGAAACGAACAACTTTCGGCTGCATCTGAATTTCCTGACCAATGTTGTAATGCTCGTTTTTGAGTTTTACAAATTGTCCGTCATTACATAGAGCAACAGCTTCATTTCCGACTAAATCAACAATAACGGCTTTCATCGTTCCTTCTCCTTTCTAACTAGTATGCAACTAGATTTTATTTGGCTTGCCTCAGCTGGGAAGTTGTCTGAAGCAATGTGAAAATATATCAATCAGATTTTGATATATTCGCTGAGCAATGGGAAATCTTTGCACAGAATTTCCACTGCTGTTATTATATATTTACGGTGTCGTTCCAATATTTTTCGGGGTACATTCGTGTTTTCCATAATATTTTTTGAAGGAATCTGTCCGCTGACCTCCATAGCGGTCACCAGATTCGGATGATCTTTCATATATACAATCGCTTCATAGCACGCTTTCTTTGTTTTTCCGGCCTTCGGTGAGCAGGAAGTCAGATCCATAAATGAGATATCAAAATCCTGTAGTAACTCATTTAAGGCCAGGATTTCGTCGCGAAGCGGATTCTCATCAGTGGTGCTCGCTGTGCGGATCACGTTTGCCTGATATGCTGCGTTTTCGGACTCCTCGTCAACATTGCCCTCAAAGACGTACGGTTCGGTGTGAATCTCGTTTTGATAGCGGGCCTGTGTGCGGAAATAGTCCGTCAGACGGTGCTCGATCAACAGTCTCGCATAGGACTGGAAATTCCCCTTGTCAGCATCGTATGTATCCATCGCGTTTGAAAATGCAATCAGAGCAATCGACCACTCATCATCACTTTTCGTAATAAAGTGTTTCGAAAACTTGCTCGCTACGCCCAATATGAAGCTTTCATTTTTCTGGATAAAAGCAGTGCGGGTCTCTTCGCTTTGCGTTGCCGCAATTGCTTCTTCACCAATATTTGAAAACATAAATTACCCCTTTATCACCATAGTATCAATAGAAACTCAAATCTGATTATCTCATGTTTACGCAGAAAGTCAATGGCAGATTTTGCTAAGTTCTCATTTTTTTGTTTAAAAAAAATGCAAGCTGTGATAGGATACTGTTGAAAAGTGACTGGAAAATGAAGACTGGGAGAGTAACATGCAAAAGAAGGAAAAGAAGGAACACTTTTTACAGAAGAACATGGTTGTGGCGCTTGCTGCGTTTGTCTGTTGTCTGTTATGGGGCAGTGCGTTTCCTCTGATTAAAATCGGGTATGACCTGTTTCGGATTCAGGCAGGGGACGTTGCCACGCAGATCTTATTTGCCGGATGTCGTTTCGCATTTGCGGGATTGCTTGTGATTATTTTACTTAGCATCTGCAAGAGGAAGGTGATGCTTCCGCAGCAAGGCAGCTTTGGGCCGATCGTGATCCTGGGGCTGATACAGACCGTGGCACAGTATGTATTTTTTTATATCGGACTGGCACATGCGCAGGGTGTGAAGGCATCCATTATAGAGGGCAGCAATGTATTTCTGGCGATATTGATCGCTGCGTTGATTTTTCGACAGGAGGCACTGACTTCAAGAAAGGTACTGGGATGTGTGCTGGGCTTTGCGGGAGTCGTTCTGGTGAATATGAACGGTGGACTGGATTTTCATATGAGCTTTCTGGGTGAGGGTTTTGTACTGATCAGTTGTATCGCCTATTCCTTTTCGTCCGTATTTATGAAATGGTATTCCAAACGTTTTGACCCCATTCGACTGAGTGGATACCAGTTTTTGATGGGCGGTCTGATCATGATTGCGATGGGACTGTTTTCCGGGGGACAACTGGAGTACGTGACGACAAAGGGAATGGTTTTGCTCACCTATCTGGCTTTTTTATCTGCGACTGCGTATTCACTGTGGGCATTGCTTTTAAAGTACAATCCGATTTCCAAGGTGGCGGTGTATGGATTTATGAATCCTATCTGCGGTGCGGTGCTGTCAGCGTGTCTGCTGCATGAGACAACCGATGTGAAAAAGAGCGTACTGGCACTGGTGCTGGTCTGCATGGGAATCTATATCGTCAATCGACCGGAGAAAAGATAAGGACAAAAGATGGAAAAACAAGATCAGACAATATGCCCGCTGGCGAAAAAATGTGGCGGCTGTCAGCTTCAGGGCATAGAATATAAGAAACAGTTGGAAAAAAAGAAAAAACAGGTGCAGCAGGCCCTGCCTGCAGGGATTCAGGTTCGACCGGTCATCGGTATGGAAGATCCGTATCATTACAGAAATAAGATTCACGCTGCGTTTGGACGCACGAAAAAAGGTGAGATCATATATGGGGTCTATGAAGCCGGAACCCATAAAATTGTACCGGTTGAGCACTGCCTGATCCAGAATGAGGCAGCAGATGCAATCCTTGCCGATATCCGGGACCTGTTGAAATCATTTAAAATAAAAATCTACGATGAGGACAGCGGATACGGGCTGTTTCGCCATGTGATGATACGGACCGGACATGCGACCGGCGAGATACTGGTTGTTCTGGTGCTGGCATCGCCGATCCTGCCGTCCAAGAACAACTTTGTCAAGGCTTTGATCAAAAAGCACCCACAGATTACGTCCATTGTTCTGAATGTCAATGAACGTCATACGAGTATGGTGCTTGGAGAGCGGAATATTACGCTTTACAAAAAAGGCTATATCACGGATGAACTGTGCGGGAATACATACCGTATTTCCCCCTCTTCGTTTTATCAGGTGAATCCGATCCAGACCAAAGCACTTTATGAGACCGCCATCGCATACGCTGGCCTGACCGGTACAGAAACGGTCATTGACGCGTACTGCGGGATCGGAACCATCGGTATGACCGCGGCAGCGCACGCAAAAAATGTGATCGGAGTGGAATTGAATCCATCTGCTGTCAGGGATGCCATCGGAAATGCAAAGCTGAATCATTGCAAAAACATCCGGTTTGTCTGTGCGGATGCGGGGGAATACATGAAAAAGCTGGCAGCCAACGACGAAAAGACAACCATAGATGTTGTCTTTATGGATCCGCCGCGAAGCGGAAGCACACCGGCATTTATCGAAGCACTGCATCGCCTGGCACCCAAAAAGATCGTATACATATCATGTAACCCGGATACTTTGGGACGTGATCTGAGAATATTTGAGACGTATGGCTACATTGCCAAGGTCTGTCAGCCGTTTGACATGTTTCCGTTTACGGATGATGTGGAAAATGTGACAGTGTTGGAGCGTAGGAAGGAGAGATATCATGACAGAACAGGAAAATCAAAAGTTGCTGTCTCAGGCAATTACAGAGATACAAAAAAAATATCAGGACAACGAGCTGCTGCTTGGTGTGGATCAAAAAAGACTTCCAAGCAGAAGAAAGGTAATTGAGATCATTAAGGAACTGAAAAGCGTGATGTTTGCCGGTTACAGTGCGCAGGTGGATGGGATGAAGGCGAATCTGAATGAGTACATCGCATATCACTGCAGCCATGCGATCTATGAACTGGCAAATCAGATCGAGATCGCCCTGGGATATATGGATGAAAAACATAAGGATAAGGAAACGCTTCGTGCGGACGCCGAAGGGATCGCCAGTCGTTTTGCTACAACAATTCCAAGAATACAGGAGATCCTGCTGACGGATGTGCAGGCGGGATTTGACGGAGATCCGGCAGCCAAAAGCAAGGAGGAGATCATCTTTTCCTACCCGGGATTTTACGCGATCTTTGTATATCGCATTGCCCATGAGCTGTATCTGGAGAAGGTGCCGTTCATCCCGCGTATGATGACCGAGTATGCGCATACGGGAACGGGAATCGATATCAATCCGGGTGCAACCATCGGGGACTATTTTTTCATTGATCACGGAACCGGAGTAGTCATCGGAGAGACGACACAGATCGGTACACATGTCAAGCTCTATCAGGGCGTGACGCTGGGTGCGTTATCTACGAGAAAAGGTCAGCTGCTTGCGGATGTCAAGCGTCATCCGACCATTGGCAACAATGTGACCGTTTATTCGAATGCAAGTATTCTCGGTGGAGAGACCGTCATTGGCGACAATTCCATTATCGGAGGAGCGGCGTTTATCACTTCTTCGGTACCTGCTAATACAAGAGTCAGCGTCAATCCGCCCAAACAGGATTTCAAGGGAAAAGAGGACCATGATCTGAAATACACAGAGCTGTTTGACTGGAATTAAAAACGGTTCGGCAGATCTTCTTTGAAACAGGGTTGAATGAGTTACTCAGTGATCTCGATCATACAGCTTGCTTTGACGCCGTCCTCTTTGGCGTAGACGTACGCTTTGCCCGGTTCCCGGGCTGTTACCAGACCGGAGGGATCGACGGACAGGCGGTTGCAGTTACTGACAGACCATTCTGGGACAATACCGGAGGAGACCTTTGCCCGCAATTGCAGTTTCTCGCCGACCTTTAATCGGGCACTTTCCTGACTGAGCCGTATGGTTGGCTGTCTGACTGTGACCAGACAGGTTTTGGTGACACCGTCTACTTTGGCGGTGATGTTGGCAGTTCCGTGTTTATTGGCATAGATCCTGCCGGTTTCGTCCACAGACGCAACCGATGATTTGCTGGATTTGAAGGTTGCTTCCTTCGAAGAAGAACTTCTGACTTCCAGTTTGAAAATTTGATTTCGATAGAGACTTACCGCAGACCGGTTGAGACTGATCGTCGGTTTCTTCACGGTGATCCGGCATTTGGCACTGACATGATCCGCACTTGCGCGAATGACGGCAGTGCCGATTTTTTTCGCGGTGACGAGACCGTCTTCATCGACACTCGCTACAGCAGAGCTTTCGGATTTCCAGGTGATCTCATGTCCGGTGGAGATCTCTGCGGATAATTGCAGCGATGCACCGTTTTCCATTGAGGCACTCGTGCGGCTGATGGTGATGGTTGGCTTGGATACCGTGACTTTGCAGGAGCCTTCCGCATTTTTGATCTTCGCGGTGATGGTGGCAGTGCCGGCGCGTTTTCCGGTTACCACGCCGTAGGTATTGACCGAGGCGACAGCGGAATTGCTGGATTTGAAGGTTGGCATCTTACCCGTGGTGGTGATGGCAACCAGTAAAAAATCATCATCGATTGCGATTGTTTTGGAATAATGGTTCAGGATGACAAGTGGAAGTGTCTTTGCTTTTGCAGCATAGGCAGGATCCGATTGACCGAAGCATAAGGCAAGGGTCAAAATCATAGATAATAATACTGTTTTTCTCTTTTTCATAGATTCCTCCCGGAATCTGCCGAACCGTATCTTGAACATAGCAGAGTATTTTCAGACTGTAAATTAGTAAAAGAAGAGAAAAAAATTTTTGCCTTCCGTCAAAATGCACAAACCATGGACAGACTGCAGGAAGTCTATTATAATAGGAATCAACAGTTTCGTTTTATGGTCAGGAGTAGGAAGCTGCGGACCATCAAACAAAAAAATTCATAAAATTGTACAAAGAAAAGAAACGGCAGGGAGAACTGTAGCATGAGAGAAATGGAATTTAAGATGGAGCGCATCGGACTGGTGAAGGAGGGCGATGTTTTGCCGGTTTCAGAGGGAAAGCTGCCCAATTCCTATTACTATAATCTGGGTGATTCCTATGCGATGTCAGCAAATTATTCCTTTCGGGAGCGCCTGAAAAGTACGCAGGGAGTTGTAAAAAAGGTGGAAGAGACACCAAAGGGATTTTTTGTGACTGTTGAATTTGACGAATAATCATCGGAGGTTGTGGCTGGAATGGCAGTTCGGGCAAATAATACTACGGATCGGCTTTTGGCAGACAGTTTTAAGGAACTGGCACAGATAAAACCCGTAGAAAAAATAACAATTAAAGAGATCACGGATAAGGTGGGGGTGATCCGGCCGACTTTTTATAATCATTTTCAGGACAAATACGAGTTGCTGGAGTGGATCATTCGAACGGAAGTATTGGAACCCACGTATCCATTGATCCATAATGGGCTGGCAAATCAGGCACTGCTTTTGATTTTTACCTGCATGGAGCATGAGAAGCCTTTTTACAGCCGCATCAGCCGGATGGATGGACCAATCACCTTTGAAGAACTGGTTGCAAAGTGTATCAAAGAATTTTTTGTTCGGATTATTAAAGAAGCACAGATCAAAGATCTGGAGCTATTTCCTTTTGTGACGGAAGAGGTGCTTGCTGAGTATTATGCGAAATCCATGATCTTTTCCGTGAAGATCTGGATTCAGCAGGGGATGAACGTACCACCGCAGAAAATGGCCGATCTGTATGAATATCTCATGAACCATTCGTTGGAGGACATTCTGCACGGGGTATAGGTGTGTGCAATAGAAATCAGTTCCGGTTGATATACAAAAACATCAATTTGTATATTTTTTACAAACAAACAGAACCGATTGTTGCCGGTGCGTAAACAGACAAGAAGGATTGCTTATGGAATTAAGCAGTTCTTTTTTTTATACTCCTTTCTACACAACTGATTGTGAAAAAAGTCTGAGAAAGGATGATAGGATGAAAAAGTTTGGAAAAGGGATTGTAAAATATCGGGTGCTGATTCTGATTCTGGCAATCGTTTTGCTGGTTCCGTCAGCGATCGGATATTTTCATACGAGAGTCAATTATGATATTCTTTCCTATTTGCCAAAGGATATCGAAACCATGAAGGGACAGGATATTCTGGTTGATGATTTTGGGATCGGAGCATTTTCTCTGTGTGTTGTAGAAGGAATGGAAAACAAAGATGTTGTCGCTCTCAAACAAAACATCCAAGAGATACCGCATGTCAAAGAAGTCGTCTGGTATGATACGATCGCAGATCTGTCACTTCCGATGGAAGTCTTACCGGAAGATATGTATGAAATATTTAACAATGATGAAAATGATGCCACTTTGCTTGCAGTGTTATATGACACGTCCATGTCCGCAGATGAGACAATGGATGCCATAAAGGAGATCCGCGAATTGGCAAAAGACCGGTGCTTTGTCAGCGGAATGTCCAGCGTGATCACAGATATCAAGGATCTGTCCGCAAAGGAAGTGCCGATCTACGTCATCATAGCAGTGGCATTATCGTTGATCGTTTTGTCGCTGACCATGGATTCGGCAATTGTTCCGTTGCTTTTTCTGGCAAGTATCGGAATGGCAATCGTATACAATCTGGGAAGCAATGTGCTCACCGGAGAAATCTCGTATGTGACGCAGGCACTGGCAGCAGTCCTGCAGCTGGGAGTCACAATGGATTATTCCATTTTCCTGTGGCACAGCTATGAAGCTGAGAGGAGTAAAACAGACAGTAAAGAAGAAGCGATGGCAAATGCGATCGCAAGTACCATTACTTCCGTGGTAGGAAGCTCGATCACGACAGTCGCCGGTTTCATAGCCCTTTGCTTTATGAGCTTTACGCTAGGTCTGGATCTGGGAGTGGTGATGGCGAAAGGTGTGATATTCGGTGTCATCGGATGTGTGACCATCCTTCCGTCAATGATCTTAATTTTTGACAAAGCAATACAGAAAACGACGCATAGACCGATTGTCCCGGATCTGGGACGAATCTCAGGATTTGTCACAAAACACTACCGCTGGTTTGTGGCAGCATTTGTCATTATTCTGTTTCCGGCAATCTATGGCTATACACACAATGAAGTATATTACGATCTGGCAGGAACACTTCCAAAAGATCTGCCAAGTGCAGTGGCAAACCAGAAGCTGGAAGAAAGCTTTGATATGAATGCCACCCATATCTGTCTGGTTGACAGTTCGCTTCCTGCAAAGGATGTGGCACATATGATCGATGAGTTTAATGAGATAGACGGCGTAAAAGCAACACTGGGAATCGAATCGGTGCTGGGAGCCGGATTTCCGACACAGATGCTTCCATCCGATCTGTTATCCGTTGTAAAAAATGATCAGTATGAACTGTTGATGATCAGCTCGGAATATGCGGTTGCGTCGGATGAAGTCAATGCGCAGTGTGAGAAGCTGCAAAAGATTCTGGAAAAATATGATCAGAATGGTATGCTCATCGGCGAAGCTCCTTGTACCAAAGATCTGATCGAGATCACAGATGAAGACTTTAAGCGGGTGAGTGCGGTATCGATCCTGGCAATCTTTTTCATTATCCTGATCGTATTCAAATCCATCAGTCTGCCGGTGATCCTCGTCAGTGTCATAGAGTTTGCAATCTTTATCAATATGGGTATCCCGACTTATACCGGAACGGTATTGCCGTTTATCGCATCCATTGTCATTGGAACGATCCAGTTGGGAGCAACGGTTGATTATGCCATCCTTATGACCAATAAATACAAGAATTATCGTCATGACGGGCTTGAGAAGAAGGAAGCTGTCAGACTGGCGCTGGAAGGCTCAATCCAGTCTGTCATGGTCAGTGCTTTCAGCTTCTTTGCAGCGACCTTCGGAGTAGGAATTTATTCAAATATTGATATGATCAGTTCGCTTTGTGTCCTGATGTCGCGGGGCGCGATTATAAGTATGTTGGTAGTTATTTTTGTTCTGCCATCGATGTTTCTGGTTTTTGATAAGCTGATCGTTAGCAGCAGCGTCGGATTTAAAAAGAAATCGTTCAATTAAATGGGAGGATTTATGATGAAGATTAAAGAGATTCAGAAAAAATTTGGAAATAAATTTGCGGTTCGTGTTTTGACAGGGGTACTTACGGCAGCACTTTTGGCGGGAAGCTATGGAATGGGATACATGAGAGGTGTACAGCCGGATGAACAGATCTCGGTCGTTGCGGCGGAGAAATCTCAGATTGAGGAAAAGATCAATGAGCTGGTCAGTCAGGCGTCCAAACCGGATGATACGACAAAAGACGAGACAGTATACGTCATAGCAGACGCAAATGGCAACACCGGAAAGATCATTGTGGAAGACTGGTTGAAGAATGTGGATGGAGCAGCAACCATCAAGGATCAGTCAGATCTGGAGAATATTGCCAATGTCAAAGGTGATGAGACCTTTTCACAGGACGGGCAGCAGCTCATCTGGCAGGCAGATGGAAAAGATATTTATTATGAGGGAACGACGGACAAAGAGCTGCCGGTCACAGAAGCCGTCACCTATTATCTAGACGGACAGGAAGTTACTCCTGCTGAGCTTGCAGGTAAAAGCGGAAAGGTGACGATCCGTTTCGATTATGAGAATCATGAGAAGACAAAAGTTGCGACGGACAGCGGAGATATCGAGGTATATGTGCCGTTTACCGTAATCACAGGAATGATCCTGCCGGACAGCTTTACAAACATTCAGGTCACCAACGGAAAGGTGCTTTCGGATGGGAAAAATAATATTGTCGTAGGAATGGCGATGCCGGGATTGCATGAAAGTCTGCAAAAAGACGTTTCGGAATTTGATTCTGATGTGAAGTTCCCGGATTATGTGGAAATGACTGCGGATGTAGAAAATTTTGAACTTCAGATGACAGCCAGCATTGCGATGACCGGACTGCTTTCCGATCTGAATCTGGCAGACATGGATCTGGATGATCTGGAGAATTCCATTGACACTCTTTCAGAGGCAAGCGGTGATCTGGAATCCGGCAGCAAGTCATTGGCTGATGGATTAGGCACCTTAAATGATTCGATGGCTGAGTTTACAAAGGGGGCAGGAGATCTGTCGGCAGGTATCAAATCTTATACAGAGGCGGCGACGAAGATTGATCAGGGGCTTGCTGCGTTAAATAAGGGTACCGGTACGTTGGCCCAAGGAGCATCTGCCCTGGACTCCAGTGCAAAGACAATTTCCGCAGGTGTGCAGAAATTGGATCAGGCACTGAACAAAGAGATGACAAAGAAAGAACAACAGGCTGCGAAACAGGCGGTTGCGGCGCAGTTTGCCGAAGGAACCGACACCTACCAATACATTTACGGATCGGCGACAAAACAATTTGGCAAAACGATGACAAGTGAGGCGACGGTTCAGCAGATTCAGGCAGGAATCACCGGAATGGGACTTACCGATGAAGGTGTGATCAAAGCACTTGCCCAGTATTATGCCGCCAATGGTTTTATCGATGCAACAACCGGAACAAAGTATACGCCTGCCCAGTGTCAGGCAACGGTTCCGGGCACCGATACAATGTATGCAGCTTATTTCGCAAAGACCGTATTATCTTCCGGGCTGGCAAAAGGAATCGCCGGTGGAATCGCTCAAAGCGGAGCTGCCGCAGTAGGAGAAAATGTGGTCAGTGCCTGCAGGAGTGCCGCTGAAACCGCAGCAGTTCAGGGTGCTGAAAATGCGAAGAAGACCATTGCAGGTCAGATTGAAGCTGTGGACGAGGCAAGCGGATACAGCCTGGTGACAGGAAGCAGCGCGCTAAGCAGCGGAATCTCAACCCTGGCGGCATCCGTTCCTGATATGGTAACCGGTGTGAGTCAATTGAAGACAGGAGCTGATCAGCTGGTTGCCAACAATGAGAAACTGACAGCCGGTGCCAAAACGCTGTCCGACGGGGCTAGCCAGATCGCCGAGGGTGTTTCAAAGCTGGATGACGGGGCCGGTCAGCTGTATGACGGCATGGTGCAGTTCAATGAAGAAGGTATTTCAAAATTAGTAGATGCCTTCAATGGGGACGCAAAAGATCTGTTGAGTCGTGTAGATGCGATCATTCAGGCAGGAGAAAACTATACGACATTTACCGGTCTTAGTGATGAACAGATCGGAAGCGTGAAGTTTATCATCAAGACAGATGCCATTAAAGCAGAGTAGTACCGTCAGATCTTGCCTGTAACAATTGCTCGATCAATCGGGAGGCCTCGCTTCTGGTGAGCGCATCAATCGAGAACTGCGGATCGGAAAGCATCTGATCCAGGGGGATGTCCTTTTTGGGAGAAGGGGTATATTCGGACAGCAGCCTGTGCAACTGTTCCTTTTGAGGGATGGTGACAGGCTGCTGTCTTTTGATGCGGATCTGAAACGGACGCGGTTCAAAAAATGCCGGATGACTGCTTCCATATTGCCGGTAGAGCTGTTCGAATACCATGGCAGCAGCATAGGCATCGTCATAGGCGCGGTGTACCTGATCGGTTTCGATTGAAAAAAAATGACGTAGTTCAGGCAGTGATTTCTTTTGCTCTGCCGGAAGAAAATGACGCGCCAGCTTTAACGTATCGATCCCGAGCGGATGCCAGGTGAGTCTGCGATTCAGGCATGCCTGCGCCAGAAAACTGTAATCAAAGTTTAAGTTGTGACCCAGAATGGGATCGTCCCCACAGAACTCCAAAAAGGCGGGCAATACCTCGGATAATTCCGGGGCAGAACGTAACGCATCATCGGTGATGCCGGTCAGATCGATGATGTGTGCAGAGAGTGTCTGATGGGGATTTACCAGCGTAGAAAAATGCGCAGCCGCATTTCCTGATTTCATGCGTACTGCGCCAATTTCTATGATGTGATCGGTTTTCAGATGAAGTCCTGTCATCTCGAGATCAAGTGCAACATAATTCATCGTTTACGGTTCCTTTTCTGTAATGGTAAAATCCATATCTTCCAATTCAAATTCGTCGTCATCAAGCACTGTTTCTGACTCTGCCATCAGCAGTGCCTCCTCTTCCAGTTTCTCTCGAAGCTCCGGTGGAATATAGTTATCCAGTTTCGCAAGGATCGCATTTCTGCGAATGGAATCCAGACGGTCTGCACATTGTCTTAATTCCAGCAGCTTGTCTGTCTGACCGCTTTCCACGTAAATGTTCGCCAGTGTGATATAGCTTTTGGCGATATCGCTTTGGATCGAGATCGCATATTCCAGCACAATCTGGGCATCCTCATTGTGAAAGTGATTGTACATACGATCGCCATAGTTGGCCAAAAGCCTGACGAGTGTGCTGTAATTTGTGTCGCATTCCGTCAGAAAATCCAGATTTGCCGGACCGTACTGCATTTTCAGATCGGTGTTCATGATCCCGTTCAAGTTGCAGATCGGCTGTTCACTCAGGGCGCGGATCTCCAGTTCCAGATCCTCAAAGCCTTCCTCCGGGTATTTCCCAAAGGGCAATTCGGCAAGCGGCACATGAATGTAGTCTAAGTCGCTGATATCTTTTTTGCGGGTACAATTGGCATCCTGTTCCTTTTTCCAAAAATCGGCAAAGGTTTTTTCTGATTTAGCGGTTGATTTTTGACGCTTATAAGTGGTATATATAATTATCACAAGAAATATGGTGAGAAATGGGAATATCATACAAGTTTCCTTTCCAACCTTTCCATACAAAATAAAATGCGGAGGTTCTTATGTCAAATAGTATGTCACATAGCAAAAAATCAAACAATAACAAAACAAACACCGGTTTCAACAAACAAAATAAAAAGCGGCAGGTGATAGCCGCAGTGATCTCTCTGGTGCTTGTGGCATCCATGGTTTTGTCGCTGGTTCTCAGCATGTTTGTATAGGTAGTAATATACATAAAAGAAAGGTTTCTGTCAATTATTCTGTGGGTTTTTTACCATTGAAAAAACAGGTAATCGTGGTAAAATGGATAAGAATCAGAAGAAATAGAAGAAGAAAAGAATTAGAAGGAAGAATTCGTATGGCGAAGAAGAAGGTTTTTAAAATTGTGAGTGCAGTGACACTTTCACTGGTATGCGCCACATTCGTATATGCGATGGCAACCGTGAAAGCAGAAGATAAAGACAGTGAAAAAATCGCGCAGAACGTGTATATCGATCAAATCGATGTGGGCGGGATGAGTGAGGCTGAGGCGGACGAGGCTGTCCGTGCTTATGCGGATGAGTTGAAGAATCAGACGTTTACGTTGACCATTGATGAGAAAAGTGTGACGACAACCGGCGAACAGCTTGGAATTGACTGGGCGAATCCGGGAGTTGTCAAAGAGGCATATGATATCGGCAAGACCGGCAACATCATCGAGCGTTACAAGTCAAAGAAAGATCTGGAACATGAAAGTATCGTTCTGGATCTGGAGTTTGCCGCAGATCGCGACACCGTCAAAGAGTATTTGAAAAACAATACGGAAGCACTGAATCAGGAAGCAGTCAATTACGGACTGAAACGGGAAAACGGTGTGTTTACAATGACCGACGGGCAAAACGGAATTGCTGTGGATATCGATAAATCCGCTGATAAGATCGTCGAATATGTAGCAAGCGAGTGGGATCGAAGTGCAGAGACCATGCTGGCTTTGGAGGCTGAGGTGGTAGAACCGGAGGGAACCAGAGAGCAGCTGAGTCGTGTCAAAGACGTATTGGGCACCTTTACCACTGATTTTAGCAGCTCATCGGCAGGACGTGCCCAGAATGTGCGAAACGGCGCAAGCAAGATCAATGGAAAGGTATTGTATCCGGGCGAGCAGTTTTCCGTGTATGAGGCAGTCAATCCGTTCAGTGCGGAAAACGGTTATGAGCTGGCCGGTTCTTATGAGAATGGTACAACGGTACAGACCTATGGCGGTGGAATCTGTCAGGTGTCCAGCACGTTGTACAATGCAGTCATTCGTGCCGAAATGCAGATCGATGAACGCTTTTGCCATTCCATGATCGTCAGCTACGTACAGCCGTCCATGGATGCGGCGATCGCAGGAACCTATAAGGATCTGAAATTTACCAACCAGTACGATTTTCCGATCTACATTGAGGGATATACCAATGGCGGATTGATCACATTTACCATTTACGGCGAAGAGACCAGAGATGCCGGTCGCGAGGTGATCTTTGAAAGTGAGACCACAAGCACGACCGAACCGCCGACGGAGTATGTCATTGCCGCTGATCAGCAAATCGGCTATATGGCGACACAGCAGAGCGCACACACCGGATATACGGCAAAGCTGTGGAAGATCGTCAAAGAGAATGGTGTTGAGGTTAGCCGGGAGGTATACAACAACAGTACTTACCGCGCAAGTGCCAAAATTGTAGCAGTCGGTGTGGCAAGTGCCAGCGAAGAGGCATCCGCAGCAGTGAAAAAGGCAGTTGAGAGTCAGGATGAAGCAACGATCCAGGCTGCGATCGCCGCCAATAACGCGGAAGCATTGGAACAGGCTGCGCAGGAAGAAGAGGACGCACAGGAAGAATCGGGAGAACAGGAAGCAACGGAAGACAAAAAGCCCCCGAAGCACACAGAAGAAACGAAAGATGAGCAACCGAAGACAGAGGATGCTACAGACGAATAACAGGAGAACACGAAGAACATATGAAAGTAGGCAAAGTATCAGAGGCTGTTTTAAAAAGGTCTGTCTTAAAGCAAATACACACGAATCGCCCGGAAGTACTGCTCGGTGCTTCCGTTGGTGAGGACTGCGCAGCACTGGAGCTGGCGGAGGATGAGGTGTTTGTGATGTCGACGGACCCGATCACGGGTACTGCCAAGGACATCGGAAATCTGGCGATCCAGATTACGATCAATGATCTGGCAAGTGCCGGCGCAGAGCCGATTGGTGTGATGCTTACTTTTTTATTGCCTGAAAAATTATCAGAGGCAAAGCTGCGGGCGATGATGGAACAGGCATCCGCTGCCGCCGCCGCGGCAAATGTTCAGATCATGGGAGGACATACAGAGGTGACGCGTGTCGTCAATCAGCCGGTGATCTCGGTTGTGGGTGTCGGCAAGGCGAAGCGGGGAATGGTCGTATCGACCGCCGGCGCAAAACCGGGGATGGACATCCTTGTGACGAAGTGGATCGGTTTGGAGGGAACTTCTATCATAGCTAAGGAGAAAGAAGCGGAATTGCTGACACGCTATCCGAAGGAACTGGTGGAGACGGCGAAGCAGTTTGATTCGTATCTGTCTGTGCTGCCGGAGTCCAAAGTGGCGGTGAAGTCTGGCGTTGGCGCGATGCATGATGTCACAGAGGGCGGAATTTTTGGCGCTTTGTGGGAAATGGCAGAAAGCTCCGGCGTTGGACTGGAAATTGATTTAAAGAAGATTCCGATCCGGCAGGAGACTGTGGAGGTCTGCGAATTTTTTGATGTGAATCCGTATGAGCTGATATCCAGCGGAAGTATGCTGATGGCGTGCACGGATGGATACGGACTTGTCAGGGCACTGGAGACTGCCGGTATCCCGGCGGTGTGCATCGGAAAAGCGACTGAGGGGAATGACAGGGTCATCGTCTCAGGTGAGGAACGCAGATTTTTAGAGCCACCAAAGGTCGATGAGTTGTATAAAGTGGTATAGAATGTGATCTGTATCACCCACACTTCAGGGGGATCGCAAGGATCATAGAGAGATAGATGAGAGATAGAGGAGAAAAGCTATGCGAGAGAAAATATTGACTTTTATAGAAAAAAACAGCCGCGTAGATATCAAGGAGCTGGCAGTTCTTCTTGGTGTAGACGAGACAATGGTATTGAATGAATTAGAGCAGATGGAACAGGAGCACATCATCTGCGGATATCATACATTGATCGACTGGGATAAGACCGGTGTGGAAAAAGTGAGCGCAATGATCGAGGTTCGTGTGACACCGCAGAGAGACATGGGATTTGATAAGGTGGCAGAGCGCATCTATAACTATCCGGAAGTAAATTCCGTATACTTAATTTCCGGTGGATTTGATCTGATGGTGACACTGGAGGGAAAAACACTGCGTGATATCTCTTCCTTTGTGACAGACAAATTATCGACGCTGGATTCCGTACTGAGCACCAAGACAAACTTTATATTAAAAAAATACAAAGACCATGGAACTGTCATGGTAGAATCACCAAAGGATGAAAGGATGATGATGACACCATGAGAGATCCGCTTAACCAGATTGTCCCGAATATTCAGTGGTCGGGGATTCGTAAATTTTTTGATATCGTAAACGAGATGGATGATGCCATCTCTCTCGGCGTAGGAGAACCGGATTTTGATACGCCGTGG
>OBLI01002314.1_pt1 | contig 16418 bp, 24 predicted proteins | sample 1519701 | NCBI WGS metagenome assembly OBLI01 (sample SAMEA3663005, study PRJEB22513) | pig gut metagenome | biome: pig gut; feature: pig-associated habitat; material: faeces | place: France | collected 2012 | reverse complement strand
CGGAACCACCAGAGCCTGCGGGGGCTGTGGGCTTCTGACCCGTTGTTGCAGATGCATAAGCCGCTCCGCCGCCGCCGCCACCACCTGTGTTGGCGACACCACTCGCGGCCGCCTGTATTTGTGAGGTAGATGAACCGCACCAACCACCAGCACCGCCTCCCCCGCTTCCGCCGCTCGAAACAATAGGTGTGTTTGAAGCCATGCGTTTACCGCCACCTCCACCACCGGCATAAAGTTTTCCGGTTGCTTCATCAAATTCTCGCGTGCTCGAACCCTGTCCGGCACCACCTGTTACGCTTGTAGGAAACCCACTTTCTCCATTATTGCCGTCACTTCCACCGCTACCGAAATCGCTGTTTGAAATAGTGCACCCGCCGCCACCGGAACCACCTGCCGCGCCTTTTTGTGTATAGTCGCGCTCTGTACCATTATATTTAACGCATCCGTTGCCGCCATTAACAGTTATATCTCCCCAGGTGGTGGGTTTTCCGTTGTATTCCTCGGGATAATAACTCGGCATGCCGCCAGCGCCGATGGTGACGGAAATAGCTAAACCCTCCTGTACGGATATTTTTTTGTCTGTTCTGGTGTAACCGCCTCCGCCGCCTCCACCAGCACAGCCTTTTTGGTATCTGGTCGCGACTTCGCCGCCAGCACCACCGCCACCAACCATAAATCGGTCAATTACAGCAGGGCTAAGAAACGTAATAGTTCCGCTCGTCAGAAGCTCAACCACACCGTCGTCTCTAACGTTATAGTTTCCAGTGTACGTGAACTTAGGTGCTTTGCTCTTGCCTACATATCCGTAATGAGTATTAGCAATCATAGCTATCTCCTTTCATTTTTCTAATAAAACCCCACTGGTCTTTCACAGCTCCCGCCAGCCGCACCGGTACTAAAACCGCTGCTTCACCGCGCCCTCCCACTACTTGCTCACTTAACCCAGCACAATCACACTCATGTACAGGCTTGCATCAGGCACCTTATCAGCCGTGAACGTAACTGTCCCCTGAGCCTGTGCCGTAGCTCTCACATTGAACTCAATAGCCTTGTCCCAGCTCTGAGCGCTCGGGGCAATCACCATGTTATTGCCCGGCTGCGCACCAGCCACCGCAACAGTCTGCACATACTTGTCACCGCTCTGTGTCCAACTCGCAGCGTTCAGCAGCACACTCACACCAACGCTCTTAACCGCGCCGTCTGCTTTCGGCATGAAGTAGTCCGCACTGTGCCCCTGCAAGGTAGTAGCATCAATGTCGCCACCCTCACCGGTAGGCGCGGACACGAAAACCGTCAGCACCGTGCCGTTCAGAATCGCCAGAACACTGGCGTTAATCTTCCATGCACCAGTGGGCAGCGTCTCACCGGTAGTCAGCAAAGTCGTAACCTGAACACCGTCCACGGTACAAGTGTCGCCCTTAGTCCAGTCGCTTGTAGCAACGAACTTAATCACACTCGCGCCGGGTACAGTTCTGGTGATGGCATGAACCGTGCCGCTCTTAACCTCCGTAGCGCTCTGCACCGCCGCCGTCTTGTTCGCATACATTCCAGCATCAATGTCCTGAATGTTCTGAGCTTCCACAGTCAGAGGGTTAAAAAGGTCAGCGCCCTCATACTGCTTAAATTTATAATGGGAAGTCTGCTTCATTTTTATTTACCTCCTTTAAGCAATTCCAAAGATATTCTTACCGTTGTTGACCAGCTGCGTACAACTTGCGTTATACCCAACCACAATATTGACAGTCTTAGCAGCTGTCACAATCTGCTGCACATTTGCAGCTTCGGTCATGTGCAGACCAGCAAGATAGTCAATCATGTCCTGAATAGATACCCGCTCACCAGTAAACGGATTCAGCACTCTTACGCTGATAACCTGTTCACTAATCTGCTCAAGAATCCACTCGTTGTTCTGAGCAATTCGCGTATCAGTATACGCCCTGCCACCAGCAATTTCGTTGTCCTGCCGCTGGAAGTTAGCGTCCATCTGATTCTGGAAACCAGACAGTGTGTCAGTTACGTTATCAACGAACTGGTCATAGTCACTTGCGAACTGCTGCAACGCCTGATTGTACTGCTTAATGCTCTTGGCAATCTCGCCATCAGTATATGCTTTAGCAGCAGCCAACACCTCATCAGAGAAATGATTCACCTGATTAACCAGTTCATTGGTCTTAGCGATAATCTGCCCCATAGCATCCTGATAGCTCAGAGCGTCAGTGTACACAGTCGGCAGCACTTTCTGAATCCTAATACATATAGGATCAATGTTGCCCCAGAGATTATTAGGCTCTCCCATTATTTCACCTCCTATCTTACAAAGTCCTCACTTGTTTTGATGAAAGCGTTGTAACCTTTGGCGATAGCGTCTCTCATGTAGGCTTCGGCATACGCCTTTACCTTGAACGCACCAATCTGAACGTAGTACATGGTTTCTTTTTCCTCCGGCTTATCAGGCTTCGGTTCCACAAAATCCACGCCAATGTAGTTACAGATACCTAGCGCCACCGCTTCGCCAAGTTCGGTAATATGGCTGGTAATCCATGCCGCGCCCTCTTTACAGTCGTGATACTCAAGTTCACAGTATGCACAATATCCGTCACTGTTTTTCATTTCATACCACGTCTGGTTCTTGGGTGTTCCACCGAAACCAACAGCTGCACCCGGAATATCCATAACAGCGTTATAGATACACGTTGCCAGTCGCTTTCCCTCGGCGGTTCCGTAGTTGTAGATGTTCGTTCCCCTACGTGTGGAGTTCTTCAAACCGGTGGCGTTGGTATGAATAGGAACGTACAGCATAGGCTCTTTCATATCACGCACTTTAGCGTTAGCGTCTGCGATTCTTGCATACATGGAATCGCTGTCAGGGAGAAACGCTTTTACGTGCGACCGAATCAGAGCGTCATACGCTGCCTGTGCAATCTGCTCACACCAGAAACTTTCGTTATGGTTATTCCCATAGTACGTGTTTCCAATCTGATTACTTGGGCTGAGATATACAAACATAGGTTACTCCTTTCTTAGTCTAACAGACAGAAGAACAGAGGTTCAAGTTCTGCCATCAGTCTCATGTCAACGTTTACCAGCTTGTCAATGTATTCTCTTAGCAGCTTTGAATAGGAGCCAGTTCCCTGTTTGCCTGTAACTCTTTCAACGTACTGCGCAGTAGAATTGCCGTTGCTGTTAGACGTTGCGTCATTGGCTTGGGCTGTCGTGAGATATTTGCCATCAAGCACATTCTGGATAGACCCCTGCGGAGTTTCGCTGTACTTGTTCACACTGTTACCAGAACTGTTAGTGCTGTCAGTAGACGTACCGTCATGCGTTCTGGTAATATCCACATCGAACAGCGGATTGAACTCCTGAGATACAGCCACATACATCTTATTGTATACAGGCATTAGCTCGTTCATGTAGGTATCCAGTCTCAGCCTCCACAGCCCGACAGTCTCATGTGCAATCTCTCTCAGGTAAAAATGCTTGAGGATTTTTGTTTCCAGAGTGAGGCGGTAATTTTCATCCCAAATCGGGAAGTACATGAAAATCTTAGGAGCTGCGGCAGCTACAATCTTATTCACATCATCTGCGCCAACGCTGTTAACCAACCCTGCGTAGCTTTCGCAGATAAATCTTACCTGTGTCGTATATTCACTCAAACGGTTTCACCCCTTTCGTTTTCCATTCACACCAAGGAATCCGATAACCGGCGGCGTTAAGATTGCACTGAATGTTGTGTTCTTTGAATGGGCACAAAGAACATTCCATCACATGACAGAACTGCGTCATAACTTCTTCAAACAGCTCCTCATTCTTCAACAGAGCTTCGGCGTTCAACATCTGTCACATCTTCCTCCTTTCCATTGTCTGTCATGTTCAGAAAATCGTCGCGGTACTCAACAGAGATATTCAGCCCGAACATACGGTTAATTTGTTCACACGCTTGTTTGCGCATTTCTAACCTTGAATATCTGCTTGCGATAGTGCCGCCCTGTGCCCTTGCAACCTCGTCCGTAATCATGCGTTCCTTTTTGACTGTGTTCACTGAACTAATGCCCATTCGTGTTAGTGCTTCATTCCACGTCTGTGTCTTTAGTTCATACAGGTCTTTGAACACGTTCGGTGCTCCGGTGGTTAGAACATCAAACGCTTTGTCAAGGTCGCTGCCCTTATTGGCGTAGATAACAGGCTGGTTTCCCTGCCACTTCATAAAGGCGTTTTCCAAACCCAACTGCTGGTCAGGCGTGGTACGAATTAGAATAGGCGTTTTCTGCGCGTTCACGTTCACGTCAATAGCCCTGTCAATGTTCACCAGCTTTGCAGCAAAGAACTGAGCATCAGGCACAGAGGGATAACGCAAATAGTTGTTGTATATGATGACGCTGTTGTTTTCATTGAGCTGGTACTGATACCCGTTTACAGCGTATGCAGTTCTGATTTTAGGAACTCGATAGACATTCATTTGCCCGCCGATTCTTGCCTGCAAGCACAGGTATTCGTCCATAGCTTCATCATAGAAGAATATAGCGTAGCCCTCATTGAACAGTGTCATTTCCATGAATCGCGGGTCAATCCCGTTCGGGAGATTATGCCACTCAAACATGGTCATACCCAACTCGGACAGGTGATTGAAATAGTGGTTGTACGTTATCTGATTCATAACAGCACTATTCCAAAACTGAGACATGATACCGCCAAGGTTCTTGCACTTATTCTTTCCCATGGTTTACCTCCTTTCTATTGATTAAATATCATCAACACAAAGGACAGGTCGGTTTCTGGTACTTCATCACAGTTAAAGACCACCTTTCCGTCATCGCTTTGTGAGACACACTTCACGCCAGCGCTGGCAGCTTTTTCCCAGCTACCAGCAGTCGGTGAACTGATAATAGCGCTATCACCTTTAATTCTGGCGTTAGTATAAGTTTGCGTTTTGTTGTTCCAACCAGCAACCGGGAGATTAACCTCAACTTGGGTTAAGTCTACACATGTAAACTGCCCCGCGTCTATGGATTTTCCGTTTGACAGTTTAAGAGTCAACTTATACTTTGCCATAGCTTAAACGGAAACTTCCGTCACAGTTGCGCCAGTTACGGACACACCCTGAGGCCCCTGCTCACCAGCAGCACCCTGAGGGCCACGGGGTCCCTGTTCACCCTGAGGCCCCTGAGGGCCAGTGTCGCCCTTTGTCCCCTGAGGCCCCTGGGGCGCGGTGAAAGTGCCAGCGTTAATCTTAGTGCCATCGGAGAGAGTGAACTCCAACTTATAGGTTTTGTCAGCCATTATGATACCTCCACAACTTGAATGTCTGCAATCTGTTTCAGATTGATATTGTTTACTGCCACTACTAATTGATTTACTTTTTCTAAGATTGAAGCGATTGCCTCTTGATAGCTAAGCGCTTCATCATAGACGGTGGGTAATTCTTCACGCACTCTGCCAGTCTGCAACGGCGGCAGCTGCTCGTTGCAGCACCCTTTGGCTATGGGTAGCTTTATATCCATGCTACCCAAAGTCTGCGTTGGCAGGTCGTTCCCGAACATCATGTGTTAATGGGGTTGGTGAAGTCCCCGTACTTACCCACATTGTTAATGTCGTTCCAGAACGTAACACCGTTGTCATATATTGCTTTGATAGCTTCTGCGTCAGACGCAGGAATGGAACCGGTGAACTCGCAGCCCTGAGTTTTTACATAGTTCCAGTTGGCGCGGGCGTTGCGGTTAGGGACTTTAATCTGGTGACACGGATAGCCAAACTTGCTCCAATATTCGTCAATGATTTTTGCGAACTGTGCTTTTATTGTTACATGCCCGACCCAGAAGTCCATTTGACCACTCGCAAAAATACTACCCGAAGCAGGTGTGCCCTTTACATCGGGCGGCTGAACACTTTTGTCCCTAAGTTCACCAATTGTAGAACTTATTCCAGTCAACAGAGATACAGCCCCGCCAGCTATGTTTCCAGTTGCAAATTGCCCAATAGCTCCAACAACTTGATTTACTTTTCCACTTATGTAGCTACCTTTGTTTTGCGCATACCACGCATTAAATGCGTCAACAGAATAGCAGCACATAGGAAAATCTGAAAGAGAAATAATCTCGTTGCAGTTTCCCAACAATTCACCAATAGCCGTATTTCCACCTACACCTTTGTAGAAGTCAGGCATAAGCCCAATGTCGCAACTTAGTGATGGTGCACCGAACATGACAAGTTGGCAATTATTTGTGCTAAAATATTCATACCCCAGTTCTAATGTGCTTCCAGACAGGTTAGTAATGTACAAAAAATTGTAGGGTTGAGTGAACAGTTTTTTATTTTTTGGGACATATCCGTCAATGTCTGAATAGTTTTTAGCGTAGTTTACGGTTGTTGTCATTGGAGCTTTACCTTGTGTAACTACAAAGTTTTTATATACAGCGGGACACATGAACACGCCTACAATACATCCCGGTGCTTTTCCAGCAATAGTACACTCTTCTATAAAAGCGTTTGCACCTGTTTCATCATCAAACCAAAACGCTTTAGCTGCTGAATACATATTCCCGTAATAGCCACCAGTTACATCTGAATGAGTGTTCGGGTCATATGTAGAGTAAATTACAATGCCGTATACGTTAAGTTTATTTGTTGGAAGAAAATCTCTAAAGATATATTCTCCCCGTTCCAGCTTGTCGTCAATGAGGTTATCCCCGGGCGCATCAGTGCTACTATGCTCCCTTTCAACAAACACCGGGTCAAGCTGATAATCAAACAACCACGTCTGCATAATATCAATCTCATATCGCACCATGGTGGTATTCTCATTGATATACTCAACGTCAGTGACAAACGCATAGAACCATCTGTCATAATTCATCGTCTCACTGTCGTAGTTGCGGAACATCATGTAGTTGCAGTTAAGCAGCTTGCCAACGTTCTTAGCAATCTTTAAGTACCCGCGCCCGTGTCTCTGATAACTCAGGTTTTCAAAGGTGAGTTCTGCATTTGTAAACTGCATGAACGCTTGCTCCTGCGCTGCCTTAGACGAAAACAGCACGGTATGCTGATAAGTAGGGTCAAGTGGGACATTCTTCATCAGATATACAGTGCTGTTAGGCTCAACATACATATTCTATTCCTCCTTTCTTAGAATAGAGGGGAGAGATTTCTCCCTCCCCTCATAGGGAGTTCCTTACGCAGCGGTTATAGTAATCACGCACTCGTCAGACTTCGTGCTGTCGAACACGGAAGTACACTTGATGGTGCAATTACCACCAGCAGCCTTAGCGTCAATCTTGACGTTACCGGCCTTGTCAACCGTAACAGTAGACGCATAGGACGGAGTAGCCACAGTCCAGTTGACCTCCTGAGAGGCGAAGCCGGTGGTCACAACATCGGCAGACAGGCTAACACTCTGACCAGCCTTGGCGCTAACAGCGTCAGGGGACACGGTGACAGAGGTCACGCCGGGAGTAGCGGGCACATACACTACAGCGTTCTCAAACGGGCTGTTGGAGAAAATCTTCCACACGTGGTAGAAGTAGTTCCAATACAGACCCTGACCGTTGTAGTTCTCGGTGAACTGCATCAGGTTGTCGTACACCATGAACCAGTCCTTGCCGACAGACACGGCGGGAATGGCGTTCAGCGCTTCCAGCTCGGCAGAGCCAATCTCGGTATAGGTGGGGTCGTCAGCAAACAGCTGATTCAGACGCGCCACGTCCAGAGTGCCGAAAGAATCAATAGTGATAACGTGACCCATAAAGTCAGCCTTATCCATATTGAACGCAGCAGCCAGAGTGTTCACGTCAATGACCGCCTTTGCCTTAGCGCTCATGATGAGGTACTGGTCGTTGTACTCGGTATGCTGGAACACACCAGCGGGGTTGTACTCCGTGGACGGGAACACCATCAGGTTGGACGTTTCCTTGATGGTGGTGGTCACAGCATTGGAGTTCGCAGCTGTAAGAGCGTCCACGGTGACGGGATGGAAACGACCAGCAAGAATCTGCTTTGCCAGCAGATACTTCATGGTGATGAACTCATCGTAGTTGGCGGCGGTATACATCTGGTCAACGATACCGGCGATGAGCTGAGAGATACCGTCAGCGGACAGGAACGCCTGTCTCAGCTGCTCCTGCTGAATAGTTGCCTTGTAGAACTTCTGATAGTTCATTACGTGGAACGCAGAGCGCACATCGGGAATCTCACGCTTGTAGACTTCCTGCTCGGCAACAGCAGGGTCATACTGGAAAGGCTTGGCAATGTTTACGAAAATCTCTTCGATAGTCTCGCCGTATTCCAGCATACCCTTTTTGAACATCTCCCAAGGGTTGGAGTACATCTTGCTGGTGAGAATCACACGACCAATGCGATTCACCAGAGCGGACAGGAACTCATTCTGGAGCTGGGGCATATCCATGATGATAGCACCAATCTCACGAATGTTGTCCGGGTCGTTGGTAGCGACAGGCACATAGTTCTGATAATTGACGGTGGCGCTATTACGAATAGCGTTCAGCACATCAATAGAACTATTGGTGAGGGTTTTAATCTTAGGCTTAGTGGGCATTGTTATGTTCTCCTTTCTTAAACTTCGGTGAACAGGTCATTCACCTGAATGGTAGTAGCCCTATCGGGCTCTGTGGGTTCGGGGTCTTTGACTTCGGGCGGCAGCTTCTCGCTGTCAACGCCAGAGAAAAATCTGTCGCGGTATCTCTGTCGCCAACTCTTGTCCAGCTCATCCTTTGCGTTATTAGCTTCGTTGAGCTGCTGCTCAAGTTCACTAATGCGCTGCTGGCTATCGCTGCCTGAGAAACCATCAAAGGTATCGGTCATGTTCTCTACGAACTGCATTGCAGCATCAGAGGTATCATCACCGATTCTCGCCTTGATAGCTTCCAAAAACTGTTCTCTGTTAAGCTTTGCCATGGTACATTCTCCTTTAATATATTCCGCGCATTACGCGCCGTTTCCTGTTTCCAACCATCATCCATACGGGTAAGCCCCTTTGCTTAGTTGGTGACGGTTCCGGTGGCGTTGGCGGTTCCGGTGGCGTTGGCGGTTCTTGCCCCGTAAAGTAAGTGTACCACTTGCCTGCGGCAGCCGCTCTCAAAGGTGCTTGACCGTTCGGGTCTGCGGGGTGCTCATAATACCAACACCAATACTTGGCAAGAGTTGCCGGGTCTAAATCTGAGTTACAAAACTCTGCAAAACTCATCGGTGGGTTAGAGGGAGTAACTTGAGGGTTACGAAACCATACAGCTGACGGCTGGTTTTGTAATTGCCACAGAATGAACTCAAGTTGAAGCGCTCCTTTGTCCTGCCAACCGCTGTTAAAATCCGCTGCAATTCCGTTATCGTTAAGCCAGCCCGTAAGCTTAGTATACGGTGTCCAGCCAGCAAGCCCACATCCGGGGTAGTACCCGTTCTGTTGTTTGAAAGCTTCTGGGTCTGTTGCAAGGCTTTCCACGATGCCGGGATTTATAGTGGATTCATATTCAAAGTTTGCGATAATAGCACAGGTAGCATTTAGAGAAAAGCGGCTTGCCTGTATACCACGAAACCATGAATAGCAAACGTCTGCATTGTTTTGCTGCTCAGAAACCGACAGGTATCTGTTGCCAAAAATAAAGGTGTCTGGCATTATTTAACGTCCTCCTTGATGCCGTCCAGTCGGTTGATAAGCTTGTTCATCACAATGGTGTTTTCGGTCAGGGCTTGCTGAATTCCCGACATTTCTTCGTGGTGGCTGGCAGTAAGATGCTCAACAGTCTCAGTAAACTGCTTAGTCATTTTATCCGTTTCCTCGGACTGCTTCTGCCACATCTTGTAGACGAAAAATCCAAGAGCGATACACGCTGCAAGGGGGAATCCCAAAGACGAAATGAGATTAGTCCAAACTTCCATTTGCATTACCTCCTTTCCCTAACTTTTACGATTTAATTGTAGCACATTTACTTGACAAATGCAAGCTTTTTTGGTACAATTAAGTAAAGAAATTTTAAGGGAGTGAAGTCCTGTGAGCCAGTATTATGATGGAACAAAGCTGCTTTCCATGCTGGACATTAACGGTAAGAAACCAGAGATTTACATGACTACCACCAACAGAACTGGTGGTAAAACTACTTACTTCGGTAGACTACTTGTGAATCGTTTCAAGAAAACTGGTGCAAAATTTTGCCTGTTGTATCGTTTCAATTATGAACTGGATGAAGTTGCTGATAAGTTCTTTAAGGACATCGGTGGTTTGTTCTTCCCGGATGACGATATGTCTGAAAAGACAAGACAAAAGGGTAAGTACAAAGAGCTGTTTCTTAATGATGTATCTTGCGGGTACGCAATTGCAATCAATGACGCTGATAGTATTAAGAAACTGTCTCACCTGTTCAGTGATACGTCTGCGATGTTCTTCGATGAGTTCCAGAGCGAAACCAATAAGTACGCTCCTGACGAAATTAAAAAGCTTATCTCTATTCATACTTCTCTTGCCAGAGGGCAGAACAAACAGGTTAGATATTTGCCTATTTACATGTGCGCTAATCCTGTTTCGCTCATCAATCCGTACTATGTGGAACTTGGTATCACTGGCAGGTTGAAAGCTGATACCAACTTTCTAAAGGGTGACGGGTTTGTTCTTGAACAGGGCTTCGTTGAAGCTGCAAGCACCGCTCAGAAAGAAAGCGGGTTCAACAGGGCTTTTGCTCAGAATGACTATGTTGCTTATGCATCTGAGTGTGTGTATCTGAATGACAGTTCTGCGTTTATTGACACGCCCAAGGGGAGAAGTAATTACATTGCTACTCTTAGAAGTGGTAATAAGAGATTTGCCATCAGAGAATATCTTGATGAGGGCGTTGTCTATTGTGACAAACGCATTGATGATTCTTTCCCCATCAAGATAACAGTATCTGCAAATGACCATGATGTAAATTACGTCATGCTCAAACGCAGCGACTTGTTTCTGTCTACCATGCGCTACTACTTTGAGCGCGGGTGTTTCAGATTCAAAGACATTGAGTGCAAAGAAATTGTTCTTAAAGCACTCAGCTATTAAGTGTTCATCCGCTAATATCCTCAGTCGTTCGTCTTATCCGCAACGCCGGGTTGCAAGGTGTGAAAACCTCCGGGGTTGGGTCGGGTTCGCAGCCCGCTTGTAAGCGCCGCCTGTTGTGGATATTGGATGAAGTGGGAGAGGTGAGGTTGCTCACCTCTCCTTATTCTATCTCTTGTAACCAGAACTTACGCCGACAGTCAGGACAGCTTTCGGGTGTATTTGCACATCCACATCCATCCCTCCTATGCGAACGAGCAATCATAGATGGGCATATCCATAACACATCGTCATCATCTATATCTGCTTCCGGGTATTGTTCCAGAAACACGCTCTGTCGCGTCTTAAGCGGGTGTGCAGTAGACCATGCCTTAATAAAATCACTTTGTTCTTCTGGGGTCGCGCCTTTAGTAACTCTAAATATACATCCGCCGCTGATACTATTAGCAGGACAACTCCCGCACACATCATACATTTGGCACAGTCTTTTTCGTTCCTTGAGAAACTTCACAGCATCCATTACATTTCCTCCTTTAATTTACCGCCTTTAGCGGCATTTCCTCTTTCTACATCTGACTGCAACACATTTATCTTGTAAGCAAACGCCCCGTTTGCTATACAATCTTTCTCAGGGCATATAAAACAATCATCAGAGTACGGGCATACACCAGTTTTATATGCTTCAATCTGCTTCTTTTCTTTTGGAATCCTCGGTCTGCCCACGCACTTTCACCTCCCGCGAATATTTTGTAAGCTGTTTCTGAAACCAGTTAAGCCCATCGTTAAAACCTTTCTTGTAGTCATAATCGGGAAACCCTTTTATTGGGTGAGCGAAACTAACCGCTTCCAGAACTTCCTCAGGGTCATATATTCTGTACACACATTCACCTCATTTCATAAGTGGTATCTTTAAGAAGTATACCTCCCTTTATTCGCTTTGGCATAAGCTTACTTGGCACTAAAAGCCCTTTATGAAAATCGTCTAACGTTCTCCGAACTGACACGAACTTTTCTTCTTCTTCGGTAAGCTCTTCCTTGCGCTCCCCTGTTAGGCTCATTACAAAAAGGTCTTTACACCTCTGCGGCATACCAGCGCACTTAACATTGTAGTATGGTTCACATTCCTCTAAATCTTCTTTGACTACATGCTCGATATACGTTTTCTGTCTTGTAAAAGTAGCTACGTCCCAACAGCTTTCCAGTTTCCAACAGCAAAAATCCGTTGGGTGCACTTTTATTCCCTCCACCTTATCAGGGGGTAAGTCACAATGTATACTATCGGTGTCTGCATAAATGAAACCGGGTTTGTCTATCCCGTGATAGTTCTTTTGCGCTGCACGGATAGTAAAGTTTCTGGCATAACTGGTGATTGCAGAACCAATAGGTATATATCCGGGCTTCTTATTTGCTTCTATAACAGGCATGAAACCTACAACACCGTCGTCTTTCACATACGCAAGCTTGAAACTACTATCAGTGCTGCTTGCCATCTTGCCATACAAATTGTTCAAGAACAGTTTAGCAAGCTCACGCATAGCACCTTTACTTTCCCGCTTTATCTTCTTGTACTTAGCCATGTATGAATCGAATAATCCTTTCTCAGCCTTGAACACAGCGCCGTCAAGAATCTCAGTATCTTTCAGGTTGTAGTGCTCGGTCATTAGCTGATAATCGGTCTGCGTCATTGTCATTTCAACTATGGCTTCTTTTACCTCTCCGTCAAGGTCTATATACTGTGAATAGTAATTCCCGTCCTCTGGATTTAGCACATCTGAGGTGGTTAGAAATTCATTTGACTTGTACAAACAATTGTGCTTTAGCTGTATCGTTGGTAGCATCCCGGGTTTTATATAAAACCGTGTTCGCAACCTAACAAACCAGTATTGTCCATCCACTATCTTAGGTACTCGCATAAAAGGCTCATCACAGAAATTTCCTTTCCAGAACCATGGTCTACCGACAGGGTAATAGTTTCCGCTTTCGCTGCTCATCATAGATGGATAAAGGCTATTTACATCAGCGGTTGTCCCGTTATAAAATTCCTTTTCCTCCTTGCCTTTAACAAGGTAGCACCAGCCGCCACGGTATGACGCTCTAATGTAATCTCCTACGGTTTCTATCCCGTCTACCTTGCTGCCGTATGCCAACTGCATATCTTCTGCATAAAGGTTAGGCAACTTTTCATCGTAGCTACAACTTTCAAAATTCATTTCAAGGCTCTGGTTATAACCGTCCTTGAACTCTTGCAAGCAGCAAGCGCCTATTGTTAATTTATCGTGCCCTTGTTGAAACATTATTTCAAGCGCTTCTTTAACCACAAGCACGTCATTAGCTATATACTTCTTCTCATCCTCTGTTATCTCACAGCCAGCGTACCTAAAGCCTGTATACTCCATATCAAGTTTCTGGTGCTTGGTCTTAAAAGCTTTACCAATACGCTTAACACTGAACGGCAGCAGCTTCAAACTGTCACGTATCTCAATGAAATGGTTATTCACCTTAATAGTTATTGTATACCATTGCCCCATAGCGGATATAGAATACTTGAACGTGTTGTTCGTCATTTTGGCTTTAGGTAGCCACTCTACATCGTTTTCCTCTTTCCCTGTCCTTAAATATGCTTGTTTTAATTTCTTTTGTGCCAGCAAATAATCTAACCAGAAAGAACCATCAAACTTTAGGTTGTGGTAGTATATAACCACGTTTTGATGAATACTGGAAAGATAATTGAATGTCTCATCAATACTGTGATGTATCTGTACATTTTCTGTGAACAGCGGTACGACTGCGCTTGCCCAAACTTCGGTGTGGTCTTGCCCCTTGTACACAGTAGTTTCAAAGTCTCCTACAAGATATAAGGGTTTACGCATTTACTGTTCACCACCTAAATTTATTCTATGTCCACATCGTATGAATCCATTGCTTCGTCCATATCTTCCCAGACTTTCCTGACGCGCTTACCATAACCTAAGTCATGCTTATTGACCACACCGTAAAGTGCTGTTATAGCTCCCATAGCCCATTCCATATCTACCTGTGACGGCGGTAGGGTTAGATATATTCCTGCGCCCTCTTGGTCTGCTAATATAAGCATTGACGCAAATCTATCTTTTCCGATGTCAGATAGCAGCGACATCATGGCGTTGTAGTATGTTTGCGTTGCGTTAATGTCATCCGCAGAGCGCGGCGCGGTCAGTCTGTCTCTAATGTCACTAAAGAAATTGTCAACAGCCAAATCTGACGCTTTAGGCAAATTTGCAATCTGCTTGTTCTTGGCTGCTCTCGTATCTCCTGATTTTTTGGCAGCACTTTTACCTCTGTGCTTGGCGGCTTTCTGTGCTGCTTTACTTCTCTGCTCTGCGGACTGTTTCTCCTTGCCCTTTCGCAGGTTCTCGACTCTCTGTTTCTTTTCTTCCTCTGTAAGTGGGCGGCGGGGTTTCTTTACATAATCCGGTTCCTTTACACCAGATACAGCTTTACCTCTCTGCTGTTTTACTTTCCTTGCTGGTTTTATTCCTACGCCATCAAGCTCTGCCATTTCACGAATGTAGTTCATCGTTATGGCTTCTGCCTGTGCGATATGCTTCTTAGTTATTTTTTCAGGAGTCTTTGGTTTAATGCTGGCAACGTCCTCAATTCCGATAGAACGCGCCATGTTTTCTATACGCAGCATTTCACGCTGCCATGCTTTCTGGTTTGGGGTCATACGCTTTGCCATGCTTGCACCTCCTTAGAAGTGAGCGCCCCATATTTCAGGGGCGCTCTTGTTTGTCTTAGAACCACTCATCCATGGACTTGTCCTCGTAGGGCTTGCCCTTTTCATAATTGGAAACCCACAGAACGTCAACGGACTTGGCCTCACCTGTCACCTCATCGGTATAAGTTTCCTTTGCCATGTTGCAATCGCCCTTGCGAAGAACGATATTCGCGGGGCAGTCAGGGGCACCGCATTCCTCGCGGAACTTGACCTTATTGGCCTTGTCACGGCCGGGCATGGTGGTAAAGTAGGTGAAAAACGTCTTCTTGCCATCCTTGGAAGTACGCTTCTTGGCGAAAATAGTCAGCTCCAAAGTCTTCTCCATGGTTCGTTACCTCCTTTCTCAGCGGGTCACGGGCACGGAAATAGCGAGAAACTGCTCCTCATCCATGCCGCGCAACTCTTCCTTGACCTCGGAGCCGATAACATAGACAACTTTGAGGGTGTCAGTGTCCAGCTTCTTCTTAGCGGCTTTCAGGATTTTTTCGTTGTCGGGAAGAACATGAGGAAGCGTCAGGGTCTTGGGTTCGGTTGCGTTGGTGGTCACGTCCATCGTCATGACGGTAACCTCCTGGGTACGGAACGTGCGGGTAATCATCTTTGCCATAATTTTGGCCTTTCTCACCTTATAAAATAGTACTGTGTGGACACCTGCCATCATCAGACACCGGGCGGTGACTTCGGTGTGACGGAAAGCGCTCAATGGCGCTTTTTCCGTTTCGGCTTTTCCATGTAGTCAATAACACAGAGAATCCATACTGTAAATTGAAATGCAAACGCTATGATAATAGCGATGAAAAACCAGCCGCTGACGGTTATTGTAATGGGTTCAATGTTCATTGTAGTATTCCTCCATTTCCTGTAGTTTCGCGTCCTGCTGGTAGTATAAGGCAATCGCAGCTGCAAAATCTACAATATCGGCGTTGGCTGCCTGAAAAGTAAATACAGCGCCAGAAATTTTTACAGTACGCTCAATCCATGGATGAGCTTTTATCCATTCTAAAACAAAATTGTACTCGGGTTTAGAATTAACGGTAAAATCTATTGTATATACACGCTTTCCCCATCTTTTCAAATCCATGTTGTTCCTCCATTTATCACTGTCTAAAGGATAACATATATTACAGTTTTTGTAAAGCATGAGTTTTGAATGGCTCATGCGCCACGCATTAGCACGGCTTATATCGAACAAGGGTTCGGTATAAGCTCGGCTAATGGGCATAAGTTTAGTTAATACTCTATTGTGTAAGTATTACAGTAAGTTTCCACGTTCAACATGATAACGCCTGTTTCTTTATCCTCATAAAGCCAACCACAGGTGAAAAACGTACTGCTGAAAGAGATAATGCGGAACCGCCAGCCGTCCATATCGGCGCATTTATGGACACAATCATAATACGCGTTTCTCTTAGCTGCGGAGCAAGAATTATAGCACTCTTCCAGAGTATCAAACTCGCTGTTATAAAAGCGTTCGATAAGGTCTTGTGCCTTTTTGGTGTTTCTGTTCAGTTTCATAGTAGTTCTCCGCTGCTTATGGGTGCAGCTGCCCAAATTAGGTATGTTTCATGTGAAACACCCGGACACGCAAGCTTGTTATTCTTGCGTGTTTCGTCGTAATTTTCAACGACTCAT
>OBLI01002312.1_pt1 | contig 16426 bp, 12 predicted proteins | sample 1519701 | NCBI WGS metagenome assembly OBLI01 (sample SAMEA3663005, study PRJEB22513) | pig gut metagenome | biome: pig gut; feature: pig-associated habitat; material: faeces | place: France | collected 2012 | reverse complement strand
ATACAGCAGTTGCAGACTTCAAGGCAGCTGTACATGACAAGTTCTCTTACTTAAGTGCAGAATAATCGGAACAGAAATACTGCAGCGGGCACTGCCTCTTTCAGAGGCAGTACCTGTTGGCAGCAATAGGGGAGTTGCAAAGTCATTTGAATATGCGAAACCAGGAGAGAAGGAGTGGAAATATGAAAACAAAAAAGAAACGCAAACATATTGAATATGGCAGATATGGGTACTTCTTTATAGCACCGTTTTTTATTACATATCTGTTTTTTCAGCTTTGGCCGTTGATCAATACCTTTTATTACAGTACGTTAAGCTATTATAAGAGAAACGGACGGGAATTTATTGAATTCTGTGGACTTGACAATTTTAAGAATATCTTAGGACTGACCGCAGGAGAAAGAGGATATTTTCTGTCATATCTGAAGAATACAGCGATCATGTGGGCAGCAAACTTTATTCCACAGATACTTGTTTCATTATTATTAGCAGCCTGGCTGACAAATAACATCGTAAAATTAAAGGGAACAGGTGCCTTTAAGATTATCATCTATTTACCAAGTGTTATCACAGCAGCATCTGTATCTGTTTTATTCAATGCCATGTTTTCACAGTATGGACCGGTGACACAGACCTTAAGAGATCTGGGAATCATTTCTGCAAAGTTTAACTTTATGACAAGTGTGGCAGGAACAAGAGGGCTGATTGCCTTTATCCTGTTCTGGATGTGGTATGGAAACACAACCCTGTTACTGATCTCCGGTGTGCTTGGAATTGACCCATGTCTTTATGAGGCAGCAGATATTGATGGCGCAACAGGTAACAAGAAGTTCCGTTTTATTACCTTGCCACTGTTAAAGCCAATCCTGATGTATGTACTGATTACATCTGCAATCGGTGGACTTCAGATGTATGATATTCCGGCATTGTTTAACGTGACGAAAACCGGTCTGATCGGACAGGCGAATGACCAGTCAACAACGGTAGCAATGTATATCATGCGGTTATACAGCAGTGATGTAGGTAAGGCGGCAGCTGTTTCCGTATTATTGTTCTTCATCACAGTAGCAATCAGTCTTCTCTTTTTTGCAACCATGACGGACAGACAGGAGAAGCCTAAGAAAGTGAAGGGAGGAAGAAAATAATGGCAAACTTTCAATCAACAAATGTAGAAATACCAAAACAGAAAAGTTACTCTGCAAAGCTTCATATGCAGCGTGTACTTCGAAGCATTGTATGCATATTATTCTGTATCATGAGTTTGCTTCCATTTTTACTGATGATCATGAATGCAACGAGAACATCCTCGGCAATCCAGTCTGGTGTATCACTGATTCCATCTACGCATCTGATCGAAAACTGGAAGATGTTAATGGCAAAACAAAATGGTATGCAGCTGACCTTACAGGGAGCATTAAAGAACTCGTTACTGATTACGATTCCGGGAACCTTCCTTACCGTATATGCATCCTGTATGACCGCTTATGGCATTCATGTATATAACTTTAAACTGAAAAAATTCGCATGGGCATTTATTATGGGTATTATGATGGTGCCGACCCAGGTAACGATCATTGGTTTCTACCGTTTTATGATCCAGTTGAAACTTGTAGATACTTATATTCCGTTAATTATTCCATGTATTGCTGCCCCATCGGTTGTCTTTTTCATGAAGCAGTATATGGAGAGTACCTTATCCTTAGAGATGATTGAAGCAGCACGTATTGATGGCGCAAGGGAGTTCCGTACTTTTAATACGATCATCATGCCGATTATGAAACCGGCAGTTGCAACACAGGCAATCTTTAACTTTATTGCGCAGTGGAACAATCTGTTTACACCAACAGTTCTGTTAACTACAGATACGAAAAAGACCCTGCCGTTATTTGTCCAGATGCTTACATCAGATCAGTTCCGTGTGGATTATGGTGTGGTTTATGTCGGATTAGCAGTTACGGTCGTTCCACTTATTATTGTTTATCTGATTCTTTCCAAATACATCGTTGCGGGCGTTGCTCTCGGTGGTGTAAAAGGTTAAGAATAAATCCATTCCTAATAGCAATTTGTGTTTCGTAGGAAATACCATCTGCTTCCCCGCAGGTGGTATTTTCCGTTATGCGCAAAGGCGCAGAAACTTGACAAACACAGGCAGATTCTATATAGTTCATTTGAGAGGTGTTTCGGCATTTATATGCCTGTAGTTTAGTTTGAAAATGAAAAGGAGAAGAAGGATGGCAGTAAGGATTGTAATTGATTCCTCAGCAGATTATGAGAAGCAGGAAATGATAGATAAGAACCTGATTTGCGTTCCTCTTTCGGTAACATTTGGGGAGAAAAGCTATCAGGATTGTTTTGAACTTACCAAGGATGAGTTCTATCAGAAGTTATTAGAACGCAAGGATTATCCGAAGACGTCCCAGCCGTCACCGGAGGCGTTTTTGAAGGAATTTTTAGCGGCAAAGGAAAGCGGTGACAGTGTGGTAGCTATCCTGCTTGCATCCGGCTTAAGCGGAACCTGCCAGAGCGCGAATCTTGCCAAGAATATGGCAGAGTATGATGACATACATATCATAGACAGTACGACAGCAATCTCAGCGATGCGTTTTCTGATCGAAAAGGCGATCGCAATGCGTGATGCAGGGAATACCGCCGAAGAGATCGTAGCCGTCATCGAAGAGTTAAAGACCAGAGTAGGGATCCGTGTTGTGATCGATACACTCGAATACTTATATAAGGGCGGCCGTCTGACAAAGGCGCAGGCAGGCGTTGGTGAGATCGCAAGATTAAAGCCGATGATCATGCTGAATAAGGAAGGTAAGATCGAGGTATGCCAGAAGTGTCTTGGAATGAAAAAGGCAATGCTGGAATTAAAGAAGATCCTTGAGACAACCGACTTTGATCCGGAATATGGCTGGAAATTCGTCTATGCCCATGAACGTGAGAACTGTGAGAAGTTCTGCAGATTCTTAGAGGATAAGGGTGTTGAGATCTGGGATAAGACAAAGTCGATGTATAATATCGGACCGACGATCGGTGCGCATACCGGAAACGGTGTATTTGGATTTGTATATGTAGAGAAAAAGAAATGATTCGCCGCACGATCTGCAAAAGATGTGTGACAGATCTTATGACAGAAGCACAGGCAGTCTGATTGTTATCTTACGGTAACGATCAGGCTGTTTTTTGCGCCATCTTCTGTGGCATAGATATAGGCTTTGCCCTTCTGCCTTGCATAGATCCTCCCGTCTGCTTCTACACGGACGATGTTAATGTTGCTGCTCGAAAGTTCCGGGGTATTGCCGGAGGAAACACGGATGGAAGGGGTATAGAGCTGTCCTTTGTTTAGGGTGATCTTAGATGGTGTAAAGGTGATCACAGGTTTTTTGACAGTAACCGTACAGGACTTTATAACACCGTCTACTGTAACGGAGATCGTTGCCGTTCCATGGTGGATCGCTGTCACGTTTCCGTTCGTATCCACAGTGGCAACACTTTTTTTGCTGCTTTTCCACACCGGAGTACCATTCGAAGTGGAAGTTACAGCTAACTTCACGCATTGCCTGCGATAGAGAGAGGCAGTGCTTTTATTAAGCCGGACTGCTGGAACTTCTACTGTCACCTTGCAGGTGACCGAGGTGTGGTCAACGGACGCAGTAATGGTTGTCTGACCGGATTTTTTTGCAGTGATCGTGCCATCGTCTGTGATGGAAGCAATGCTTGGCTTTGCAGACTTCCACTTTACACTGTGACCGGTTGATACTTTTGCGGTCAGTCTTGTATGTCCACCAATCTGTAGCTTTACACTGGATTTACTGAGTGTGATGACAGTCTTTCGTACGGTGATTTTACAGGCAGCTTCCCCGCCGCGTGTTTTTACGGTGATCGTAGCAGACCCGGCCTTTTTTGCAGTGATCTTCCCATAGGTATTGACCGATGCAACCGAAGAATTGCTCGAGGAATAGGACGGTGACTTCCCATTTGATGAAATGGCAAGCAGAAAGTACTCATCTCCGACAGACAGTGTCTGTTTGTAGGCGTTCAGTACGATAAAGCTGCGCGTAGCGGCATAGGTGTCCGTAGACAGGTGACTGGAAAAAAGTATGGAAACCATACAGATCAGACTTAGAAATAAAGAAAATAAATGTTTTTTGTGTGACATAGAATACCTCCTTAAGAAGGCAGATCGTCACGACGAATCATCTTGCAGGAACAGACGTCAGATATCGGTGTCTGTCTGCATTTTTAATGTAACATAGATCGGACTTTGTGTAAATATTGCAGCAGAATTTTATATTTTTTTAATTTTTTTCGAATTCTTCCAACAATTTTGACAAAGAGGTGTAAAAGGTTGGGCGAAATTCATTTAATAGGTAGAAACTAAGAATGCCCATATGGACAACGTGTCTGGAATTTGTTACTATATAGGTCGAAAATGGTGGAATCAGGTTCCATAATGATAGAAGAAAGCGTGATAAAGTTGGGAAAAGAAGTAAAAACGAATGCCATGCGGATCTTAGATAAGCACAAGATCCCATATGAGATTCTCACTTATGAATGTGATGAGTTTATTGACGGACTCCATACCGCAGAGAAGACCGGAGCCCCGGTAGAGCAGTCCTTTAAGACTCTGGTGATGCAGGGAAAAAGCGGACAGTATTATGTATTTGTTGTTCCGATTGCAGAGGAAGTGCATCTGAAGAATGCAGCGAAGATCGTCGGGGAAAAGTCGGTGGAGATGATCCATGTGAAGGACATCAATAAGATCACCGGATATGTCCGTGGCGGCTGTACACCGATCGGTATGAAGAAGCAGTATAAGACGGTCATCCATGAGAGTGCGAGAAATTATGAGAAGGTCTATGTCAGCGGTGGACGGATCGGTACGACGATCGTATTAGATCCAATTGCATTAGCCGAAGTGACACAGGCAGAATTTGCAGATATTATACAGTAATTATATAGGAAGAAATAGATCAGGAGGGAAAACAATGCAGACATTATTAAAAGAAATAAAAGCAGACATTCTGTTATCGGCAGTTGTCTGCGTGGTAATTGGTATTGTAGTTATGATCTGGCCGGAAAAGACGACGCTGTTGCTCTGCCGTGCGTTAGCACTGGTACTGCTTGTGATGGGAGCAGCCAGTGCATTCACGTATCTGGCAGACCGTGAGGCAGGCCGCTTTGGACTGGCAAGTGGAATTGTGGTCTTTGCACTTGGCGCACTGATCATGATCCGTCCGTCCCTTGTGGCGCGTATGATCCCGATCGTGGTAGGAATTATTTTCGTGATGCACGGCATGGAGGATATGCAGCTTGCCATGGAAGGAAAAAGCTATGGCGACAAGAGCTGGTGGATCTCAAGTTTGTTTTCCTCTGCAACGATCGTGCTGGGAATCCTTCTGATCTGGAAGTCCTTTTCCGTTGCAATGGGGGTTACCTGGTTCCTTGGCCTGATGCTGGTATTTGATGGTGTCAGTGATCTGATCATCGTTGCGAAGGTCAACCATGCAGTAAAAACAGCACGGATGGAAGCAGAAGCGATCGATGTGGAATTTGAAGAGAGGGATTAGCCATGCGTCAGATGGAGTTTAAAATGGAACGTCTGGGGCTTCTTGAAGTGGGCGATGTGCTCCCGGTTTCGGAGGGAAAGCTTCCGATGTCGTATTATTACACGTTAGGGAAGTCCTATGCCATGTCGGCAAATTATACCTTTCGTGAAAGATTAAAGTCCAAAGAGGGGAAGGTCGTGGATGTCAAAGAGACCCCGAAGGGCTATTTTGTAACCGTAGAATTTGATGAAGATGAGATTTAGGAGTAAGTAATGGAGAAAGAACAGAGTAAAGCACGCGAGAATAAGATGGGGACACTGCCGGTAAACCGGCTGCTTATTGAGATGTCAGTACCGATGATGATCTCTATGCTCGTGCAGGCTTGTTATAATATTGTAGATAGTATTTTCGTTGCCAAAATTGATGAATATGCGCTGACTGCGGTTTCACTGGTATTCCCGGTACAGTCACTTGCGATCGCGGTAGCAGCGGGTACCGGAGTCGGTGTGAATGCATTATTGTCGAAGCGGTTAGGAGAAAAGCGTTTTGAAGAAGCAGATCAGACGGCCAATACGGCAATCGTCATTGCCGGCTTAGAGTATCTGATCTTTTTAGTGATCGGTACATTTTTCTCAGAGACCTTTTTTGCAGTGCAGACAGATATTCCGGAGATCATTGCGTATGGAAAGTCCTATATGTCTATCTGTATGATGTTTAGTATGGGTATGTTTGGACAGTTCTGCTTCGAGCGTCTGCTGCAGGCGACAGGTAAGACCGTGTATTCCATGATCACGCAGATGACCGGTGCGGTTATTAACCTGATCTTAGACCCGGTGCTGATCTTTGGTCTGATCGGTTTTCCGAAGCTTGGTATTGCCGGTGCAGCGATCGCGACAGTCACAGGTCAGATCATTGCAATGTTTGTTGCTTTATACCTGAATCTGCATGTGAATAAGGAACTGCATTTTTCCTGGAAGAAGCTGCGCCTGAAAAAGGAAGTGTTAAAGCCAGTATTTATCGTCGGTGTGCCAAGTATCTTAATGCAGTCGATTGGATCTGTCATGGTATTTCTGATGAATAAGATCCTGATGGGCTTTACTTCTACGGCAACCGCAGTCTTTGGTGTGTACTTCAAGTTACAGAGCTTTATTTTTATGCCGGTTTTCGGACTGAACAACGGGCTGATCCCGATCGTGGCATACAACTATGGTGCAGGCCATAAGGATCGTATTAAAAAGACCATGAAGCTTGGCATGATCTATGCAGTAACGATCATGCTGATCGGTCTGATCGTGGCAGAGCTGATCCCGGGAACACTCTTAAAGATGTTTAATGCATCGGATAAGCTGTTAGAGATCGGAATCCCGGCAATTCGGATCATCTGCTCCCACTTTGTGATCGCAGGATTTTCCATTGTGGCAAGTGGTGTGTTCCAGGGACTCGGAAAGAGTGTATACAGTCTGATCGTATCGGTAACAAGACAGTTAGTAGTATTGATCCCGGTTGCATTTTTACTGTCCCTGACCGGTATCTTAGATCTGGTATGGTTATCCTTCCCGATCGCCGAACTGGTATCACTGATGATCACCCTGATCTGCTTACGCAGAGTGATGCGTCACTTAGATGAGGTGCTTGCATAAGCTTCCTTGGAATGGTTTTAAGTGTATGGTACGGGAGGAATGAGATGAAGAACCGGAAAGAGAAAAGCGGGATAAAAAGAGGGCTGTTGTTCCTTCTGATCATAACAGCACTGGTCTGGGTGAAGCCGGCAGATACGGATGCTGCAACAAGCTTAAGCCAGATCAAAAGCTGCACGATCAATGGCAGTGGAAAAAAGGTTGTCGTAAAGGCAAAGGTTACAAAGAAAACCAAGGCAATGGGAAAAAAGCTGTATCTGGTTGCCTATGATGCAAATGAAAAGGTCGGCACAGCCACGAAGCGGAAGCCGCTTGCTTCGGTCAAGGCAAAGAAGGGAACCGTGACCTTTCAGACACCACTGAACCGTGGGAAAAATAATTCCAGACTTTTTTCGAAGTTCGCAATCGCTTACAAGAGCGGGAAAAAGTATAAAATCATCAGTAATACCCGCTACATTACGAACCCGGAAAAGATTGCAGGCTATAAGGGGAAGTACCCGAAGACCTATTCGAAAAAGGGCTTACAGGTGGAAAATTACGGGGATGCCGTAGATCTTGGTGTACAGCATACCGTGATCAATATCACACTGAATTCGATCATTGCAGATAAGGGTACAGGAGATGCATACCGCTATAAGGGAACGACCTATTACTTCAATGGTCCAATGTTAAGCTATTACGATCAGATCGTAGGAGATTATAACCGGATGGGAAGCAGTGTAACAGCGATCCTGCTGCTGCGTAATGCAGAAGACAGCAGGCTTAATTCGCTGCGTTTCCGTGGAAGCGGCCAGGCTTTTTATAGCTCGATCAACACAGGCAGTAAGAAGGCATGCCGTGAGTTTGAAGCGATCATGACATATCTGGCATCCCGCTATGGACAGAAGTCCCATCTGATCTCCGGCTGGATCCTTGGCAATGAGCTTGGGAATACAAAGGAATGGAATTATGCGGGAGGCAAGAGCCTTTCTTCCTATATGGACAGCTATGTGCGTGCATTCCGTATCTGTCATACCGCGGTAAAAAGTGTCAATAAGTATGCACATGTTTATCTGAGTCTGGACTACTTCTGGAACCGTGATCTCGATGACGGCGGAACCGCGTACTTTTCGGATAAAGCGATCTTAAATAAGTTCTATCAGAAGTTAAAGGCAGAGGGACTGACCGACTGGTACATAGCCTATCATGCCTATTCACAGGGTCTTATCATACCGGAATTCTGGGATGATGGACTTGCGGCTAACTCTGAGGATGCTGCCATTGTAAACTTCAATAACTTAAGTGTCCTGACGAATTATGTGAAAAAGCATTTCGGAAAAAACGTCAAGATCATGCTCTCTGAGCAGTCGTTTAACAGTTGTCACGGACAGCTTACGCAGGCGGCCGCTTATGCTTACGCTTACTATATCAGTGAATCGAACAGTATGATCGAAGCCTTTATCTATGGCAGACATATTGATAATCCGGGAGAGATCGATCCAAGCACACACACAACGATCGCGTGGGGGCTTCGGGAAACAACTTATACCAAGCGTCTGATCTGGGATGTATTCCAGTATATCGATTCCCCGGATGGCTTACATCTGACGAACCGGCTGCTTCCATATATTAATACGATCCATTCGTGGAAGCAGGTTCCGGGCTATCAGCAGGCGAAATATAAAAAGATGCCGTCGAAGCGTGGGAAAGTCAAGGGAATCCATACGGAGACGGTCGGCTATAACCGTGTGCTGCTTACGTGGAAAGCCAGTGCATATGCAGATGGTTATGAGATCTACCGTGCCACCAGCAAGAATGGAAAGTATAAGCGAGTATCCTGTATTCCAAGCAGGGTTCATACCCTTTATTATGATACGGATGTGAAGGCAGGGAAGACGTATTACTATAAGATACGTACCTATCGTTCCTTTACGATTGCATCGACACTAAACGGCAGCTTCAGCAATAAGGTAAAGGTGACTGTAACAGTCGGACCGGCCACACTGACAAAGGCAGAGGGCAAGGTTAATGCGGTACTGTTGAAGTGGAAAAAGTCAGAAGGTGCAAGTGGTTATGACATCTATCGTGCAACTTCAGAAAAGGGTAAGTATTCGAAGATAAAGCGTATCAGCAAGGGAAGTACCGTAACTTATACGGATACAAAGGCAAAGACAGGTAAGACCTATTATTATAAGGTAAAAGCTTATGTGAAAAAATCGGGTAAGGAATACAAAGCAAAGGATTCGAATATCCTGTATGCAATTCCGGTACCGGATCGCGTCACGATTAATACAGTGACTGCCGGACGTGGCAGATTAGAGCTGGCATGGAACAAGGTTACACCGGCAACCGGCTATGAACTGTACTGGTGCGATACCAATAACGGTGAGTTTGTGCGGTATAAGAAGATCACAGATGCGAAGACGATCTCCTATCGAAAGAGCTTTGCAGCGGGCAGTGAATACTATCTGAAGGTACGTGCTTATCTGACGGTTGGAAAGGAAACGGTCTATGGTTCCTACTCAAAGGTAGTAAGTGCAACGCCGTATACCGATGCGGTATCGGTGAAAAAGGCAGTAAGGAACAAGGATGATTCCGTGACCCTGACCTTTCAGCCGGTGACAGAAGCTGCCGGCTATCAGATCTACCGAAGTATATCTGCGAACGGTACTTACGTTCAGTTGGGACGCAATATAGCAGAGAGCGGACTTACAGAGTATACCTTTGAGGATACGGCAGCACCAAAGACGGTCTGTTATTATAAGATCCGAATCTTTGAGAAAAATGCGTTTGGAAAGACGGTCTATGGCGAGTGGTCATCGGTAAAGAAGGTAGAAGCAGCCAGAGGCGATCAGTCTGATACCGGAAGCATCGATGAACCGGAGACAGAGACGAAATTGGAAAAAATCGACAAGCCGGAGATAGAAACGGAAACGGAAAAAACCGATAAACCAGAGATAGAAACGGAATCGGAAAAAATCGACAAGCCGGAGATAGAAACGGAATCGGAAAAAATCGACAAGCCGGAGCTAGAGACAGAATCGGAAAAAATCGACAAACCGGAAATAGAAACGGAATCGGAAATGGAATTGGAAACTGAGAAAATATATCTCTAAGAGTAACTTAATTGTATCGAAAATGTTGTAATTGCAAAAAAAATGGTATAAAATGTACACGCATCAGAGTTTATAAACAGATGCAGGGAACATTTACACGCAAGAGAATAAGGAGCGTTAATATATATGCGATATCTGCCGATAGCAGGAATTAAGGAAGGCATGGCACTGGGTCAGGATATTTACGATGGCGGAGGCCGTATGCTTTTAGCAAAACATCAGATCCTGAATCAGGAATATATCACCAATTTAGAGACCATCGGGTTACCCGGTGTCTATATTGATGATGAATTTACAGAGGATGTTGAAATAGAAGAAGTGATCAAGCCGGAAGTCAAGAGCCGGGCATTAAAGATCGTACACACTTTATTTATGGAAGATGAAGATGCGGAGGATGCCAGTGAATGGCAGATCCGTAAGCTTGTCATGGATGTTGTAGAACATATCATGAATAATGGGGATGCGATGTATAATATGATGGATCTTAAGACCTATGATGATTATACATTTTTCCATTCAGTCAATGTAGCTGTGCTTTCTACGGTGATCGGTGCACGATATGGAATGGATGAATACGAACTACGGATCCTTGCAACTTCTGCACTTTTACATGATATCGGTAAGAAGTTCTTAGAAATCGATATCCTGAATGCACAAAGACCATTAGATGAGGAAGAAAGACGCATCGTCTTACAGCATCCGAGACTGGGCTATGAGTTTTTACGTGATACGTATGACTTTGCGCCGGAGGTCTATGCAGGTGTCTTACAGCATCATGAGTCTTATAATGGAGAAGGCTATCCGATGCGTAAGTCCGGTGAGGAGATCGACATCAATGCAAGAATCATCAAACTGGCAGATGTTTATGATGCCATGACATCCAAACGGCCATACAGAGAGGCACTGTCACCTTCGGATGCAGTTGAGTATATGATGGCAATGTGTGGATCAGAATTTGATCCGCAGCTTGTCGATGTCTTTTTGAAATGGGTGGCAGTCTATCCGTCCGGCTGTGAAGTAGAGCTATCGGATGGACGAAGGGCAGTTGTCGTGAAGAATGCACATAACTTTGTATTAAGACCGATCATCAAGATCTTAGATGACGGACAGCTGATCAATCTGAACGAGGATAAGAACGCGAGAAATATAACAATAATTCGGTGAATCATATAGAGCAAAACAGTGGGGATGACAGAGAGGTACATATGACGAGTCAGGGCAGAAATGCAGTAGATATCTTACTGGCAGAGAGCTTAAAAGAGTTAGCTGAAAAACAACCGATTGATAAGATTACGATCAAAGAGATTACAGATAAGGCGGGAGTAATACGTCCGACATTCTATAACCATTTTCAGGACAAGTATGAACTGTTAGAGTGGATCATCATGTCGGAACTGTTAGAGCCGGTAAAGCCGCTCATCCGTAATGAGATGGTAGATCAGGCACTGATCCTGCTTTTTTCCAATATTGAGAAGGAAAAGGAATTCTATATCAAGGCAAGCCGCTTAGATGGTCAGAATTCATTTGAAAGTATTGTAAGGCAGTGTATTAAAAGTGTGCTCCTTGAGGTGCTGAAGGATAATGCAACCGGAAGGAAGTGCCAGTATCCGTGGATTACCATGGAACTGGTGGCAGAATACCATGCACAGTCGATGTGTTTCTTAGTTCTGAACTGGCTTCGGACAGGCATGACGATCTCTGCAAAGGAGATGGCAGATACCTATAATTATATGATCCGGCACTCGATCGAGGATATTTTAAAAGAAATCTAGCTATACAAAAAGCGGAATCTGTATATCAGCGACGACAAAACCCGGAAAATGTATACGAATCTCATACAGCAAAAAAAGATTGAATATTTTCGAATTCAATCTTTTTTTTTATACTCATATACAGTAAAAGGAAAGAGAGTGTGAGAAAATGATTAAGTTTGGAAAAAAAGTCGTTAAGTTCAGAATCCCAATTCTGATCATCAGTTTTTTGTTACTGATACCGGCTGCACTGGGTTATTTTAACACCCGAATCAATTATGATATTTTATCATATCTGCCGGATGACATTGAGACAATGGAAGGACAGGATATCCTGTTGAATGAGTTCGGTACCGGAGCCTTTTCGGTATGCGTTGTCGAAGGAATGGATGAAAAAGGCGTTGTTGATCTTGAAAACAAGATCAAGAATGTGGATCATGTCAAAGATGTAATCTGGTATGATACCTTAGCAGATATTTCTATTCCGATGGATGTTCTTCCGGATGAGATCAAGGATGCATTTAATAATGAAGAGAAAAACAGCACCTTAATGATCACAACCTTTGATACATCAATGTCAGCAGATGAGACCTTAGATGCGATCGAAGAGATCCGTGGACTGACCGATCATCAGTGCTTCTTAAGCGGTATGTCCGCAGTCGTAACAGATATCAAGAAGATCTGTAACAGCGAGGCAGTGATGTATGTAGTAATTGCAGCAGGATTATCCGCAGTAGTGCTTGCACTTACAATGGATTCCTTCCTGATTCCGGTATTCTTCTTATTAAGTATCGGAATGGCAATTGTTTATAACTTGGGAACAAACTTTGTTGCCGGTGAGATTTCATTTATTACACAGGCACTTGCAGCAGTATTACAGCTTGCAGTAACAATGGACTATTCCATTTTCCTGTGGCACAGTTATCAGGAGAATCAGAAACGTTTCCCCGGAGATAAGAACCGTGCAATGGCACATGCAATTTCAAACACGATCACATCAGTTGTCGGAAGTTCCATCACAACAGTTGCAGGTTTCGTGGCAATGTGTTTCATGACCTTTACTTTAGGTATGGACCTTGGTATCGTAATGGCAAAGGGTGTTGTACTTGGTGTAATCGGTTGTGTTACGATCCTTCCTTCCATGATCCTTGTATTTGACAAGGCGATTGAGAAGACAAGACATAAGGCAATCATCCCGGATCTGGGACGTATTGGTAACTTCGTATCGAAGAGATACCCGATCTTCATTGTGTTATTCTTAGTGATCTTAGGACCGGCACTTTACGGTTATACACACAATGAGGTATATTATGATCTGGCCGGAACACTTCCGTCAGACCTTGAAAGTGTACAGGCAAACAACAAGCTGGAAGAAGATTTTGACATGGGTGCAACCCATATGATTTTAGCAGACAGCAATCTTTCTTCCAAGGATGCGGCAGCTATGATCGACGAGATCAGCAACGTAGATGGCGTTGTACTTGCAATGGGTAAGGATTCTATTTTAGGACCGACGATCCCACAGGAAATGCTTCCGGATATGATCACAGATATGCTTGATAATGGAAAAAATCAGATGATCTATGTAATGTCTGAATATAAGACAGCATCTGATGAAGTAAATGCACAGTGTGATGAGATCAAGGAGATTATCAAGCGGTATGATCCGACCGCAATGTTAATTGGTGAAGCACCTTGTACCGAGGATCTGATCACGATCACCGATAAGGACTTTAAGACCGTAAGTACCGTATCTATCGTATTGATCTTCATCATTATCGCGATTGTATTAAAATCCATTTCCCTTCCGGTTATTCTGGTAGCGGTTATTGAATTTGCAATCTTTATCAATATGGGTATTCCTTCCTATACAGGAACCGTATTACCGTTTATCGCATCGATTGTAATCGGTACGATTCAGTTAGGTGCGACCGTCGATTATGCAATTCTTATGACGAATAAGTATAAGAAAGCAAGACATGGCGGTTCCGGTAAGCAGGAGGCAATCTCCTATGCACTGAACAGCTCCTTACAGTCTGTATTCGTAAGTGCATTGAGCTTCTTTGCAGCAACCTTCGGTGTTGGACTTTATTCCAGTATCGATATGATCAGTTCTCTGTGTACATTGCTTGCACGAGGCGCAATTATCAGTCTGCTTGTTGTAGCGTTTATCTTACCTGCAATGTTCATGGTATTTGATAAACTGATTATAAATACAAGTAAAGGATTCAAACCAGAAATCAGCAAATAGGAAAAGGAGAGAAGAATATGAAGTATTCAGAATTAAAGAAAAAGTTCAGAAATAAATATGTGATTCGTGTTGTTGCAGGTATGTTAGTAGTTGCTGTTGCAGGAACCGGATATGGTGTATACTCCGTAAGTGCTGCAAAGACAGCAGGAGAAGCAGTTGTAGCAGAGAGCACAGAGACCCCGGTGGAAGATACCGAAACAGATGATGCCGAGGACAGCTTAAAGGATGCAGTCGGCAGCATTGCAGACAGCACAAAGAATGAAAAAGAGATCGGAAAAGATGAAACCGTATACATGATCGCCGATGCAAAGGGTAATGTAAATAAGACTATCGTTAGCGACTGGTTAAAGAACCCGGATAAAAAGGACAGCTTAGAGGATGCATCTGATCTGAAGGATATTCAGAATGTAAAGGGCGATGAGACCTTTTCCCAGGATGGTGAGAAGCTGACCTGGCAGGCAGACGGAAAGGATATCTACTATCAGGGAACAACCGATAAGGAAACACCGATCACTCAGAAAGTTACTTATATGTTAGATGGAAAAGAGATTGAGCCGGAAGAACTTGCAGGAAAGAGTGGAAAGGTAACGATCCGTTTCGATTATACCAACAATGAGAAGGTAACAAAGAAGATTGACGGAAAAGATACCAATGTATATGTTCCATTCTCTGTTGTAACCGGAATGATCTTAAATGACAACTTCTCAAATGTTTCTGTTAATAACGGAAAAGTTATCTCTGATGGAAAGAATAACGTAGTAGTCGGAATCGCAATGCCGGGCTTAAAGGATAGCTTAAATGTAGATGAGGATGACTTCGATACGGATGTAGAGATCCCGGATTATGTAGAAGTAACTGCTGATGTAGAAGACTTCTCTTTGGATATGACCATGACAATGGCAACGACAGAGTTACTCAGCTCCATGGATACAACCGGAAGCATTGACTTATCCAAGTTAGATGATACCATCGCAGATATGACAGATGCATCTTCCCAGTTAGTAGACGGAAGCGATAAGCTTGCAGACGGAATGGGCACCTTAAAGGATGCAATCGATTCGTATACAAAGGGAGCAGATACTTTAGACGGATATCTTGGTCAGTTAAATACAGCAACCTCCGGACTTGGTGGATCTGCTGACACCTTAAATACCGGTGCATCTGCAATCAACAGTGCGATTGCAAAGTTAGATCAGACACTGAATACAAAGATGACAGAGGATGAGAAGAATGCTCTGACCAAGCAGGTAGATGATACCTTAGCAACTCAGAAAGAATCCATTCAGAAGAAAGCAACGGATGCCGTAACAGCACAGAAGGATACAATCGCAAAGGCAGCAACCGCTGAGGTAAATAAACAGAAGGATACGATTGCGAAGGCAGCAACGGACGAAGTAAACAAGCAGAAAGATACGATCGCGAAGGCAGCAACGGACGAAGTAAACAAGCAGAAAGATACGATCGCAAAGGCAGCAACAGACGCAGTAAATAAGCAGAAGGATACGATCGCAAAGGCAGCAACCGATGAGGTTAATAAGAATAAGAGCACAATTGAAGCAAGTGCAGAAAAGACTGTAACAGATTCTGCTGAGACGATTAAACAGCAGGTAGCAGCTTCTGTTACAACTATGAAGAGCGCGATTGAGGCAGGTGCAGTTCAGGGTGTAGAAAAGCAGAAGGATGCAATCCAGGCACAGGCGAAAAAGACTGTAGATGAGCAGTTCGCTGATCCGCATAATGAGAGCAACTATACAAATAGTGTGGCAGCTACAAGAGCACAGGTATCTGCTTATACACAGCAGATTGTGTATGGGGCAATGCAGGCAGCGGTTACACAGCAGGTGACAGCAACAATTAAGGCACAGAATCCATCAATCAGCGATGAAGAACTTCAGGCAGCATTAACAGCAACAGCACAGGCAGATACGATTAACCAGCAGGCACAGGCAGCAACTGCACAGTATATGGCCAATGCTCAGGTACAGAGTGGTATTTCTTCCCTTGCAACGGGTACAGTAGATAAGATCAAAGAAGTATCTGAGAATGTAGCAGCACAGGCAGCATATGCCGGAGCAACCGAAGCAGCTAAGACAGCAGCAGTCAGCGGAGCACAGCAGGTAGCCGGAGAAGCAGCCGTAACTGT
>OBLI01002308.1_pt1 | contig 16438 bp, 11 predicted proteins | sample 1519701 | NCBI WGS metagenome assembly OBLI01 (sample SAMEA3663005, study PRJEB22513) | pig gut metagenome | biome: pig gut; feature: pig-associated habitat; material: faeces | place: France | collected 2012 | reverse complement strand
AGCAGCGCGGCATGAAGCGCGGCATGGAGGTGGTGGGCATTGACGGCCAGGAGGTGGTTTCCTGGGCCTCGGAGCATGTCATGCCCTATGTGGCAGCCTCCACGCCGCAGTGGCGACAGTACAGGACGTTCTGCGGAGGTGCCCTGACGGAGCGTCCGGAAGGAGAGAAGGTGAAGGTAACGCTGCAAGAGGATGGCAGGACGCTGTGCCTGTCATGCACCGCCCGGCGTGAGGAGGCCGATTTGGGGAAAGCCGAGCCCACGGTGGATTACCGCGTGCTTGACGACAGCATCGGCTACCTGCGCATCCGCAACTTTATGGACAGCAACCTTCCCACTACCTTCGACCGCCTGTATCCGCAAATATGCCAAACCAGGGCACTTATCATTGACCTGCGTGACAACGGCGGCGGCAACAGCAACCATGGCGACTATATCCTGCAACATTTCACGGCCGACAGCCTGCGCTGCGCTTCGTGGAGCAGCCCCACCTACGTCCCCGCGCTGGCTTCGTGGGGGATCAGACCGGACGCTTACCGCATGGATGGCCGCTGTCTGTACGGACGGAATGACATCGTGCCCTATACCCGCCCCATCATCGTGCTCATTAACCACGGCACATTCAGCGCAGCAGAAGATTTCTCTGCCATACTTCAGGGCAACGGCCGCGCCCGTTTGGTGGGCGAGCCGTCGGGCGGCAGTACGGGCAACGGTGTCCGCCTCACCTTGCAGGAAGGTGTGGCGTGGGCCAACATCTGTTCCAAACACGACATCGGTCCCGGCGACAACCACTTCGTTGGCCGGGGCCTGCTTCCCGACGTTGCGGTGGAAGAAACATTTGACAGCTACTTCCGTGCCCCGCAGTCGGCAGCCCTGGCCTGTGCCCTACGCTTGCTCCGTCGCTGAATAACTGCGAAGGAGGAAGAGGGGGCGGAAGCAGTGCAAGGAGAGCCGCAGAGCGGACAGCAATAACATTCTTTCTTGTATTCCTTTGTTTAGTGAACTACCGCTAAGCTAAAGACTTAGGGGTTTTCAAATACGCTTTCTATAAAATGACACACCCACGGCCTTGGGGCGCGATGGGTGTGTCATTTTTATCTTATCGACAGAAAAACCGGGTTTCAAAGCGGGAACTGAGCCGCCGCTGCGGTTTAGTGGATGAGTTTCTCTTTGAGCTTTGTCAGCATGTCCTGGGTCATGGCGTCGAGGTCGTACTCCGGCTTCCAGTCCCACTCCTGACGGGCGCAGATATCGTCGAGGCTGTTGGGCCAGGAGTCGGCGTTGGCCTGCTTCAGCGGGTCGATGTCGTAGGTCATCTCAAACTCCGGCTTGTACTTCTTGATGGCGGCCAGCACGCCTTCGGGGTCGAAGCTCATGGCGGCAATGTTGAAGGCGTTGCGGTGGATGAGGCGTGAGGGGTCGGCTTCCATCAGCTCCACTGCGGCGCGCAGGGCATCGGGCATGTACATCATGTCCATGTAGGTGCCTTTGCTGATGGGGCAGACGAATTTCTCGCCACGCACGGCACTGTAGTAGATGTCGCAGGCGTAGTCCGTGGTGCCGCCGCCCGGAGGCGTTACGTAGGAGATGAGGCCGGGAAAGCGCACGGCACGGGTGTCGACACCATACTTGCGGTAGTAATAGTCGGAGAGCAGCTCGGTGGTGACCTTCGACACGCCGTAGATGGTGCGGGGACGCTGGATGGTGTCCTGCGGCGTGTGGTCAGCGGGCGTTTCGGGACCGAACGAACCGATGGAGCTGGGCGTGAACACGGCGCAGTTGTGTTCGCGGGCTACCTCCAGCACGTTCCAGAGGCCGTCGATGCCAATCTTCCATGCCAGCTGCGGACGACCTTCGGCCACCACGCTCAGCAGGGCGGCAAGGTTGTAGATGGTATCCACACGGTGCTTCAAGGCAACGGTAGCGATTTGCTCGGCATTCGTGACGTCGCAAATTTCGTAGGGCCCGCTTTCGCGCAGCTCGCCGTGAGGCTTCGCGCTGGGTATGTATCCGCAAACTACGTGGTCGTTTCCGTAAATGCCGCGCAACTTCATCGTGAGCTCGGAGCCTATCTGGCCCGTGGCGCCTATCACCAGAATATTTTTCATTAGGGAAAGTATTATATTATAGGTTTCAAAATGCGAAGCAAAGGTGCATACTTTTTTTGAGATTTATGATTGGTGCAAAGAGTTTTTTGAAAAAAAAGCCTTTCCTTTGCCTCGTGCTTGGCAATGCCTTTGGCCAAGCGGCGCGACGATGACTTGCATCGTGCCAAACTACGGTGGAACAGATAACCTTAATTATAAAATCATGTACGGAAAATTTCAAGCACATCTTCAGAACGAACTGAACGAAATCAAGGAGGCCGGCCTCTACAAACAGGAACGCCTCATCGAAGGACCGCAGCAGGCTGCCATCCAGGTGAAGGGCAGCGAAGTGCTCAACTTCTGCGCCAACAACTACCTCGGCCTGTCGAACAACCGACGCCTCATCCAGGCTGCCAAGGACATGATGGACCGCAGGGGCTACGGCATGTCGAGCGTGCGCTTCATCTGCGGCACACAGGACATCCATAAAGAGCTTGAAGCTGCCATTTCCGATTACTTCAAGACGGAGGACACCATTCTCTATGCCGCCTGCTTCGATGCCAACGGCGGTGTGTTCGAGCCGCTGCTCACGGCCGACGACGCCATCATCTCCGACGCGCTGAACCACGCCTCCATCATCGACGGTGTGCGCCTGTGCAAGGCCAAACGCTACCGCTATGCCAACGCCGACATGGAAGACCTGGAACGCCAGCTGCAGGCTGCGCAGGAACAACGCTTCCGCATCATCGTGACTGACGGCGTGTTCTCCATGGATGGCAACGTGGCTCCGATTGACAAGATTTGCGACTTGGCCGAGAAGTACGATGCACTGGTTATGGTCGACGAGAGCCACTCCGCCGGCGTGGTAGGTGCCACGGGGCACGGCGTGAGCGAGTTCTTCGACACCTATGGCCGCGTAGACATCTACACCGGCACCCTTGGCAAGGCGTTCGGCGGTGCCATGGGCGGCTTCACCACGGGTCGTAAGGAAATCATCGACCTGCTGCGCCAGCGTTCGCGTCCCTACCTCTTCTCCAACTCCGTGGCTCCCGCCATTGTGGGCGCAGCCCTCGAAACCTTCAAGATCCTGAAGGAGAGCAACGCCATCCACGACAAGTTGGTGGACAACGTGAACTACTTCCGCGACAAGATGATGGCCGCCGGCTTCGACATCAAGCCCACCCAGAGTGCCATCTGCGCCGTGATGCTCTACGATGCCAAGCTCTCGCAGGTTTATGCCCAGAAGATGCAGGAAGAAGGCATCTACGTGACGGGCTTCTACTATCCCGTAGTGCCGAAGGACCAGGCCCGCATCCGCGTGCAAATCTCTGCCGGCCACGAGCGCGAACACCTCGACAAGTGCATCGCCGCCTTCATCAAGGTGGGCAAAGAGCTGGGCGTGCTGAAATAATTCCGCGCACACCTTAATAAATATTATTGCTGTCCGGTAAAAGTCCAGGAATGCCGATAACCATTGAAACCTCGGCATTCTTGGACCTTTACCGGACAGCTATAATCTGAAAATACGATACTCCGAGGGTAACATTATAACCTCATAACCCAGAGAGCGAAGCGACCTTAACCTGATAACCGATAAGTTTCGCAGCTTGCGAAACTTGAATAGGTATATACATTCCATTTTTCACGCAAAATATTATTTCTTGCCCCATTTTGAATTTCAAAAGCATAGCGAAACAAGAAATCTTTGTGTCAAAATGAAAGAAGGGGAGGGGTGAATGTTAAAAATCAGCGACAAAAATCTAAGAAACCTTTGTTGGTTAAATATATTAGCCTATTTTTGCCACCGATTAAGGTCTGAATATAGCCTAATCAAACGATTTAGGGTGACGAATGGTTAGGTCGGCACCCTTTTAGGTATATTGGAACGGATTGGTTTCCATCAACCAAAACCAACACCTCCAGTCCACCTTATCCTTAGAGCCTCCGAACTAAGACTTAACGCCCATCGCTCCACAGCTGAAGCTGACGGGTATTCCACTTTTTGAAGAATGTTTAATTAAATGGTTAAAGATATGAAGAAAAAGTTAGTGCTTTTGGGAGCAGCCTTGCTGCTTTCGTCAGCCACTGCTTCGGCACAAAGCCGGGTGACCGGTCGCGTAACCGATTCAAACGGCCAGCCGGTTATGGGCGCCACCGTGCGCATCCCCGGCACGAAAATCGTTACCACCACCGATGCCAAGGGTACGTTCAAACTGAATGTGCCCGCCGACGCCAAGAAACTCGTTGTTTCTTATATCGGTATGCAAGCTGAAACGGTGAGCGTTGCCGGTAACGTGCAGGTTGTGCTCAAGGACAACGAACTCGGCGAAGCTGTTGTGGTAGGTTACGGTACGGCCCGTAAAATCGGTACCGTGGTAGGTTCCGTGAAGAAAGTGGGCAGCGAACAGGTTTCTGACAAACCCGCTCCCAACGTGGCCGACGCCCTTCAGGGTAAGGTAGCCGGTCTGCAGATTTTCTCTAACTCCGGTGACGCCGGCGAAATGGGCGACATGAGCATCCGCTTGCGTGGTGTCGGTTCGCTCGGCGCAGGCAGTGAACCCCTTGTGGTGGTCGACGGTGCTCCCGCCTCTGCCGCTGTGCTCGCCTTACTCAACGACCGCGATATCGAAAGCATCACCACGCTGAAGGACGCTTCAGCCACTTCTATCTACGGTTCGCGTGCATCCAACGGTGTCATCTATGTGACCACCAAGCGCGGACGTTCCAACGAACAGGCCCGCATCTCCGTTTCGCAGCGCATCGGTTGGAGCCAGTTGGCCAACGGTATCGGTAACCCGATGAACGCCAACGAACTGCTCCAGTTCCAGCTGGAGAACGGCATCATCCAGGCCGACAAATATGAAGAGTACAAGCTGCACGGTGCCAACACCAACTGGCAGAAGTACTTCTTCGACAACGCAGCTCCTATGTACAACACTGACTTCTCCATGCAGGGAGGTACCGGAAACACCACTTACTTCGTTTCCGCATCGTACATGAAGCAGAAGAGCTTGACTCGCGTGTCGCACTACGACCGCTACACCGTGCGCACCAACCTCGACACGAAACCCAAGGAATGGCTCACCTTCGGCATCAAGCAGAGCATTGCCTATACTGACCGCCGCTCTGACGAATGGACGAACCCCGATACCCGCAGCGATGCCAACGCCATGATTTCGTCCTATATGTACCCCGCTTACTGGGATCCGTACGATCCTGAATACCGCGAGGAACACATGATTTACGGCGGCAACATATACGACTTCCAGTACATGCAGCGTCTCCGCCCCAGCCAGACGAACGACATCGTCATCAGCGGTGTGGCCTATGCCCAGATTACCCCGCTCAAGGGCCTGACCGTGAAGTCGCAGCTCGGCCTCTACGGCACCGACAGCCGTGAATCGCAATATATGTACCAGTCAATGCCCGGTGCCGACACCGGTTGGGCATACGAGGGACCCTCCCGTTCTTCGCAGTGGACCATCACCAACACGGCTGAGTACAAGTTCGACGTTACGCCGGATCACCACGTCATCCTGCTGGCCGGACAGGAAGGTATCAAGACTTCCTACAAGTCATTTGGCATCCAGGGTACCGGTACGACCGACGACCGTCTGCCGACACTCGGTAACGTGACCGAAGGTAAGATTCCTTCTTACAGCTCCTACGTGAACGAATATCTCTCGTTCTTCGGACGTGCTGACTATAACTATAAGGACAAATACTACGCCAACTTCACCGTGCGTAACGACCAGTGTTCCCGCTTCGGCCGCAAGAACCGTTCCGCCAACTTCTACAGCGGCGGTGTGATGTGGAACGTATCGCGTGAAGACTTCCTCGCCGAGACACGCGGCTGGCTCACCGACCTGCAGTTCAAGATTAGTGTAGGTTCTACGGGTAACTCCTCCATCGGTAACTACAGTAGCCTCGGTCTGATCGGTACCACGCAGTACCTGGGCCAGAGCGGTTGGTTGCTCCAGCAGCCTGCCAACGACGAGCTGGGATGGGAAACGCAAATCCAGACCAACGTCGGCGTGATGGCTCGCTTCTACGACCGCATCAACGTGGACATTAACTTCTACCACAAGAAGACGAAGGACATGCTCATGAGTGTGCCTCTGCCTTTCACCACCGGTTTCAGCAGCCAGATGCTTAACATCGGTTCTATGTCGAACCGTGGTGTGGAAATCGAACTCAGCGCTGACGCCTTCCGTAGCCGTGATGCTTACCTCACCGTTTACGCCAACTACGCTTACAACACGAACAAGATTGACGAGCTGTTCTACGGCTATGAGGAATGGCCTATGTACAACTACCTGCTCAACTACGTGGTGGGCGAGAGCTTGAACTACTACATGCCTATCTACGCCGGTGTGGACCAGAATGACGGTGCACCCATGTGGTACAAGGTGGGTTACAGCGGCGAACCCGGTTATACCTACAACCCCGAAACGATGACCAAGACCTACAGCGACGACCTGTACCAGAACACGGGCAAGAAGCGCTTCACGCCCCACTCTGGTGGTTTCGGTCTGGCAGCTCATTGGAAGGGCTTGACGCTCAACGCCGACTTCTCCTTCATGCTGGGCAAGTACATGGTGAACAATGACTACTTCTTCGCTGCCTCTTCCGGCAACGCGCAGAACGGTTTCAACCAGGACCGCGACATGTTGAACATTTGGAAGAAGCCGGGCGACAAGGCCGCACTTCCCGCATTCAAGTATGACACGCAGTTCGATACCCACGTGCTTGAGAACGCTTCGTTCATGCGTCTGAAGAACCTTTCGCTCTCTTACGACCTGCCCAAGCGCTTGATTGAACCTACCCGCTTCCTGCAGAACGTGCGCTTCAGTGCTACGGCACGTAACCTCTGGACGGTGACCAAGTATCGCGGCGCTGACCCCGAACTTGACTCCAACCTGGCTCTCGGTAACTATCCTTCTACCCGCCAGTTCACCCTCGGCGTGGAAGTTACCTTCTAAAGATTTAGTCCGTCAATGCCCAAAGTCCGGAGCGGACGCTTCCCTCCGGCAAGGCATTCACTGCTATTCACCTTTTATATTTAAAACGCAATGAACAAATATATATTGAAAACCCTGTTGTGCTCCGCTCTGGCCGCCACTGCGCTGACCTCCTGCGAGCTCGACCAGTATCCCGAAACTTCGCTGCCGGCTGAGAAGTCCTGGAAGTACGTTTCCGATGCTACCAACTACCATATCGGTATCCTGGCCTACCTGCGTAGCGCAGTCACTGCCGGTCGCACCGTTTCAGAACTCCAAAGCGACCTCTTCAACCTCCGCACCACAGGTACCACCTGTATGCAGTACCACAACTGGCGTTTCACTTCCTCTACCACCGACGGCGATGGTGCCTGGACTACCAACTACGGCATGATTTCCAACGCCAACAACGTCATCAACAACATTGACCAGATTGAGGTGGAGGAAGGCTCTGACGACGAAGCACTGATCAAGACGTACAAGGCTACGGCCTACTTCGCCCGTGCTTATGCCTACGCCAACATGGTGGTGCGCTACTGCAAGGAGTATGACCCTGCAACTGCCGACAAGACGCTCGGTCTGCCCCTCGTTACCACGGTCGACGTGAATGCAAAGCCCAGCCGTTCTTCGCTCGCTGATACCTACAAGCTCATCTGCGAGGACCTTGCCAAGGCAGAGGAACTTTTCGAGGATAAGGACAACACGGACTATACTGCGCCTAACTACAATGTGGCCAAGGCACTCGAGGCACGTGTAAGCCTGCAAATGAAGAATTATCAGAATGCCGTGGATTGCGCCAAGGAGGTCATTGCCAAATACCCCCTCTGTGCCGACAAGAACGAGTTCAAGGCCATGTGGAAGGAAGATGTAAGTTCGGAGCTGATTTACGAGCCGCAGCAGACTGTTGACGAGCGCAGCACCATGTACGGTGTGTACATCAGCTTCAGCACCCAGCTCAATATGTACAGTCCTGAGTACCTGCCCACACAGGGACTTATCGACCTGTATGAGAAAGGGGATCTTCGCAAAACTTATTTCTTTGCCAAGACGGGTGCTGCTGCCGGCGACATCATTGACGAGAAAGCTTACACCCTCACCAAGTTCCCGGGCAACGACGAACTCAAGCAGACGGGTGAGTACGAATACTACAACATGACCAAGGCTTTCCGCGTAGCAGAAATGTACCTTATTGCTGCCGAAGCCCAGAACCGTATTGACGGTGAAGGTGCTGACTTCCTCAATGCCCTCCGCACCAACCGCAAGGCCAGCGAACTGACCGGCATTTCTGGCACCGCCCTGTTCAATGAAATCAAGAACGAGTGGGCACGCGAAATGTGCGGCGAAGGTTTCCGTCTGGAGTGCCTCAAGCGTTGGGGTATGCCTTGCAAGCGTATGCAGCCGCAGGCTCTCGCAGCCGGTTTCCTTATCTCTACCGATGGCTTTACCAATCTTAACATGCCTGCCAACGATTACCACTGGGTTTGGGAAATTCCTTCCAACGACCTGACCGTGAACAAGAACTTGGAGCGCAACTGGCCGACGGAATAGTAGTTTAATCCTTTAACAGCATATTCTTATGAAATATATGAAGAAACTGGTTGCCTTCGCTGCCGTTGCTTTGGCAATCACTTCCTGTAACGACAACTTTGAGGAAGGTCCCGGCGCCATTCACTATCCTTCCACCCCCGACCTCGGCATCTATGTCAATGACTATACCGAGGACGGTGGTACCTCCTACACAGTGAACCTCTACGTAACCGAGGAGAATGACACTGTGTGCGACGTTACCACCTACAACACTGTCAACGGTCGCGCTAACGTGTTTAGCCAGGGTAAGGTTACCTATAACCGTGCTACCGGCGTCATTCAGGCTAACTATGACGAGTCAATGTACGAACTGCCCGCCCGTATCACCATCGCTTACAAGAATGACTTGGGTAAGATGACAGTGAATATTTATACGGTCGACGGTGGAAAGCTTGCTGACAAGGGCGTCTTCACCGCCATTAAGGGTAACAAAATTTCTTACCTCGGCGACTGGCTTCTGGCCGACGGTCGCGTCATTTCGCTCAACGCTGACAACACTGTAAGCTGCGAATTGGATGAGGAGAATTCAATCACGGGTACCTTTGTCGAAACTGACAACGGCGTTGTCATTACTTTGGGCACTGAAACCATTACCCTCACCACCGAGGCAAACGGACGCACGTATCAGATAATGGAAGGAGAAGCCCAACCTCTTCTTGCCACCCACATCATGACGCAGCCCAAGAACGACTGGTATGAGCTGGCTATTGGTAACTATTACAGCTGGTTGTTCTCTGATGACGGTACTGGTAACTTGACACCTTCAGAGTGCGTGCTCGAATACTCGCCCAGCCGTGAAATGGGTCGCATCAGCGGATGGCTGGATGGTTTCTCTTGCGATGATTTGACCTTCTACTGGAAACTGGGCGAATATGTTGTGACACCCGCTGAAAAGATGTTCGCTACTGGCTATACCCATGTACAGGATGGCAAAAACTGTGGTATGTGCTACGCTATGCCTTATGCCATCGATGAAGCAGGCAATTTGGCCAAATTTGAAGATGATGTGTTCACCTTTGGTCATGTTTATTATCTGCCTGAAGTCGGCGGATCGTTCGTAGGCGCAAACAATATTCCTTACAACGAAGACCGCTTCGAGATTACGGACTACCTTACTGAATAAATATTTCCCAACCCAATAGGTTGATATAGACAGGAGTTGCGCTGAACGGTGCAACTCTTTTTTGATTATCCGGAGGTGAAGGCTTGTTGTTTCAGCCCGCCGTTTTGCTGTTGCTTTCCGCCGATTGGCTGTTCTTATTCGCCGATTTGTCGGTGTATCCCGTATAGGGACAAGTTGTACCCGGTAGCAGGACAAGTTGTACCCGGTAGCGGAAACCCAGGGGGGAGTCGGCGACTACGCAGGGCAAGTTGCCCGACAGAAACAGAAAAAGGCGGACTGGCCGTAGCCAATCCGCCGGTGTGTTTAAGTGTATGTTTTGTTGTTTGTATGCCTTCCGGAGCATGGCAGGCAGTTACAGGTTGTAAGTTGCCACTTCCTTGCCTTCCGTGTTCAGCACTTGGAGTGACATGGTTTTCCCCTTCTTCCGCAGCACCATCATCGTGGCTGTTTCCTGTTCCGGTCCGCCTCCGATGGCCACGGGGAAGGGATTGCCCAGCTTGCCTGTGGGCATAAATTCGTGCTGGTGCGTGTGAGCGTTCAGCATCAAACTATAGTAATCAATAGCTGTCCTTTAAAGGCTCAGCGAGTTGCTGATGATTACCGCCAATACGGCGGCGGTGATGGCTGCGTAGAGCCAGTCGCGCTCCTTCACGAAGTCGAAGAAGGAGAGCAGTACGCGCAGGATGGGCGTGAGGATGAGCAGTAGCACGCCGGTCTGGATCCAGCCGATGGCGGTGAACTGGCAGAAGCCTTGCAGGATGCCCGGCAGCGTAGTGTATTCGGCGGGGTGGGGAGCTTCGTAGCTGAAGTTCTGGTATTGTGACAGGTCGAAGGGCTCACCGCCGTGGAAAACCAGGAACAGGATGCCGCCTACGAAGGCCACGAGGCACGCGATGCTGACGCCCCAGCGAAGGGTGCGCGAGATGAGTAACTGTATGTCCATGGAATGAATTGTTTTCGGTTTGTGGAAATCAATAAGCCCCGCTAAAGCCCTGCCAAATCATGTTCAGGGCAACCAAGGTGATGGCTACGCAGAAAATCTGGCGCAACACGCGGACGTTCATGCGTTTCAGCAGCCGCGCCCCGGTGAGTGCCCCAAAGAGCACCCCAATCATCACGGGGCAGGCTATGCCCGGTGCGATGATGCCCCGCTGCACGTACACCACAGCCGAGGCGCAGGCCGTTACGCCCATCATGAAGTTCGACGTGGTGGTGCTCACCTTAAACGGCACCTTCATCAGTCCGTCCATGGCCAGCACTTTCAGCACGCCTGAGCCGATACCGAGAATGCCCGACAGCACCCCGGCCACGTACATCACGCCGAAACCGCCGCCCACGTTCTTCAGCTCATACGCCTTGAGCGACCCGTCCTTTTGCGGCCACGTGCCGAAGAGCTTCAGCCGGCGTGCCGTTTCGCTGCCCACCACGCCGTCGTGGTCGCTCTTGCGCCGTTGCTGCATGGCGGCGGTCAGGAGGAGCACACAGCCGTAGATGATGGCAATCACGTTGTTGTTGAGCCATACGGCCACCACTGCGCCACACACAGCACCGATGGTGGTGGCTATTTCGAGGAACATGCCGAGTCGCACGTTGGTGATGCCTTCCTTCACGTAGGCCGAACCTGAACCACTCGATGTGGCGATGGAAGCCACCAAGGCCGCGCCGATGGCATAGTGGAAGTCAACGCCAAAGCCCAGCGTCAGCACGGGAATAACCACCACGCCGCCGCCCAGGCCGGTGAGCGAGCCTAACAGACCTGCGCTGTAGGCCGCCAAAAGCAGGATGAGAGTAAATGCAAGAACTGTCATGGGATGAGAAAGGTAGTTTTCGGGAAAGTCCTTGGCCGTTTACACAAAAAAGTTGAAGAGTCTGCGAGCCGGAAGCAAGCTGGATGCCTGCTGGGTTTACCCCTTACGGCTTGATGTGCCGTTTCAGCTCATAAACTCTTCAACCATTTCTTTCAACGCCTCTTGTGGCCGTAGCCTCAGGGCGTTTGGGGCCGCTGTCCCTTTATATAATGAATTTGTGTTGGTTTATTCTTGGTTTGCCTTCTGCGAATGCGCTGTCAGCTTCGTGTCGAGAATGCGGTAGCGCGGTTGGTTCTGCTTTTGCAGCTCGGCCAGGTGTTCTTGGCGTGCTTTCTCGCCTCGTTCCTTCCATTCCTGCATGGTGAGGAACTCCCCTGTGGCCGGGTCAATGTACTTTGCTTCAGGCAATATATGGTTGTTGGCAGCGAGGTCCTTGGCCGGTCCTTTGCGGAGTTTGCGGTTCTTCACGTGGCCTACGGTCTGAACTTCCACGGGAGCCACTCCCATCGAAACCATGCCCAACTCTTTGGCCGCAGCCATGGAGAGGTCTACCACTCTGCCGCGAACAAACGGGCCACGGTCGGTAACGCGCACCACTACCTCTTTGCCATTTTTCTTATTGGTTACTTTGAGCAAGGTTCCGAAGGGGAGCGTGCGGTGAGCGCAGGTCAGACTGTCCTTGTGGTAGCGCGAGCCGTCGCTGGTGATGCGTCCGTGGAAACCGTTGCCGTAAAAAGATGCTTTGCCTTGCGTTTGTGCCAGGCAAGTGTTGCTACATACGATAGTGATCAGTGTTGCTAAGAAAAAAATTGCTTTTTTAATCGTCATTTGTTTTGTTTTGCCACGAGGACTGCGGGAAGTACCATTGCGTAGGTGTCGTTTCTCACGCACAGCCTTAGCAGGGGCTGCGTGGCACCTATATGTGTGCGCAATATATTAAGATGTGCGGTGTGCGTGTAAGCCTTGGCTCACGCTCCACCAAGGGACAGCGGTCAACGGCGGTAAATCCGACCGTTTGCATCCACTTCCGTGGCAGTGGGTTGAGCATGTTTTCCGTTCGTGCAGGACTTGCAACCATGGGGTTGGGGAACGCTGTCCGGTAACCCGCCGGCGGCCTGCCGAAGCCGGCAAACGGCTCTCCTCGTGAGGTTTACGACTGCAAAGGTACGGCTTTGCCGAAACGGGAAAAAGCCTTTTTGTGCTGAATATCAATACTTTAACTTTTTCAACCGACCTTTTTGGGAAAATGAAAAGTGCAGTTTAAATTTTCAGGGGCTAAATCCATGCGCAAGTTGCACGAAGCGTATGAAAGATGGTGTAGCTGTATCTCCAAATGATGGCTCTACATCTCCCAAATCTTTGATTTTCAGACACAGAACCCTATCTGTCAATCCCTTCTGCGGGAGCTCGTGAAAAAAGTCCCGGACTTGTAAAAAATAGTCCAGGAGTAGAAAAAAATAGTCCAGGACTTTTTTTGACAAGTCCCGGACTATTTTTCCCCGGCTTAGCATAGCCCCTTGGGTAGCGTCGAGTCGCTGCCACCCATCAGAACCCATAGATGGCGGGCAGTGCTATCAGCATCGCCAAACCCATGATCACTTGCAGCGGAAGGCCCACACGCAGATAATCGGCAGGCTTGTAACCGCCGGCCGACATGACCAGCGCGTTGGGTGGCGTGGAAAATGGCGAGGCAAAGCACATGCTTGCAGCCACCGTAACGGCCATGAGCAACGGTACGGCACTCACGCCCAGCGAGTGGGCGGCCTGCAGCGCGATGGGAGCCATCAGCACCGCCGTCACCGTGTTCGAGATAAAGAACGTAAGGAGCGAAGTGGCCAAGTACACCGCTGCCAGTAAGGCATACGGCCCGTAGGGACCCACCATGTCGACCAGTCCGCCGGAGATAAAGCCCGAAGCCCCCGTCTTCTCCAATGCGGTGGACATGGGCAGCATGGCGCCGAACAACACGATGCTCTCCCAGTTAATTGTCTTGTATGCTGCTTCCACTCCGCGCACACAGCCAGTGAAAATCATGGCTATGGCAGCCAATATGACGGCTGTGACGGGTGCAATGGGGATGGCATCGACCGCCATCACCAGTACCATGGCGATCATGATGAGTGCGGCCAACGGAGCCTTGTAGTCCAGCGTCACCCGCTCAGCCTGTTCCTGCGGGCGACCCATCACTACCCACTCCGTGTTGTTCGGTTTGTCCAGCCGCGCGATGTTGTCCCACGGCCCTTGCACCAGCAAGATGTCGGCCGCGTGGAAGTGGCGGTGTTTCAGGTTGTCCAACAAGTAAGCGTCGTGGCGTCGTATGCCCAGTATGTTCAGCCCGTAGGAAGCGCGGAAATCCGCTTCCGCCACGGTGTGTCCCACTAAGGACGAGGTGGGTAGGAGCAGCATTTCCGCCATGCCCACATCGTAGAAGTCGAGTCGTGTCTCGTTCTTCCGCGTTGGGAGGTGTGAAAGATTGTTCTCACTCTCCAACAGCCGGATTTGCTCCGGTGCTCCCGTGAGGTACAGCACGTCGCCCGGCATCAGTTCCACATCGGCCAGGGCAAACTGCTCCACCCGGCGGAGTGTGCCGCCGCCCTGCGAGGCCGTGCGGCGTATCTCCACCACGTTTACCCCGTAGCGGCCGTGTACATCGAGCTGTTTCAGCGTGCCACCCACCATGGGCGAGGTTTCGCTGACCTTGGCCCGCGTCAGTCCCTGCGCCACCTTGTACTCGTAGGCCAACTGTTGCAGCGATTTTCCGCTGCGCGCAGTTTTTTTCTCGTCGCGCTCTTTCAGAAAACGGCGGGTGAGGGGAATGAGCGTCAATATGCCCACCGCGATGCAGAGGATGCCCACCGGGGTGAAAGAAAAGAAACGGAGCGGTTCGTAGCCGGCGTTTACCAGCGCGTCGCGCACAATCAGGTTGGGCGGCGTACCGATGAGCGTGAGCATACCGCCCATGCTCCCTGCGAAAGCCAGCGGCATGAGCAGCCGGGCCGGCGATATGTTCGCTCCACGGGCGAGGCTGACCACAATGGGCAGCATGAGGGCCACCGTGCCCGTGTTGCTGACAAAAGCACCGACGAAGGCGGTGGTCAGCATGAGCAGCACGAACAGCCGGGTCTCGTTGCGGCCCGCCATGCCCAGAATGCCTGTGCCGAGCTTCTTGGCCAGCCCCGTGCTGAAGATACCTCCGCCCACGACAAAGAGGCCCGCCATCATGGCCACTATGGGGTTGGCAAAGCCGGCCAGGGCCTCTTCGGGCGTGAGCACACCGGCGAGAATCAATGTCAGTGTGGCGCAAACAGCCACCAGGTCAGAACGGATGCGGCCGCTGACAAACAAAAGGGCCGCGGCCACCAAAACGATGAGGGTAACGGTCATATAATATATAAATAAGGAGTGGGAAATAAACGACGAGGCAAAGATAGGACTTTTTAGGGTGACGGGCCGACAAGCTTCGGGCTTATGGTTGAAGGTCGGAATATAAAGTTTGTAGCAAGAAGTTTAAGATTTAAAAATTGGGGCATGGAGAGATGGATTGAAAGTTTAAAAAACTTATAGCGAGGAGTTGTAGATTTGTTCGCTTGTGCCTTTTAAACAGTATCCGTTACACTTTTCCACTTTTAACTCTTGAACTTTTCTGCTCTTCCCCACCAATTCCCGGATTTAACATAAGTAGAAAATTATCGATGAATACGGGGATTTTTAGCAGTCGCCTCCCAATGAGTGCCAAAGGAATTTAAAAAAATATGAAGTGCGGTGGGGAAATGTGGGGAATAATCTCTACTTTTGCAAGCATCACCAAAATCAACTAATGAGATTTACCGGTAGCATAGAAGCCAAATTGGATGCGAAGGGTCGCGTGTTCTTCCCCTCCGACTTTCGTCGTAAACTGGCGGAGCCGGACACCACAATGGTGCTCAAACGCGATGTCTACCAGCCGTGTTTGGTGATTTATCCGTACAGCGTGTGGGAAACGGAAGTGGAGGCTCTTCGTCAGCGGCTCAATCGTTGGGATGCCCGCCAGGCCATGCTGTTTCGCCAGTTCCTGGCCGATGTGGAAGTGTTCACGTTAGACGCTTCAGGTCGCTTCCTGGTGCCTCGCCGCCTGTTGCAGGCATGTAGCATTGACCACTCCGTGCGGTTTATCGGCGTGGACGACCGCGTGGAACTTTGGAGCGTGGAACAGGCCGCACAAGCTTTCCTGCCACCCGACGACTTCGCTGCTGCCATGGAGCAACTCATGGGACAGACTTTCTAATCCCTTTCAATATTCACCCCTCTGTGCGTTATGTACCACATTCCCGTACTATTGCAGCCCAGTGTTGACGGGCTTGACGTGAAGCCCGGTGGCACCTACGTCGATGTTACCTTCGGCGGCGGCGGACATAGCCGCGAAATTCTCCGACGCCTCGGACCTGATGGCCATCTCTACAGTTTTGACCAGGATGCCGACGCCGAGAACAACATTCCGCAGGGTGACGAACGCTTTACCTTTGTGCGAAGCAACTTCCGCTATCTCACAAACTGGATGCGTTACTATGGGGTGCAGGCTGTCGACGGACTGATTGCCGATCTCGGCGTGTCGAGCCACCACTTCGATGCAGAAGAGCGAGGCTTCTCCTTCCGTTTTGACGCTCCGCTCGATATGCGAATGAACGGGAGGGCCGGAATGAAGGCTTCTGACGTGGTGAACGCTTATTCGGAGGAGCAGTTGGCGCAGGTGTTGTTTCTCTACGGTGAACTCAAAAACAGCCGTCGCCTTGCCGCCGCCATAGTGAAGGCTCGAAACGCAAAAAACCTCGAATCCATCGACGATTTGCTCCAAGTG
>OBLI01002306.1_pt1 | contig 16460 bp, 10 predicted proteins | sample 1519701 | NCBI WGS metagenome assembly OBLI01 (sample SAMEA3663005, study PRJEB22513) | pig gut metagenome | biome: pig gut; feature: pig-associated habitat; material: faeces | place: France | collected 2012 | reverse complement strand
GCAAACAGGCCATCCTTATTCAGGTCTTTCCGTTGCGGCGCACGAGCCGTATCTTGGTACATGGAGTTGGAACGTTGCGTAGCGCCTAACTCTACCGTATTATATAAGCCGTCCGGATTGTTGGCAGGACAGACGTAAAAGACCTTCGTATCGACCAGCTCCGTAATGGCTTTATCCTCACCATAGGCAGAAAGCAATTGGTCGATGAAATAGAGGCATACCTCCGTGCCTGTCATCTCATTGCCATGTGTTGCACCTGTCAGCAAATGGCCGGACTTCCCTAAATCCAAATCAGTAATCGGTGGATTAGGCACCTCCAACTTACGCTCATAGCTCAATTTCTTCTCCCGATCCAACGTCGTACCGGTCTTCTGATTGGTGATCACCAACACATAGATCGGTCTTCCTTGCGCACTCTTCCCGATCTCTTTCAACTGTGTCAAACCAGGATAAGCTTGCTGAATCGCCTTCAGATAGGTCACACTGCCTGTGTAGCCGTGATACTTCTCGAATGAGATAGGCACCTTACGAGCTGCCTGCAGGTCTCCCACCCATAGTGGTAGGCAAGCCGCACCTAACAGGAGCCCCCGTTTCCATACGTTCTTCATATACATTGCATCTAATTGATAAATTCTGTTTAATTGGCGACAAAAGTATAGCGTTTTAATCGAACAGACAAACATTTTGATAGTTAATTTCCTTATTATCGTAAATATTGCTACATTTGCGGCCGAATTTGATAACATCAATACAAGATAATATGAAGAACAAATTACTTTTTTCTATCGTTGGGCTCTTTTTGCTGATGCCCTGGCTGCATGCGGCTGGTAAAAAAGCCATCGGAATTGACTTTTTCAAGGAGGTCAAGATGATCTCCAACGTGCAAACGCATGACGACAACATCTATTTCATCGTGAAGCAGGCTAACATGGAGGATAACCGCTATTACAGCGACCTCTACCGCTTAGTGGATGGACAGCCTGTTCCATTGACTGCCTCACATGATGTAGGTAGCTATCAGCTGCTTTCAGATGGTAGCATAATCTTCCGAGGCGCACGCCAAGCCAAGGACAAAGAACGTATTGCCAAGGGAGAGCCGCTTAGCATCTATCAACGGTTAGCACCCGGCATGGGTGAAGCACAGGAATGGCTGCGTCTGCCTTACAACGTAGGCCAATTGGTGTTTGTGGATGATGAACACTTCTTCTTCACCGTTTCCTATGATGATCAATTCGCCGGCTATTTGCGGACAGCAAACGGAGATACGGCAAAGGCTCTCCAAGCCAAAGCGGCGGATCAACCCTATCGCATCTTCGAGGAGATCCCCTTCTGGAGCAATGGCCGAGGCGATGTGAGCGGAAAGCGCACACATCTCTATTATTATAATAAAGGTAACGTGACGGCACTCAGTGAGACCTACGAGACTGTGGGGGGACTTACACTCAGCCCGGACAAGCAGACCTTGCTCTACACGACCAACACTTTCCAAGGCAAATCGCCACAGGGCAACCATTTAATGCGTATGGCCGTGAACACGCTGAAAGCAGAGCAACTGAAGCCGTTGAAAGGCGATGCCCGTTATGGCAGTTTTGCTTTCCTTTCTGACAACGAGGTGGTGCTGACTGCTTCCCAACGGTTTGACCGTATTGGCAATGCCACTTTCTACCGCTTGAATCTGACCGATGGCAGCATTCGGGAGGTCTATAGCGGTGATCCTTACGGCTTGGGTAACAGCGTAGGTTCCGACATTAAGATGGGCTCCGCCAACTCAGGCATCAAGGCGGATGCGGAGGGCTTCTACTACACCTCTACGGTCGTAGATCATGCTCCCTTGTTGCGTGCCGATTACCAAGGAAACATTTCTTTCGTGACCAAAGGGAAGGAGATGATTATGGAATACACGCCTTATAAGGAGGGTTTCCTGACTGTGGCGATGATAGGTGATGCACCTAATGAGATTTATTCCCTCGACAAACAGGGCGATATGAAACCGCTCACGCAGCTGAACACGCAGTTGTTAGCAGACTATGCCGTGGTAACCCCTGAGGAGTTTACCTTCAAGAACGAGAAGGGCTTGGAGTTGGGCGGTTGGATCATCAAACCGGTTGGTTATGAGACTGGCAAGAAATATCCCACTATACTCGATATCCACGGTGGCCCGAAAACGGTCTATGGCCCGCATTTCTTCCATGAGATGCAATACTGGGCAAACCAGGGCTATGTGGTGATCTTTACCAACCCGACTGGCGGAGATGGTCGAGGCAATGCTTTTGCGGACATCCGAGCGAAATATGGCACGATTGATTATCGCGATTTGATGCGCTTCGTAGATGAGGCTATCAAACGCTACGACTGCATCGACGCGGATCGCATGGGTGTAACTGGTGGATCATACGGTGGATTCATGACCAACTGGATCATCGGCCATACCGACCGTTTCAAAGCGGCCGCTTCCCAACGCAGCATCGCCTCATGGATCTCCTTCAGCAACACGACCGATATTGGCTACACCTTCATTCACTCACAGATCGGTGGTGATGCCTGGACAGAGCATGATAAACTGTGGGAACAATCCCCCTTGAAATATGCGGATAAGGCAAAGACTCCGACGCTCTTCATTCACAGCGACGAGGATTACCGCTGCTGGATGAGCGAAGGTATTCAGATGTTCTATGCGTTGAAATACTTCAATGTACCGGCTCGCCTCTGCCTCTTCCATGGCGAAAACCATGAGCTCTCCAGAGGAGGCAAACCCAAGAACCGCGTAAAACGACTCGACGAGATCACCCGTTGGATGGATACCTACTTGAAGAAGTAGAGTTAGAATAGGCACAAAAAAGCGTATCCGCATGGATACGCTTTTTTATGTGGTCCCACTTGGGCTTGAACCAAGGACTCCCTGATTATGAGTCAGGTGCTCTAACCAACTGAGCTATAGGACCCTTTCAACATGGCGTTGAAATCGGGTGCAATATTACGACTTTTTGACGAAATATGCAAGTGATGATGCCAAAAAGGCATCATCACCATAGACTATCGGTTATTTTTTCGCACCTTCGTTGCCCGCAAATTCCATCAAATAGGCTTTGATGAAATCGTCGATCTTACCGTCCATCACACCGTTTACATCCGAGGTCTGATAGTTCGTACGGTGATCCTTCACGCGGCGGTCATCGAAGACATAGCTACGGATCTGCGATCCCCACTCAATCTTCTTCTTGCCAGCCTCAATCTTCGCCTGTTCGGCCATACGATGCTTCAACTCTTTGTCATACAAGATAGAGCGCAACTGACGCATGGCATTCTCTCGGTTTTTCGGCTGGTCGCGCGTCTCGGTGTTCTCGATCAAGATCTCCTCTTCCTCACCGGTGTAGGGATCCTTGAATTGATAACGCAAACGAACACCGGATTCCACCTTGTTGACATTCTGGCCACCGGCTCCTCCGCTTCGGAATGTATCCCACGAAATGGCGGCCGGATCTACCTTCACCTCAATGGTATCATCCACCAAAGGTGTCACAAAGACGGATGCGAAAGAGGTCATGCGCTTACCTTGAGCATTGTAGGGAGAGACACGCACCAGACGGTGCACGCCGTTCTCACTCTTCAGGTAACCATAGGCATAGTCGCCCTCAATATTCATGGTCACCGATTTGATTCCGGCCTCATCTCCCTCCTGGTAGTTGGCAATCGTCACTTTATAGCCATTGCTCTCCGCCCAACGCTGATACATACGCATCAACATCGAAGCCCAATCCTGGCTCTCGGTTCCTCCCGCTCCTGAGTTGATTTTCAAGACGCAGCACATTTGGTCGGCCTCTTCGCGCAACATGTTGCGAAATTCCAGCTCCTCCACCAAATGGAGCGCTTTGCGATAAGCCTCATCCACCTCTTCCTCGCTGACAATCTCCTCACGCATGTAATCGTAAGACAATTGCAGCTCCTCAGCCGCTGATTTCACCGCATTGTACAGCTCAATCCATTTCTTCAGTTCCCTCACCTTCTTCATCTGGATCTCAGCCTTCTTGGCATCCTCCCAGAATCCGGGATCTTGCGTGCGTAACTCTTCTTCTTCTAATTGAATGGTCTTCCCATCAATGTCAAAGATACCTCCTCAGCGCTGTCTCGCGCTCCAACACGTCGTGTAGTTGGTCTGATGTAATCATAATCTGTTCTTCTATTATATATGTAATGAGGGTGCGAAGATACGAAAATTATTCGGCATACATCGCTTCGATCTGCTCCGCATAGCGCTGCAGGATCACGCGGCGACGCAGTTTCAACGTATCCGTCAGCTCGCCAGTGTCCATCGTGAAAGGCGCAGGCAGCAACGTGAACCGCTTAATCTTCTCATAAGCCGCCAAATGCGTCTGTCCCTCCTCGATATGCGACTCAATCAGCTTATTGATTTTCGGGTTCGCCAACAACTCCTCCCGATTCGCATACGTGATTTGATTAGCCGCAGCATACTCCTCCAGCAGCGGATAGGAAGGTACGATCAAGGCACTGACAAACTTACGCTCATCGCCAATCACGGCTACCTGCTCGATATAGGGATCGCTGGTGATACTCAACTCAATGCTTTGCGGAGCGATGTATTTGCCATTCGAGGTCTTATACAAATCCTTGATGCGTTCCTTGAAGAAGAGCGTGTCTCCCTCCAAACGACCGGCATCGCCTGTGCGGAAAAAGCCATCCTCCGTAAATGCCTTGGCATTCTCCTCTGGCAACTTATAATAGCCACTCATGACCGTCTTGCCTTTCACCAAGATCTCATCATTGGCCGGATCAATGCGTACCTCCAAATCAGGCATGATTTTTCCAATGGAGCCAATCTGATAACCCTCCTCAGGGAAGAAGCAAACGGTTGCCGTGGTCTCGCTCAAGCCATAGCCATAGCGCGTCGGGAAATCCACGGAGAGCAAAAACTCCAGCACATGGTCTGCCAATGGCGCACCGGCCACCGGGAAGAAGCGGCCATTCTGCAAGCCCAACACCTGCTTCAAGACACGGAACACCGTCTTTTGGTAAAGGTTATACTTCAATTGCAACGCCATAGGCGGCTTCATGCCCTTGCGTTTATAGTCGATATGATAGGCACGACCCGTCGCGATCGCACGCTCAAACAGCGAGCGCATCGGAGCAGAAGCATGTTGAATCTTTTCTTGCACACCGATATAGACCTTCTCCCAAAAGCGAGGCACGCTACACATCACACTGGGGCAAACCTCTTTCAGCGACTTCTGGATGCGCTTCGGATCGCGATTGATCGCCACCTGCGTACCCTTCGTCAGGCAAACCATAGTCCAGCCCCGCTCAAAGATATGTGTCAAAGGCAAGAAACACATCGAGAGATCCTTGTCTGTCACCTGCGGAATACGCAACTCATGGGTGCGCATCGCCTCCAAATAGTTGGCGTGCGTCAAGACAACACCTTTCGAACGACCGGTAGTTCCAGACGTATAAATAATGGTAGCGATGTCTTCAGGCACTGCCTGGCTGGTACGAATCTTTACCGTGCTGGCCGCATGGGCATTATCTCCCAAGCGGATAAAATCATCAAAATAGATCGATTGCTTATCCTCCGGATTTAATTTCACGGCCGGATCATAAATCACCAACCGCTTCAAGATGTGCGGCAACTGCTTCATCACGATCCACGCATTGTTGTATTGCTGCTGCTCGCCCACGAACAGCGTATGGATTTGCGCATCCTCGACGATAAAAGCGATCTGCTCCGGCGAACTGGTCGCATACATCGGCACATCCGCGATCCGATTGGCATACGCACCAAAGTAAGTATAAAGGCATTGCGGCATATTCTGCGAATAGACACCGATGTTTTCCTGCACCTCCATGCCAAACTCTGCCATGGCGGTTGCGGTCAAGCGCACCTTCTCCGCAAATTCATTCCAAGAAACTTTCAGCCATCTTCCACTGGCATCATCACGATACCTCAACGCTGTACGATTGCCGTATTTCTCTGCCTGGCGAGGAATCAATTCGGCATAATGATAATAACAACCCATACTTGTTCATTTTGATTATTCTGTCCGCGAAAGTACGCATTTCTATGCGATTGGGCACTATTATCGCACTATTTTTACACACTTTCGGCATTTCTGTGCAATATTATAGTTAAATAGATATAACATCAAGTAGTTTGTATTGCATAGTACAATTATTAAACATACATTTGTGGCAACAAAAAGGAGACAAGATGAATGCAGAGAACGTAAAATCACAAATGAGGAAGGGAATATTAGAATATTGTATTCTCCTTCTGCTCAAAAAAGAGCAGGCCTATACTTCTGACATTATCCAGAAGTTGCAGGAGGCCAAGCTGATCGTCGTGGAAGGCACGTTGTATCCGCTGTTGACCCGCTTGAAGAATAGCGGATTGTTGAGCTACCAGTGGGTGGAATCTACGCAGGGACCTCCTCGTAAATACTACCAACTGACTGAGAAAGGTGAGGAGTTCTTAGGCGAATTAGAAACCTCGTGGGAAGAATTGACCAACACCATTATGCACATTAGGAATAACAATTAAATCAAACGAGCGATGAAAAAGACATTAACCGTCAATCTGGGTGGCACGGTCTTTCATATTGATGAGGACGCCTATCAGTTATTAGACAAGTATTTATCAAACTTACGCATCCACTTCGTGAAAGAGGAAGGGACCGACGAGATCATGAACGATTTCGAGATGCGTATCTCCGAACTGTTGAGCGAACGGATTCGGTTAGGCTTCGAGGTGATTACGATTGAGCATATCGAGGAGGTGATCAAACGAATGGGCCGACCGGAAGAGATTTTCGACGAGGATAAAGAGGGCGGCAACGAGCAGCAAGCGCAGGCGCGCGACTCGCAAGCCGAACAGACTGCAACGACCACACGTCGACGTTTGATGCGTGATCCGGATAATCGAATCCTCGGTGGTGTCTGCGGAGGTTTTGCCGCCTACATGAATTGGGACCCGACCGCCGTGCGTATCGCGGTGTTCCTGCTGATGTTTTTCTATGGGGTGACGCTTCCCCTCTATTTCATTTTCTGGATCATCGTGCCACTCGCACGTACCGCTACGGAGAAATTGGAAATGCGTGGCGAGAGCGTGACCATTGAAAATATCGGCAAGACCGTGACAGATGGTTTTGAGAAGGTGAGCGACAAGGCCAACGAGTATTTCAACTCCGGCAAGCCCCGCACGCTTCTGCAAAAGATAGGCGACGTGTTTGTGCAGATCTTAGGATTCTTGGCGAAGTTCATCCTGATCTTAGGCTGTATCATCCTGTTACCGGTTTTCGTATTGGTACTCTTCGTGTTGGTAGCCGTCTTTTTCGGAGTCATCGTGGGTGGCGCAGGCTTCCTTTATCACGTCTCTCCGTTTGGATTAGACCTGGCGACGGGTATTCCTACCGGTATGGTAATCATGGGGTGCGTGGGTATGATCTTGTTGATTGGCGTTCCCGTCTTCGCGCTGATCTATTCCATCTGCGGCCAGCTATTCAAGCTCCAACCCCTTTCCTCGTCCGCTAAATGGGTATTGTTGGCCCTCTGGTTCATTGGGTTAGCCCTCTGTTCGGTCTATACACAGCAGGCTGGCTCACTCCAAGAATGGAAGGAGTTTTGGGATAGCATCCGCTTCGGTCATTCTCATGCCGTTTGGATTCCTTGAAGTAAACACACGCTATACATATATTATTATGAATAACCACTAAGAATTCATTGTGTGTAAACCAATTAAAAAGGCCGCTCTTCTCAGAGGGGCCTTTCTTATAAGATTAACAAATTTATGAGTAAAAACCACTAATGAATCATATTGTATCGAAAACTTCTTTGATTATTAATAATTATCTCCCTAAATGGACCACAAATATAATCTTTGTTTTGAAATAAATGAAGTTTTTAGGATATTATTCAAATCTTTCTCGAATAGATTGTGCGATTTCGGCCAATTCTTCCGACGAAAGGCTTAATTTCTTCCCGCCGAAATACATATCCGACTCCTTCGTGATCGGCACCAGGTGGATATGCGCATGAGGCACCTCCAAACCCATCACCGCCAAGCCGACACGCTTGCAAGGGATCGCAGCCTCTTGGGCACGAGCCACACGCTTCGCGAACGCCATCATCCGACCCAATTTCGGATCGTCGATATCAAACAGATAATCCACCTCCGCTTTCGGAATCACCAAGGTATGTCCCTTAGCGACCGGATTAATATCTAAAAAGGCAAAGAACTCTTCATTCTCAGCCACTTTATGGCAAGGGATCTCACCCGCCACGATTCTACTGAAAATTGTTGCCATCGTCTATCCTCCTTAAATTGAAATCTCCATAATCTCAAACGACATCAAGCCCGAGGGAACGCGAATCTCCACCACGTCGCCCACCTTCTTGCCCATCAGGCCCTGTGCGATCGGGGTGCTTACAGCGATCTTACCTTCTCTCAAATTAGCCTCTGAATCAGAAACTAACGTATAGGTCATCACGGCGTTATTCTTCACGTTGCGAATCTTCACCTTATTCAAGATCTGTACCTCATCGGTCTTGACACGTGTCTCGTCGATCAATCTCGCATTAGAGATCAAGCCCTTCAATTGTGCCAACTTAGCCTCCATCAAACCTTGAGCCTCCTTGGCAGCATCATACTCCGCATTCTCTGAGAGGTCGCCCTTATCACGAGCCTCCGCAATAGCGGCTGAAATCTCCGGACGCTTTACCGTCTCCAGATAATTGATCTCTGCCAAAATCTTGTCATAGCCCTCTTTTGTCATGTAAGTAGCAGCCATCGTAAATTCTCCTTTTATTTATTAGATTATTAATTATTACCGCACAATAAAAAAGAAGCCCGACCCAGATTCCTCCGGTCGGAACTCCTTATATCCTCATTGATGTCGCAAATGTAGCCCTTCTTTTCTAAACAGCCAAGTTTTGCGGGCGTGCTTTATAACATACTTAGTTATGCAGGGTTTGGCACACTATTTGAGATGCGTGCGTACACCTGTTTATTAAAGAACAGACTTGATATCAGCCTCTAAGGTTTTCAGATCCTCGATGCGCTTCACCAAATTGCCCTTCTTGTCCAACAAGAAGAGCGCAGGCAACTGGCGCACGTAATAGAGGGCGGCCACCGATGAATAGACCGACTGCGGATCGCGCACGCAAGTCCAAGGCAGGTTGGAGGCAGCGTTCTTCCAGAAATGCAGGTCATCATCGAGCGATACCTGATAGATCTCTAACCCCTTACTGTGGTAAACAGCATACAACTCCGCCAAGGTCATGTTCAACTCGGGCGACAACTCCAACGCGTAAGCCGTGAAGTTGATCAAGGTCGGCTTGCCCTCCGCCACTTCGGAAAGCTTCACGTTCTCGCCACGCAGGTTGGGCAGCTCAATCTCCATGAAGCCCACCTCCCGATCAGCCATGGCCGCCAAGTTGGTCGGAGCCGGCTGCTCCCGCTTGCTGCGGATCACCTTGATAGACTGCAACGCCAAGTTATACAGGTGCTTCGAGCGAGGACTATCCGGATAATTATGATCATAGCTGGTGGCTACCGCCGCATAGGCTTTCGAATCGGTCGGATCATACAGGTCGAAAAAGAGCAGGCCGTCAATCTGCTGAAACAGGGCGAAATAGGCAGCCGGAGACATCGGCGCGGAATAGATATACTGCAGGGCCACCTCCTTGTAGGCCTGCGCCGCCTTCTTTACCTCCTCCGTATACAGCGTATCCGACACCTCACCGGCCTCATACGCCTTGCGCAACCGCTGAATCAGCTGATTGGCATCCAATTGCGCCAAGGTAATATTTTTGATCGCCTTTCCGTTCTCCGAACCCTCTACCGTGTATGAGGTGGCGAAAGTCTCGGCATCAGCCACGAAAGAGAGGGTCTCCGTAGAATCAATCGCAAAGTTAATCAACTGGTTATTCAGCCGCAACCGATAGAAATCGGGATAGGCCGGACGTGGTTTCTTAAACTGAAACTTTCCTGCCGCATTCAGCTTGACCGAGTCCATCAGCGTCACGCTCGAAACGCCCACATTCTCCAAGTACATCACTTGGCCATCGGCATCCGAAACGACACCTTTCACCGTGAAGTCCGACTGGTGGTCACAAGCCGCGAACAATCCGATCAACAGGGAAAGTACAGCCACTAAATGAATAGATACGTGTTTCATTCTTCTTTAGGTCGTATATTTGTTTATTTGCGCTGCAAATATACATTATTTTACATTCGTAACATGCATAATCGCCATTTCTTGGTGCCTTTTTTTCAAAAAAGTAAGCGAACGACTTTATTTCTTTTCATTTCCATGTCATTACCGCCAAACTTTCATTACCTTTGCGCCGATTTTTTTGACAGATAGAAAACAAGAAAGAAAGATTATGCTTAATCCAATTAACAAGACGATCGAATTGGGTGATGGACGTACCATCACCATCGAGACCGGAAAGTTGGCGAAGCAAGCAGATGGAGCGGTCACCGTTCGTATGAACAACACCGTGTTGCTTGCCACTGTATGTGCCGCCAAAGACGCAAATCCGGGCGTTGATTTTATGCCGCTGCAAGTTGATTACAAAGAGAAATATTCCGCATTCGGACGTTTCCCTGGAGGTTTCACGAAGAGAGAGGGAAAGGCGTCTGATTATGAGATCCTGACAGCTCGTTTAGTGGACCGTGCCTTGCGTCCGCTTTTCCCGAGCAATTATCACGCTGAGGTTTACGTAAACATTATTCTGTTCTCCGCGGATGGCGAGGATATGCCGGATGCGTTGGCGGGTCTGGCCGCTTCCGCTGCGTTGGCGGTTTCCGACATTCCTTTCGAGGGCCCGATCTCTGAGGTTCGTGTAGCGCGCGTGGATGGCCAATATGTGGTCAACCCGACATTCACACAATTGGAGAAAGCAGACATCGATATTATGGTAGGCGCTACGCTCGACAACATCATGATGGTCGAGGGCGAGATGGACGAGGTACAAGAGGCTGAGATGCTGGAGGCAATCAAGGTGGCTCACGAGGCGATCAAGAAGCAGTGCCAGGCTCAGTTAGAGCTCTCCGAGGCGTGCGGCAAGCTCGTGAAGCGCGAGTACTGCCACGAGGTGAACGACGAGGAGCTCCGCAAGGATGTACACGACAAGTGCTACGACAAGGCTTACGCGGTTTCTGTTTCAGGCACCGGCAAGCAGGAGCGCACCGAGGCGTTCGAGAAGATCGTCGAGGAGTATAAGGCGCAGTTCGCGGAAGAGGAGCTGACCGACGAGAAGGTAGAGATGATCAACCGCTACTATCACGATGTAGAGAAAGAGGCGATGCGCCGTGCGATCCTCGATGAGGGTAAGCGCTTGGATGGCCGTAAGACGACTGAGATCCGTCCGATCTGGATCGAGACAGACTGTCTGCCCGGTCCTCACGGCTCAGCGATCTTCACCCGTGGCGAGACACAGTCTCTCTCTACCGTTACACTCGGCACGAAGAGCGACGAGAAGATTGTCGATGATGTGCTCAACCATGGCGTAGAGCGTTTCTTGCTCCACTATAACTTCCCGCCCTTCTCCACAGGCGAGGCGAAGGCACAGCGTGGCGTAGGCCGTCGTGAGATTGGCCACGGCAACTTGGCGCACCGTGCGCTGAAGCGTATGATCCCGGACGATTATCCCTATGTCGTACGTGTCATCTCTGATATTTTGGAGTCTAACGGTTCCTCTTCCATGGCTACCGTTTGTGCCGGCACATTGGCGTTGCGCGACGCGGGTGTTCCGATGAAGAAACCGGTTTCTGGTATCGCAATGGGTCTGATCTCTGAGAACAAGGGTACGAACTACGCGATCCTCTCCGATATCTTGGGCGATGAGGATCACTTGGGCGATATGGACTTCAAGGTAACCGGTACGAAAGATGGTATCACGGCTACCCAGATGGATATCAAGGTAGATGGCCTTTCTTACGAGATCTTGGAGAACGCATTGGCACAAGCCAAGGCCGGCCGCGAGTATATCCTCGGTAAGATCATGGAGGCGCAGCCGGAGACACGTGCCGAGCTGAAGCCGCACGCACCGCGCATCGAGACCATGACCATCGCCAAGGAGTTTATTGGTGCCGTAATCGGCCCGGGCGGAAAGATCATCCAGGGCATCCAGGAGAAGACCGGTGCGGTGATCTCTATCGACGAGATCGACGGCGTGGGCAAGATCGAGATCTCCGGTACCAACAAGGAGACGATCGACGCCGCTATCCGTGCGATCAAGGCGATCGTTGCCGTGCCTGAGATTGGCGAGGTCTATGAGGGAACTATCTCCTCCATCATGCCTTACGGTGCGTTCGTTGAGTTCATGCCGGGCAAGGATGGCTTGCTGCACATCTCTGAGATCGACTGGCGTCGTTTAGAGACGGTTGAGCAGGCCGGTTTGAAAGAGGGCGACAAGATCACTGTGAAGTTGCTCGACATCGACCCGAAGACCGGCAAGTTCAAGCTCTCTCACCGTGTGCTGATCCCGAAGCCCGAGGGTTACGAGGAGCGTCCCGCCCGTCCGGATCGTCCGCAGCGTGGCGACAGAGGTGAGCGTGGTGAGCGTCCCCGTCGCGATCGCGGTGAGCGTGGCGAGCGCCGTCAGAGAGACTAATTCAGTGGACTACATAAGTGAAAGAAGGCTGCATTCCCCAAGAATGTGGCCTTTTTTGGTTGCCGTCGGCTGACGACGGCTTTTCCATCGCAGTGGAAAGGGGTGCGCAGCTTCGCGATGACTCAACTACACCGTGAAAAACAGGCGCGCAGCCTCGCGATGACTCAACTACACCGTGTAAAAACAGGCGCGCACCTCCGCGATGACTCAACTACACCGTGTAGTAAAGGGCGCGCGGCCTTGCGATGACTTTATAACGCCTTGAAAAGGCAGCAAGCACTTAGCCCAAGGCATCGCCTTGGGTAAAAACAGGATCCTGCAGCTACGCGCTGAAAGCGCAACACAAGGAACACAAAAAAGCCGTCAGGCTTTTTACATCCTGACGGCTCCTTTTTTGTGACTGCCTTTCGTCTCTCACGAGGCTACTCCGCAATAAGAACTTTTTTACATATTATTAATTCTATTTCCCCGCTTGTTCATCCTCACGGAATACTTAGCCCAATGGGCCGCGCAGGGAGATTACTTATTATGAATAAATTTCTTTTGTTCTATTACTTAACCACTACCTTCGTAGCCTCGCCCTCAACAGCAACTACGACTACACCTGCCGGAGCAGCGATCGTTACGTTGTCGGAAGCAGCTACCTGGTTAGCGATCGTGCGATCCAAAATGTCAGCTACGGTAATTACCTTACCAGCTGCACCCTGAACCGTTACAACGCCCTGGCCACCGATTACCTGAACACCAGCTGCCTCGATTGCCTCGTTAGCTGTTGCCTCCTCAGTAGTAGCCTCGATGTTGAAGATCTCTGCGTCTGCGATAGCATCCTCATAAGAAGCGTAGTTAGCAACTACAGGTACACCATTCTTAATAGCTACCCAAGCGCCCTTGTTCTGAGACGGGATCTTCTTGTCACCCTCGGTCTCGATCATGAAGTCAGCCTCACCTGTGCCAGTCAAGCGCAATGCGAAGACTGCGTTCTTGATACCGTTCTCGTGAGCAGCATGCAAAGCGGCTGCATCAGTCTTCTTGTTGTGCTTGTTGTCGCCCAGGAAGATAGAGTCAGCGGCAGCTGTGCTCGGCTGACCGTTGCGATAGATTACCAACGTATCACCGATGTGCTTAGCCTCTACGAAGCCCAAACGAGTGTAACGGCTGTTCCAGATGTAATCAGCAGCATTCTCTGCCAACTCTACAGAGTCTGCGAAGTTAACCAAGTAGCGACCAGTTGCGTAAGCCTGAGTCGGAACCTTGTGACCGCAGTCACCGAACTTAGCGATATAGTCTGCATCGTTGTGCTCGTCATTCTCCGGACACATCATGCCTGCCTCGTGGTACTTATAGCCCATTACGAACAGATACTGCGGCATAGTGGTCTCATTGCGTACATAAGCGGTATCAACCGTGATGGCTGCCAACTTATCGTCGCCCTTACCCTCAACACCTAAGAAGTTGATGCCCTTGCCTGCAGAATATACAGAGTTTGCATCCTCATAGAGATACTCCTTAGCCGTAGCGTTCACACGGAAGATCTTCGCGTTCTGAACGTCCAAGTCAGCCAAGCCATCCTCAGCGTTCGTTACGCCCAAGCGACGATACAACGGAGTAGTGGACTTCGTCAAAGCGAAGGCAGAAGTACGAGTAGCAAAATCTGCGCAGCAAGCGCACTCCGGACGCAACTCAGCCGTTACATCATCAACACCAACCTTGCTCGTAACACAAAGAGCTCTTTCAGCATTAGGAGTATCAACAACCTCGATCAATGCATAGTAGTGTGCACCATCCACGCAGTTATTCTCCTTCAAATAGAATACGGAAGCCTCATCCTTCTCATCGGTCAATGCGTATCTAACAGATCCCTTAGCATCTGCAACATTTACGACATACTTGCCGTTTGCCATCAACTTGTAAGCCACCTTCTCCAACTTATCATCTACGCCATAAGTCTCCGGCTTAGTATCCATCGGAACCAAAGTGAAGTCAACGCCCTCAGCACCAACCTTCAAAACCTCATCAGCTGTCAAACCAACCTCCAGGTTAGCATCAGCAGCAGCCAAACCGCTCAAGTAAGTCAAGCGATAAGTCTCCAACTCAGCCTCGTCCTCAGCGATGCCACGATAGTAGCCCTCCTCAGTAGTCGGCTCGATTGCGTTGAATACATACGTTACACCATTGATAACGATCTCATTAGCAGCCAAGCCCTCAGCCTTCACGAACTGCAAGTTAGTAAGCTCCATAAAGTTATCTTTGGTCTCACGGTTGATCACCTTCACGGGGCTAACAGCAGCCATCTCGCCGTTCTTGATCACCGGATCAACAACCCACTGGAATGCCGGCATGTGTGTGTACTCTTGCAAAGCCTCAGCAGAGAGACCGAACTCGCCGCAGAAGTTCTCGTAAGCCTTCTTGTCTGTACCCTTTACGCTGACTACATAAACACCAGCAGGGATAGTTGTGTAGTTCTGAGATACACCGTCGTAAGCCATCAAGTTTACATAGTTAGCGGCCGGTTTACCCTCGTCGCAAGTATAGAATGTGATGACCTTCTCGGTCTCACCCTCCAATGTACAGTGAGAGAGAATTACGTTCTGGCCAGCACCATTGTTTACACCCTCAGCAGCACCGTCCGCAACCGGATTAGCCTCTGTAGCGTAAGCCCACTTGGTGTAAGCACCGTCACGCTTATCATTGATCGGATCTGCTTGCTCTGCCAACTCAACAGCCTCAACCAAAGAGCGAACCCATACAGAGTCGTTAGCCAAGTTCTTCACGAATTGGAAACGATAAGCATCCACTGCATAACCGCGATCGAAGTAGTTATTAGTCAAGACATTGTTCTCAACAGCAACAGCTTCCTTAGAAACAGAAATTGTGTTGTAGAGTTTGAAGCTCTCGCCCTTACTTGCGTAGTAAGCGGTATCGATGTGTACATACTGGTTCGTCAACTCACCCTTGTCACTGATCTTGTTCAATACCAAGTAATGCTCTTGAGGATCCAAACCTGTTGTCCAACCTTGAGCTGCGCCTGCCGTTGCCAAACCTAACTTGAAGTCCTCAACAGAAGCATTAACTGAACGATCGAACTCCTGAGCCTGATACTTCTCAGCAAAGATGTTGTTCTCATTCTCATCGCCGAAGTTCAATTGCATGTATTTCACACCTGCCTTAGAAGTCTCCTTGTTCAGATCTTTAGCAGTCAAAGTATATGTACCTGCCTTCACGATCTTCAATGACAAACCTGTACCTGCTGTATAGTCTTTTGTTGCTACCTTCTTCGCAACAACAACACCATTCTCCTCATCCAAGTACATGGTCTTGTCGCCCTTCTCGAAAACAACAGTCAACTCTGTTGCTGTACCGAAAGCAGCGAACTTATTCTCGAACCACTTCCAGTTCGGATAAGCACCACCCAAATTCTTGTCATCGCCCTTAACCGTAGGATCGTAAGCGAAATACAGACCTGTTGCCTTGTTGGTTAATACGAAACGAGTCACACCACCATCTTCCGTTACCTGCGGCTCGATCTTCCACAACGCATGATTCAATGCGTCCAAAGAGGTCGGCTCCTTCACCAACTTAGCTTGGAAGCCATCTTTCTCAGAGATAGACAAGAAATTACCTTCCTCATCCTGTACAAAATAGAATTGTTTAGCGTTCAACTGCTCTTGATTGGCGAAAGCAGCACCCGTGATCAGACCTGCACCACAAGGAGTGTTACTCTTCTCAACAGTATTAGCTGCCTGAACGGTTCCGAACGCTGTAGTCAGCAGGAGACTGGCCACCAGAGTAGAAAACTTTTTGTTCATACGATAAATAATTTAATTGATTAGTAA
>OBLI01002305.1_pt1 | contig 16460 bp, 18 predicted proteins | sample 1519701 | NCBI WGS metagenome assembly OBLI01 (sample SAMEA3663005, study PRJEB22513) | pig gut metagenome | biome: pig gut; feature: pig-associated habitat; material: faeces | place: France | collected 2012 | reverse complement strand
TTTGTTTTCTGGGGGCTTAGAAGGTCCTGCATGGCAGGACTGGGAGTTGCGGCATAGGGCTGCTGCCAAGACACGTCTTGAGCAGAGACCTATGACGGAAGGCACAAGGCGGAACGCCTCCTAAGCCCCCAGAAACTTTTTGATCTCTTTCCTCTACAAGCAAATCCGCTAAATCCGTCCTATCCGTGGTAGAACAGAAGAACCTATCCTCTGGCGTACTGCCCTTAACTTTGTTGGCCTTGCCTTCGTTTTCTCGCCACGGCATAGTCTAAGTAAACTTAGCTCTGCTCATTTGGCTTAACGAAAACGTTGAATCTCGGCTGCACTCGGCATAGCTCAAGCCAGCTTGGCTCTGCGCTCATTTGCACGAGATTTCCAGGCACTGGAGTGCTTGTGGAGGACTTGTTGTGACTAGTCCTCTATAGAGCAGAGTGCCATGTGCAGCATACAGGTCCTGTGAGCCAGAAGAAGTATGAGTTTTCTGTTTATCAATTATGTACCAATGTACCTATTTCCTCACCTGATATCACTTTCTTCAGATTACCAGGAATATCCATATTGAAGACATATATGGGCAGGTTGTTCTGCATACACATGGCTGTGGCTGTAATGTCCATCACTTTCAGACCACGCTGGATAACTTCGCTATAGGTGATATCATGGAATTTGGTTGCTGTGGGATCCTTCTCCGGATCGGCTGTATAAATGCCATCCACGCGTGTTCCCTTGAGCATGACATCAGCTTCAATCTCTATTCCACGCAAGGATGAACCGGTATCGGTGGTGAAATAAGGACTTCCGGTACCGCCACTCATGATGACCACCTGACCCTGGTTCATGGCCTCTATGGCTTTCCACTTGCTGTAAAACTCTCCTATGGGCTCCATGCGGATGGCAGTAAGGACCTTGTTCTTCTGTCCTACTGAGTCCAGAGCACTACTCAAGGCCAGGGAATTGATGACCGTGGCACACATACCCATCTGGTCACCCTTTACACGGTCGAATCCTTTGCCAGCACCACTGAGACCTCTGAAGATGTTTCCACCGCCTATGACAATGCCTATCTGTACGCCCATCTCGGCTATCTCCTTGATTTGCATGGCATACTCCTGCAGTCTCTCTACGTCTATGCCATAACCTTGCTTGCCCATCAGACTCTCACCGGAGAGTTTCAGCAAAATTCTCTTGAATGTATTCATATCTGATATTTATTGGATTATATATTTAAGTTCACCAAAGGCGTATCTGTGTTCGTTACCTGAGGAATCTACCATTATCAGATGGCCATCTGACTGTATATTGATGATCTTTCCCTCAAACGGACCATTGCCGTCAACATAAGTATGCCATTCCTGCATGCGGTATACCTGTCTGAGATAATGGGTATGTAACAGAGCGAAATCTCCACATTCTATCATTTGATAATAATGGCGGAAACATCTGATTACATGCTCAAGCACATCCATGCGCTGGATGTGGTGACCCATGATGATATTCAGGGATGTGGGATTGGGTGCTCCACTCAGAAACTGATTCTGATTGATATTGATACCCACCCCTATCACGGAACAATCCACACGATGGGACTGAAGGTCGTTTTCGATGAGCATGCCGCATATCTTACCATCGGCATAATAGACATCGTTGGGCCATTTGATACGAACATGTTTTCTGTAGTCGGCATTCTCTCTGCCTATATACTCCTGCAGACCCATACATACCCCCAATGACATGGCCTCGGAGAGAGCAAACATATGATTGGGTACCAAGTGGGTAGGGCATACCTGCAGACTGAAAGTCAAGTTCATTCCCTCCTGAGATTCCCAATGATTGGTTCCCGAACCACGTCCGGCTGTCTGGTAATCTGTAATGACCAAAACGGTCCTGTGATGCCATTCATCCCTCCTGTCCTTCAACCACTGATTGGTGGATGAAGTGCACGGAATGGAAATGATATCCATCTCAGGCCAAAGTTCCACGAACTTATCCTTCCACAATTCTATCTCTTCGGCTATCTGTACCATACGGGAGTACGAAAGGCATCTATGATATGATTGATCTGACGATACTTGCCCAGTACCGTGATGATGTCAAAACGCACAGGCATGTCTATGCGATAAAGTCTCACATAGGCATCGGCAGCCAGTACTATACGTCTTATCTTATTCTCGGAAACGGCATCCTCAGGCTTGCCAAAACGTGCATCCCTGCGGGTCTTTACTTCCACAATCACCAGCACTCCGCCTTTCTCAGCCACAATGTCTATTTCCTTGTGTCCGCTACGCCAGTTACGGTCCAGGATGTGATAACCTTCACGAGCCAGATAATCAGCAGCATCATCTTCACCCGTATGACCCAATACATTATGCTCTGCCATTTACCTTTGTGTTAACTCTGCAAAATTAGGAAAAAAAAAGTAACTTTGTCTGTATATTCATTATTAAAAGAGATGAAAGAGGATGAGATATACATGCGGCAGGCACTGGCAGAGGCACGTGCAGCAGCTGCAGAAGGTGAAATTCCCATAGGAGCTGTGATAGTGTGCAAGGGACGTGTGATAGCCCGTGCACACAATCTCACCGAACGACTCCATGATGTGACTGCCCATGCTGAGATGCAAGCCATCACGTCTGCATCAGAATACTTGGGTGGAAAGTATCTGACCGACTGCACCTTGTATGTGACTGTGGAACCCTGTCCCATGTGTGCAGGAGCATTGGGATGGTCGCAGATAAGCAGGGTGGTATATGGTGCAGGAGATGAGAAAAGGGGATTTCTTATCTATGCGCCCCGCACTCTGCATCCCCGTACTACGCTGCAGGGTGGAGTACTCGAGGAAGAATGCAAGGCTCTCATGCAGGAATTTTTCCGGAGCAGAAGAAAATAAACCTATAGAGAAGTCATCAGCACCCCCTATATACTGATGACTTAGAAGAAAAAGAAAGCAGAACGTTCCGCTGCATATCTATATATATATGTACGCGCACACGAGAGAGGCGTGCTTACATTATCACATCAACCTGAAAAACATCTATCGCTCACACTTTTTTTCTAAAAAAAAGAAAATATCCTGTAGCAAACCGGCAGTAAGGTGCGTTTATATAGCAGAGACAACAAAACAAATAAAAACAAATTCACAATGGACTACAAAGAAAAAGAATTTGAGAAAATGGTGCACACACAAAAAGAAGTCATCTATACCGTGTGCTATATGTTCTCAAAAAACGAAGATGAAGTGGCTGACCTGTTTCAGGAAACACTTATCAACATGTGGAAAGGCATTATCAACAATAATGCCAACATGCTGGAAGCAGAGAGAGATGCACAAAAAGCATGGGTGTATAGAGTAACTCTCAATACATGCATCTCCTGGGACAGAAAGAAGAAGAAACATCCTACTGTATCGCTCACCATGGATGTCAATCTCTTCTCTGATACGGATAGCAGAACACGTCAGGTGGACATGCTGCATGAGCGCATCAGCAGACTGCAACCCTTCGACCGCGCCATCATCCTGCTTTGGCTGGAAGATATCAGTTATGACGAGATAGCCGACATAATGGGAATTTCTGCCAAGAACGTGTCCGTGAGACTGGTAAGAATAAGAGAGGAACTCAAGAGAAACAATAACCGCTAAAACTTACTACTATGAACAAGATGAACAACAACAACAAGGCTAACCTTAACTATGAAAACAAAATGAACGAAGGTATGGAAGAAATGAAGGAACTGGAGGCATTGCGCTCCGAAATGAACGAACTGAAAGAGATTATTGCCGGACAGCAGATTGTAAGTGAAAAGATGATGCGCCGGGCTATGGATACCAACCTCTCACAGGAGAAGAAGGAAGTAAGGTTCTCTATCATAGCTGCTGCAGGAGGTTTGACACTGAGCATGTTTATTCTGCCATGGCTCAACATACCCACATGGTTCTCCATCTTCACGGCTGCATTCATGATCATAGCCATCATAGCAAGTATCTACTCCCTGCGTAAGCACATGAGCATCAACATGACACAGGACAACCTGCTGGGAGTGGCCGAGAAAATCATCTCCTACAAGAAGTTTGGCAACAACTGGCTGAAGTTCTCCATCCCCACTCTCATCGTTTGGCTCTTCTTCTTCTTCTACTCTCTCGTGAATATGCTGGGTGTTGAAGAAGCCAGGGGAATGATGTACGGAGGTGCTGTAGGTCTGGTCATAGGTCTGGCATTTGGACTCTCACATCTCTACAAATCACGCAAGAGAATGAACAGCATCCTGGAGCAAATAGAGGAAATGAGAAAGGAATGAAAAGTTGATTAAATAATCTGTTGTGAATGACCTCCTGTCCGGCACTCTGCAATCATCATCGGAGTAAAGGACAGGGGGTTTTTCATTTTTCCTTCTTCATAAGTACGTTTTATCGTTATCCCAGATGATACAGGTTTTTCCTTCGTGAACCAGAAATTCTGCATAGTTATCATCCATTGTGGATAACTGTATGGAAAACTGACCCTACTTATTATCACGTTTTCCACATTGTCAACATCCGTTCTACCCCGAAAATATTTATCAACCATTCTGCATCTCTTATCAAATGACATTTAACACTGACTGCTATACTTATCAAAGTCTATTCGGGAGAGCACTTATCATTTTCGTTTTTCACAGGACATTGTTTATAATATCAGTTCTTATACACGCAATTCCTATGTATTTCAGTCACTAAGACACTGTCAATATATGATGAAAACCGACAGGAAACCTGTGGATAAGTAAATCATATCAGAGCAGGAATTTTCGGCAGATATATCTATCAACATTATCAACGCCCTATCATCATCAACAAAAGTTTTCTTCTAAATTAAAAAAAGGAATAATAATAATTGTTGTGTGTGAAGAATCTCTATCGCTGCATGCCTTTCTGTTTCTCCACGCAACAGGCAATATGATATCTCAGATGGGAATAGAATATTTATAGAAAGAAGAATAATGTTTCATAAATAGAGAACCTTTATTTTCTCATTTCTTATATAATGCAGACTTTTGCAGAGGAAAAGGAAAAAGGTATAATATAATAAAGGAATAAGTATGGAAGACAGAACTTCACTGAACCGCCAGTTGGCACAGATGCTCAAGGGCGGAGTAATCATGGATGTGACAACACCTGAACAGGCCAAGATAGCCGAAGCAGCAGGTGCATGTGCTGTAATGGCATTGGAACGTATTCCTGCCGACATACGTGCTGCAGGTGGTGTAAGCCGTATGAGTGATCCTAAGATGATAAAGGGCATACAGGAGGCTGTGAGCATTCCCGTCATGGCCAAGTGCCGCATAGGTCACTTTGCCGAGGCACAGATACTGGAGGCTATAGAGATAGACTATATAGATGAGAGCGAAGTGCTCAGTCCTGCCGATGATGTGTATCACATCAACAAGCGTGACTTCAAGGTACCCTTTGTATGTGGAGCCAAGGATCTGGGCGAGGCATTGCGTCGCATAGCCGAAGGTGCCACCATGATACGTACCAAGGGCGAACCAGGTACGGGCGACGTGGTACAGGCTGTTCGTCACATGCGCATGATGCAAAGCGAAATCAGAAGAATCACCAGTCTGAATGCCGATGAGATATACGAGGCTGCCAAGCAGCTGAGAGTGCCTGTGGATCTGGTACAGTATGTGCATGACAATGGCAAGTTGCCCGTGGTGAACTTTGCTGCCGGTGGTGTGGCTACTCCTGCCGATGCTGCACTGATGATGCAGTTGGGTGCTGAAGGTGTGTTTGTGGGTAGCGGCATCTTCAAGAGCGGTAATCCTGAGAAGCGTGCACAGGCCATTGTGAAGGCTGTTACCAACTACAACAATCCCAAGATACTGGCCGAACTGAGCGAGGATCTGGGTGAAGCTATGGTTGGTATCAACGAGCAGGAGATAGAGCTCCTGATGGCAGAAAGAGGAAAATGAAGATAGCTATATTGGCTCTGCAAGGAGCTTTCGAAGAGCACAGACAGGTACTGGAGCGCATGGGAGTGGAATCCTTCCTGGTGCGCAACCTGAATGACTGGCATCAGGAAAAGCAGGCACTCATCATACCGGGAGGAGAGAGTACCACCATGACACGCATCATGAAGGACTTGAACATCTGGGAGGAACTTCGACAGGAAATAAAGTCGGGGCTGCCTGTTCTGGGTACATGTGCCGGTCTGATAATGCTGGATGCACAACATCTGGGCACCATGGACATTCTGGCCAAGAGAAATGCCTATGGAAGGCAGTTGGGAAGTTTTCACACTCAAGGAGAATTCAAGGGACTGGGTACTGTACCCATGACCTTCATCCGGGCTCCTTATATATCCCAGGTAGGAAAGGATGTGGAGATACTGGCTCAGGTGGATGGCCATGTGGTGGCTGCTCGGGAGGGTAATCAGCTGGTGACAGCTTTCCATCCAGAACTGGATGATGATACCAGAATCCACGAACTGTTGCTCCAGATGGCAGAAACGCATTGAACATACATATATTATATATATATGATTGATTACTAAACCTTGTTTTAAAAAAAGGAAAGGTGAGACAGGAGAGTGGCATTTGACTGCTCTCCTGTTTGATTTTTTAATTTTCCTCTTGTAAAATCCAACATTTAGGTATAACTTAGCAAATCATTTCCAACACATAAAGCTATATATTCCATGAATAAAGTTATCACCGAAGAGACTCCATTATCCGAGAAGGACTGTTTCTATATGATGGACCGCGACAAGGAGGCTTTCACTTATCCATTGCACAAGCATGAAGCTATGGAACTCAACTTCGTGGAGCATTGTGATGGGGCCCGACGCATAGTAGGTGATTCCATAGAGGTACTTGGAAAATATGACTTGGTATTGGTGGGAAGTGGTCTCGAACATACCTGGGACCAGTATGACTGCAAGAGTCATTCCATACATGAGATTACCATACAGTTTCCACCCGACTTGCTGGGAGAGCAGTTCCTGGCCAAAAATCAGTTGAGCAGCCTCAGAGCTCTCTTTCACAATGCCAAAAGGGGAGTGGCATTCGAACTGGATACCATCATGGAACTGTACAGTAAGATAACCTCCATCACTCAGGCTCAACCAGGTTTTTACCGTATGCTCAAACTCCTGGAGATTCTGTATGAACTTTCTCTCAAGGAGAATTATCATCTCTTGGCCAGCCGTTCCTTTTCCAATGTGAAGAAAACTCCTGAGAGTGTGAGGGTGAGACAGGTGGAGGAATACATAGACATGCATTACAAGAAGGAGATACGCCTGAAGACACTCTCTGACATAGCCGAGATGACTCCTGCAGCCTTCAGCAGATACTTTCGCACAAAGACAGGAAAGACGGTATCTGACTATATCATAGACATACGCTTGGGACATGCTGCCCGACAGTTGGTGGACAGTACCAACAGTGTGGCTGACATCTGTTACGAATGCGGATTCAATAATATAAGCAATTTCAACCGTATCTTCAAGAAGAAGAAGGGCTGTTCGCCTACTGCTTTCCGTGAGAATTATCACAAGCGTAAGATCATAGTGTGAATTAAGCGTTTGAATATACTTAGGGCTCACTCTTCCAGACACTCGTCATTGGATGACGACCAGGTGTTCATCCTTGTCCAGAATCACCCCCATCCAGTATCCTTTTCAGTTTATCATATTTGATACTGGAGTTTCAAGCGGCTGATACTGGAGTGTCTCATGGTTGAAACTGTTCCTGCAACTGATTGGCTTTTTCAAGGTATCCATTTGATGGGATGAATGTATTCGTAATAATCCAAGTTTCTCAAGTGTTCACTTGTAGCTGACAAGCATTTAAGGATCGGGCTGAAGGCCCAGCAAGCGCATAGCCCAGGGCATCGCCCTGGGTAGATTGGCCTCCGCTATTGCGCCCTGAAAGGGCAAAAGCGTCTCTATAAACGCTTGCACGCTAATGCTTTTGCCCCTTCAGGGCGTACTTCATCGCTTCATCATACCCAGGGCGTTGCCCTGGGCTATGTGCTCGTTGCCCCTTCGGGGCGTTCTTTGAACGCATAAGAATCGTCATTTCATGGCATGATACCATCATTTCATGCTGTGTTTGGCTTGAGGCATAGGGATAAGACAACTAACGTAATTGACTATAATGATCAGGTTATAAGGGTCAGGGAATACCTCCTCTTTTTGAGAATCCCCTTCCCCTATGTTTTTTCTACTGAGCCATGAAATGACGATAATAATATATATGTATAGGAAGGGAGAATCAGGGCTTCACGCGGATGATGGTAAGTCCGTCGCGCAGGGGGAGAATGACCTTTTCCACCCTTGAGTCAGAAGCTACAAGGTCATTGAAAGTCTGCAGATTGATGGTCTGACGGTCACTCTCACGAGGATGTTCTTCGAGCACATGACCATACCATAGCGTATTGTCGGCTATGATAAACCCACCGGGATTCATGAGCGGAAGAATCATGTGATAATAATCTGTATATTGTCTCTTGTCGGCATCTATGAAGACCAAGTCCCATCCACCCTTGAGAGTGGGCACAATATCCAGAGCATTGCCTATATGCAGGTGAATCTGAGATGCATGAGGACTTCTGGCTATCCACGAACGTATGAAGTCCTCCATCTCATCAAATATTTCTATGGTATGGAGTTCGGCTTCCGGCTTGAGACCTTCTGCCATACACAAAGCACTATATCCGCTGAAAGTTCCCAGCTCGAGCACTCTCAGCGGTTTGATCATCTCCACAAGCATCTTGAGCAAGCGACCCTGCAGATGTCCGCTTGCCATCTGACCATAAGAAAGGCGCAGTTGAGTGTCTCGCCACAAAGCGTGCAGGAGTTCGCCTTCTGCATCTATATGGCGGAGGATGTACTCATCAAGTTCCACCAGGGAAGTGATTTACTTTTTCTTTCTGTTTACTTCATCAATGAGGGCTTCGATGGCCAGACGGTAACTGTCCAGACCGAAACCACAGATGACTCCCAGACATCCTGGGCTGATGAGGCTCTTACGACGGAACTCTTCGCGCTGATGTACATTGCTGATGTGAACCTCCACGGTGGGAGTGGTAACACTCTTCAGGGCATCCAGTATGGCCACGCTGGTATGTGTGTATGCTCCTGCATTGAGCACGATACCGTCGCGGTCAAATCCCACCTCCTGTATCTTATTGATAATCTCGCCTTCCAGATTGCTCTGGTAATAATCAATACGAACATTAGGCATGCGGGTGCGCAACTCCTTCAGATAATCTTCCCAGGCACGCTTACCGTAAATTTCAGGTTCTCTGATACCAAGAAGATTCAAGTTTGGTCCGTTGATAATTTGAATTCTCATAATTTCAGCATAATTTTGTTAAGGCAAAGTTAACTAAAATAAGTTTGTAAATGAAATAAACGGAGTGTTTTTATCATTATGGTTTATAAATTCAATAAAAACGGTAAGGGAATGGGAAATGTGGAAGACTCCGTTCTGAGGAGGTATGTGCAGTATCTCTGTCTGGAACGTTCCTATTCCAAAAACACTCTGGATGCCTATAGGAGAGATTTGCAGAAACTGCTTGTCTTCTATGCAGATAATCATATAGATTACCGAACGGTCACACTGGAACAGCTGGATCAGTTTGCAGGACAGCTACGTGAAGAGGGTATCCAGGCACGCAGTGTGGCAAGGATACTGAGTGGGGTACGTTCGTTTTACAGATTTCTTACCCTGGAAAAGGAAGTGGAGCAGGACCCCACAGAGTTACTGGAGAGTCCGCAGATAGGCAAGCACTTGCCTGAGGTACTCAGTGTGGAGGAGATAGACAGTATCATCAATGTCATAGACGTGAGCAAGCCGGAAGGTATCAGGGACAGAGCCATCATAGAGGTACTGTATGGCTGCGGACTCCGTATCAGCGAACTGTGCAATCTCCGTATCAGCCAACTGTATCTGGAAGACAAATACATACGGGTGAAGGGAAAAGGCAGCAAGGAGCGACTTGTGCCCATCGAGGGAGTGGCCATTGACAGAGTGCGCGAATGGCTTGTGACCCGAATGGGCTACAAGGTGAAACCCTCTGAAGAGGATTACGTATTCGTATCCCTCACCCGAGGAAGCCGACTGAGCAGAATAAGTCTGTTTGTATATATCAAGGACTATGCCGAAAGGGCTGGTATAAAGAAGAATATCAGTCCGCACACCTTCCGTCACAGCTTTGCCACTCATCTGCTCGAGGGAGGTGCCAACCTGCGGGCCATACAGATGATGCTGGGACATGAAGATATCTCTACCACAGAAATATACATGCATATCGACAAGTCAAAGCTGAGAACAGAAATACTGGAGCATCATCCCAGGAATATTCTCTATGAAGAAAGGAAAAATGATATTGATGAATAACAAAAGATTAGGTGTGAAAATGCATTTTTTGTGTGTAGGGGAATATCACCTCATAAAATTGTCGTAACTTTACACCCGATTTGAGCAATAGAGAGAAAGCAATAGAATTTTAATATTAATCATGCAGACAAAACAATTTCTTCTGATGGCATCAGCATCTGTTCTGGTGCTCACATCTTGCAGCAAGCTCGGTAAGCTGGGCGCTGACAATTTCAATGTTACACCTACTCCTCTGGAGGCAGTTGGAGGTCAGGTACCTGCTACTATCAATGGTACTTTCCCCACCAAGTACATGAAGAAGAAGGCACAGGTGACTGTTACTCCCGTGCTGAAGTATGAAGGTGGTGAGGCTGTAGGTCAGAGTTCTACATTCCAGGGCGAAAAGGTAGAAGGTAATGGTACCACCATCCAGTACAAGGTAGGCGGTACTTATACCATGAAGACCAACTTCGCATATGTAGACCCCATGATAAAGAGCGACCTTTATGCTCGCTTCGATGCTAAGGTGGGTAAGAAGACAGTGAAGATTCCTGAGGTGAAGATCGGTTATGGCGTGATAGCCACCAGTCAGCTCCTCAGCCGTTGTGATATCACTGCCGCCACTGCTCCCGATGCTTATCAGCGTATCATCGCCCAGAAGCAGGAAGCCAACATCAAGTTCCTCATCAATCAGGCCACTCTGCGTGCCAGCGAGCTCAACAGCGTGAGCGTGAAGGACCTGGGTAAGATTCTGAAGGAAATCAATGACAACACCTTGACTCGTGCTCTCACCAACATTGAGGTAAGTGCTTATGCCAGCCCCGATGGTAAGTTCGACTTCAACGAGAAGTTGGCCGAGAAGCGTCAGAATGTAAGTAGCAACTATCTGAAGAAGGAGTTGAAGAAAATCAAAATGGATGCTGACGTGGACACCAAGTTCACAGCCGAGGACTGGGAAGGATTCCAGGAGTTGATTTCCAAGAGCAACCTCCAGGACAAGCAGGTGATTCTGCGTGTTCTCTCCATGTATGAGGATCCCGAGGAGCGTGAGCAGCAAATCAGCAACATGAGCGAAATCTACACAGACATCAAGCAGAACATTCTGCCTGAGTTGCGTCGTGCTCGCCTGATTGTGAACTATGAGATCATTGGCCGTAGCGATGCTCAGATTCTGGAGCAGTTTGCTTCTGATCCCAGCAAGCTCAGCGTAGAGGAAATGCTTTATGGTGCCAACAGACTCGTGAAGGATGACGCTACACGTCAGAAGTGGAACGAGACCATTGCCAAGCAGTATCCCAGTGACTACCGTGCACTGAACAACCTGGCTCAGCAGGCTATCAGCAAGGGTGATGTAAATGCTGCCGAGAGCTATCTGAAGCAGGCTGCTCAGGTAAGCAAGAATGCCAGCGAGGTGAACACCAACTTGGCTCTGATGTCTCTCAAGAGTGGCGATGTGGCTAAGGCTGAAACTTACCTGGCCAAGGGTAGCGGTTCCAACACCTTCAAGGAGGTGATGGGTAACCTCAACATTGCCAAGGGCAACTACACTCAGGCTGCTTCTGACCTGGCTGGTGTGAATACCAACAGTGCTGCTCTGGCACAGATTCTGGCCAAGGATTACACAAGCGCCAAGACCACTCTCAGCAAGATTAAGAATGCTGATGCTACCACCAGCTACCTGCAGGCTGTACTGGCTGCACGCACAGGTGATGCCAGCTCATTGGCAAGCAGTCTGAAGGATGCCATCCAGAAGGATCCCACTCTGGCCACTCGTGCTGCCAACGATTTGGAGTTTGCTCAGTTTGCAAGCACCATCAAGAATATTGTGAAGTAAATTGAAAAGACTATTCTATATAGTATCCATCCTCACCCTGCTCTGTTGCAGCGGCCATCCCGGACAGGTAAAGATTCGTGGAAGGTTTGCTCACCTGGAGCAGGGTGAGTTTTATATATACAGTTCTCAGGGTGGCTCATCCACGCTGGACACCCTGCGCATACAGGATGGTGAATTCTCATACACCACAGATATCCATACACCAGCCATCCTGCATATTCTCTACCCTAACTATTCCCAGCTGACTCTCTTTGCTTCTCCAGGTGATGATATAGAACTTCAGGGTGATGCGCAACACCTCAATGGAGTAAAGGTAAAGGGATCGGAGGATAATGAAATATACACAACATTCAGACAGAAAACTGAAGGTAAGTCCCTCACCGATCAGGTTGCTTTGGCTCGAAAGTACATCCTTCAGCATCCCACATTGGCTGTCAGCCAGTATTTGTTTGCGCAATACTATCTTCTTTCAGAAAAATCATCGGACAGGGAAGTCCGCGAGATATATGACAGTTTGCGCCATGCGTGCCCCGACGATATGGCCTTGCTCCGACTCTCCACAGCAGTACAGGCATATGGAAAGTTGTCACCAGGAGCACCACTGCCCGAATTCACACTCTATACCAGAGCAAGTCAGATGCCCGACGGACCACGTCCTGATACCATAACAAGTAAGGATTATAAAGGAAAATATCTCCTGATGACCTTCTGGGCAGGATGGAAGACAGGTTCGCTGAGTGCTCTTTACAGGGCCAGGAAACTGCGCAGAGAGATGAAGGGAAAGGGACGTGAACTGAATATCATCAGTTATTCCCTGGATACGGATGCTGCCTATCTGCGCGATTTAGAAAGGCGCGACAGTGTCAATTTCCCTTCTTATTGTGATTTCAAGGCCTTCAACAGCGAACTGGCCAATAAGTGGAACATTCGCCAGTTGCCCTATTTCATACTTGTGGACACCAGCCAGCATATCATGGCTGTGGGCAACGACTGGCAACGAGATATTCAACCTAAAGCTGACGAACTATGCTTGTAAAGGTATATGGTGCCAGTATGCAAGGACTGCAGGCCACTGCTGTCACTATCGAGGTGAATGCCACACGAGGTGTGAGATTCGTACTCGTGGGGTTACCTGACAATGCAGTAAAGGAGAGTCATGAGCGCATCCTTGCTGCCATAGAGAACAGTGGATATACATTCCCCACCAGGCAGATTACCATCAATCTCTCTCCTGCAGACATACGCAAGGAGGGATCAGGATACGATTTGCCCATGGCCATAGGTATTCTTGCCACAGAAGATAAGGTGAATACCACTCAGCTGGCCAATTATATGATGGTGGGTGAACTCAGTCTGGACGGTTCACTGGTACCCATACGCGGAGCTCTGCCTGTAGCCATCAAGGCGCGTGAGATGGGATTCGAAGGTCTCTTTGTACCAGAGGGAAACATCAGAGAGGCTGCGGTGGTCAACAAGCTGAAGGTATATGGAGTAAGACACATCACCCAGGTTATCAATCATCTCAATGGAACGGAACTCCTGGAGCCAACCATCATTGACACACGTGGGGAATTCTATGCTCGCCAATATGAGTTCGACTATGACTTTGCCGATGTCAAGGGACAGGAGCATGTCAAGAGAGCCATGGAGGTGGCAGCAGCAGGAGGACATAATATGATTATGATAGGTCCTCCGGGAAGTGGAAAGAGCATGTTGGCCAAGCGTATGCCCAGCATCCTTCCACCCCTGAGTCTGCAGGAAAGTCTTGAGACCACTCAGATACATTCAGTGGCAGGCACCTTGCCGGCAGGATGTTCGCTCATGGCACAGCGTCCTTACCGTGCTCCTCACCACACCATCTCCCAGGTGGCTTTGGTAGGAGGAGGCACCAATCCGCAGCCAGGAGAGATATCCCTTGCCCACAACGGTATCCTCTTCTGTGATGAGTTGCCAGAGTTTCAGCGTTCCGTACTGGAGGTGCTCCGTCAGCCGCTTGAGGACAGAATCATCAATATCTCACGTGCCAAGTACAGTACCACCTTCCCATGCTCGTTCATGTTTGTGGCATCCATGAATCCCTGTCCGTGCGGATATTACAATCATCCCACCAAGGCTTGCGTTTGCACTCCAGGTCAGATAGTCAGATACCTCAACAAGATATCTGGTCCCTTGCTGGACCGCATAGACTTACAGATAGAGATTACACCCTTGTCCTTCGAGGAGATGAGCCGAACTGCTCCCGGTGAGACAAGTGCTGCCATACGCGAGCGCGTCATCAAGGCCAGAAAGATACAGGAAGAAAGGTTTGCCAGCGAACCGGGAATCCATTGCAATGCACAGATGAACAGCAGACTGATGAAGCAGTATGCCCAACCTGACGAAGAGGGAATGAATCTCCTGCGCGAAGCCATGAACCGCCTTCAGCTCTCTGCCCGTGCCTACGACCGTATCCTCAGGGTAAGTCGCACCATTGCCGACCTGGCAGGAAGCGATCATATCCTCTCGGAACATATCTCAGAAGCCATCGGCTATCGCAATCTGGACCGAAGTAACTGGGGAGAATAATTGGGCCAACCCCCCAACCCCTCCCATTAAAAGGGAGGGGAGTAATATGCAAGGGTAACACTTACCATATTAAATATGGATATGAAATGGAGACTAATTAGCGCCTGTTGAAAATGGAAAGCTAACGATTATACGAGTTTAGAGTAATCAATAAACGACCTTCTATATATTTGAAAATATGAACGTTGCATTCTTGTTGAATCAATATTTCCCAAAGACTGACAATACCTCTATTGACGTCTTTGATTCTCACTCGCTGAATGATGTATATCAGCAGGTAATGAAGACTCTCACTTCACACTTTGAAATTGAGGTGAGCATACTGCAAGCATTGAGTTATTGCTTCTATGAGATTCTTGACAACGTTCATATCCATTCCGGCAAGCCCTTGGGAACTGCCATCACACACTATGACGCAGACAACGATGTCCTACGCATCCTTGTTGCTGATGACGGTATGGGTATACGTCAGTCACTTGCCGAGAACGAGAAGTTCCGTGACATCACCGAATCAGATGCCATCCGTATGTGCATAGAGGATTCCGTAACTGATGGTAAGGGCATGGGGTTCGGCTTATATGCCACATCGCGACTAATGAAAGATGTTGGTTTGCAGTTTATCCTACATTCCGGCAACCACAAACTGATTCACAAAGACGATAGTACTGAGGTAATAGAGAATGGTTACTGGCAAGGCACCATCGTTTATATGGAGATAACGACATCCAAGGAGATTAATCCAAATGAGGTGGTTGATCATCGCACTAATGCGGAGGAACAGTTTAACGAGTATTTTGTCGAAACGGATGAACTAGAGACACTATGGACTAATGGTAGTTCTACGAGTGAATTCAGATTCTCTGACATCGCCACAGACTTTGGCACTCGTGAGATGGGAGCAAGAATACGTGAGCATCTACGTCCGTTATTCACAGAAAACTCTCGCATAGCCCTTGACTTCACAGGTGTAAACGTCGTTTCCAACTCCTTCGCCGATGAGTGCATAGCCAAACTATTGCTTGACATGCCTTTGGAAGAATTAAAGCAACGCATCACCTTCCGTGGTCTTAATCCAATGGCAGAGCGCAGCATCCTCGTGGCATTGCAGAGGAGAAACAAGGTGTTGAGGTAGTTTTGTTCCTTTATTAATTAGAATTATACCAAATTTGATATTGTAATTATGTTTACATATGAAAACTTTCGTAGTATTGTAAAGGAATTAGATTCCGTTCCAATAGATGCTTATAATGCTCCATGTGTTGTAAACACAGATGACATCATTGTCTATGATAGCGAGAATCTTGATAAGGTGAACGAATTGATATACAACTCTGATAAAATTGCATTAAATTACCTTGTAGGAAGAGGGGTGTGCAACTATGTAAAAAAAGGAACTAAAGGGATTTATGTGAGGTATTTGAGAGATGATTATGTAGTTGTGAAGGTAGAAGGCGAACTACGCCCTGCCATTATACCTCGCTCTCATATTTCAAAAACACAAGTGCAAAGTGAGTGAAATAAGCAGACCATAATCCCCCGCCAATAGGAATAAGCCATTGGCGGGGGAATTTTTGTCTTAACTTTGCGTCACAAAACAAAAATGACACACGCAAAAACCAACACGGCCAAATCCTGAAGCGTCAACACCAGCAGACACACGCCGCCCACACATACAGACAGTGCATCCGATTATTAACCTAAAAAA
>OBLI01002303.1_pt1 | contig 16470 bp, 17 predicted proteins | sample 1519701 | NCBI WGS metagenome assembly OBLI01 (sample SAMEA3663005, study PRJEB22513) | pig gut metagenome | biome: pig gut; feature: pig-associated habitat; material: faeces | place: France | collected 2012 | reverse complement strand
CCGTACGTACGGTGCAATGAGAGGGGCAAACTAGAAAAGTTTCCTCTACTCTATTTTGCTCAAAAACAAAAAGAATGATAATTCTTTACCAAAGAGGGTAAGGAATATATCATTCTTTTCCTGTATGTATGTAAATTAAACTATAAAACTATTACTATAAATTAGACTAATTTAATTTGCCGGCTTTCTTCAAGATGTCTTGAGCCTTTTCAAGATAGTGGTGTTCAGTTCTGAAAGCATCAATATCTCCACCGTTGAAGTCATTTAACTTAGCAAGTTTGTCATCTAATTCTGCGAAGTCCTTCTTCAAATCGTTGATAACAGGTTCTTCTTCTTCTTCATAGACGTAGTGGTTTTCTGTTGAATCCTTAGGACCTTCGCCTTTGAATTCTTCGATCTTGTCTTCGTCTTTGTCGACTTTTATTGCGTGCTTAAGAATTGACTTAATATCCTTAATTGTTTCATGTTGAGCGGTGCGATGTTTCTTATCATCAATACTATCTTCAATCTTTGTTAAGTGACTTTCTGCATCTGAAATCTTCTTAGCAATTCTGTCTAATGCTTTCATTTCTCTTTTTGCATAATCTGTCATAACAATATACCTCCTGAAATCTTTCTATTAACTTAATCATCTTTACTATAAAATTTAATACTTATAGTTTCAAGAAAAAAGATGTTATTTTATAAAAAAGCGTATAGGTTTGAAATAACTAATGGTTTGATAAATATATATGTGAACATATTAGATAAAATGATAACACTAGTTACTATAATGTTATTTATAAATCTATGCTTTAATAGTATGTTTTTGCATGCATATAAAGTAGTTTTAAAGGCAAATGATCCTGAAGGTTGGGAAAGAATTAGTCATTTTACTTTTGAGGAAGTACAAGATGATATAGACTTACCAAATAAAATAAAATTATTATCTAATTTAGCCTATTTGTTAGGGATGCAGGGCCTAGAAGAATATCGTTTAATGCTTCCAGTTGCTCTTGATAATGGAGTAAGTCCGGTTGAAGCAAAAGAAGTAGTCTATCAAGCAGTTGATTATTTAGGATTGGGACGTGTGATACCATTTTTTGAAGCAATAAATCAAGTTTTGCTCAATCGTGGTGTTAAATTGCCATTACCTAGTCAAGCTACCACTACTATGAAAAATCGTCTTGAAAAAGGTGAAGAAACTCAAATTAGATTATTTGGATCACAAATGAAAGATTTTGCTAAAAAAGGAACTATTAATAAGTGGTTAATAATTGCTTTGGAGATTATTACACCCGAAATGGCCTAGATGATAAAGAGAGAGAAATGGTAACTTTCTGTTATTTGGCTGCTCAAGGAGGGTGTGAACCACAATTGTTGGCCCACGCCAAGGCTAATGTAGGTCTAGGAAATGATCAACAATTTTTAACTAAGGTTGTTTTAGCTAATGTTCCCTTTATTGGCTATCCTCGTAGCTTAAACGCAATTAATGTGATTAATCAAGTAAAATAGTGAGGCTATTTAATAGCGTTGAAATCATTATGGTTTCAGCGTTTTTTATTGTACCTTCGTGGCTAGATAAATAAAAATATAGTAGAATATATGTTCGAAAGGAGCGGGGACCATGAATACCGATGAATTATTAAGTTATGCTATACGACATTTTGGAAAAAACAGTATTAGTGAAGTTAATGACAATCCTAATTTGGTAGCTTTTAGTTCACCGATTACTAAAAATTGGTTTGCTCTTTTAAATTTAGATCCTAAAAATAAAAGTTTAAACATTAATTGTGGAGATTTTGCAGCAACAATTAAAGACTTACCCGGCTTTTCAGCTTCATCCCTAATAAAAGAAGCTAAGTGGGTTGAAGTTAGCTTAGGGTTAAGTAATCAAAAAATAAAAAAAGTATTGGAATATGCTTTTAAAATCGCTCTCATGTCCAATAAACGACCTAATCCTGAAAAATTAATTTATATTCCTGATACTATTCAAAATGGTGAAGAAAGGGTCTATCAGGAACAAGAATTAAACTTTAAAAATTGGAAAAGGTCATCTAATATACTTCGAAAAGAAGAAAAATCTACAGAAGAAATTAATCTAAATTTTGAAGATACCCAGCTTGTTCCTAAAGAAATAAAAAAGATGATTGAGTCCTATCAATATTCTTTACCAGGATCGGTTCGTAGAGAACAGAATTTTTATTTACAGGGTAAATTAGTGGCTTCATACGAAGATCACTATGAAGGAAAACAATCTTTCTTACGATATTATCCAACTTACCATGACTTAACAGTGGGACAGGCAAGGACGTATTTCACTTGGCGTACGAAAATTAGACAAAATATCTATGAAAAAATTTCAGATTCATATGCTTACATTTATTTGTATGAATTACTAAATGGAATTGGAATTAAGGATCCAGAAGAAGGATTAGATAAGTTAATTACTTTTAATAAAAATTATGCTCAAAAATTTTCACCGGAAATGAGTGCTTATCTTGAAAGATGGATTCGCGATTATATTATTTTTTATAATATAAATAAAACAAATAATACGTTTTTTGTTAAAGAACAGACTAATGACAAAAAGTATGAACAATTGTTATACCCAGATCAATTTTCTAACCACGAAGTTGCAGAAAACTTAATGAAGTTATCTAATTATAAGATTAGCAATTGCCCCTTGTATAAAAAGAGTATAGAAAAATTTGAATATCTTTTAGTTCTAATTTGGCACAAAATTTTAGATTTACGTAATGATGGATTTGATTTTTTTACTAGTTATATTGCTTATAAGAATCAGATGACAATTCAACTATTTTCAGCTGCCGTATTTAATCATCAGCTAGAGCCAAAGACAACTAGCTATGAAATTGATCAAATTAGAAAATATTTTTATGATGAAGAAAAGAATACCTGGTATTGTGAGTCTTACTGGGGATTGACTGGTCAAAAAAGTATTATGGGTAATTTTTTGCATGAAGTAGATCGCGAAATAAGATTATGTTTTAATTTGGGACGAAATTTAAAACCTAGAAAAATAGAAAAGCATTATCTTAAGGCTATTAGGGATGGAATTAAGGAATATCAAATAGAGGAACAAAAATTAAAACAGCCTAAAATTGAATTTAACCTGTCACAGTTATCTACAATTCGAGAGGATGCAGCGGGAACTCGAGACAGTTTATTAACTGAAGAAGAACTTCAAGCTGAGCAAGAAGAAAGGGAGCAAATTGAAGAAACTGTTGTAAACGATGAGCAGGAAGACTATGGGTTGAGCTCAGAAGAAATGGCCACCATAATTTTGCTTTTAAAGGGAAAAGACCTAAACAAATATCTTAAAGAGCATCATTTAATGGCTGCCGTTATAATTGATAACATAAATGAAAAACTTTTTGATGAATTTGGTGATAATGTCATTGAGTTTATAAATGATATACCTACAGTAATTGAAGATTACCAAGAAGATCTAGAAGATATGTTTTTGAAAGGAACAAACTAAAGTATGGCTATTAATAAAAATAGAAAAGTGCCTAAAAGAATAGCTCAAACTATTTTGAATTCTTTAAAAGGTGGAGTAGTACCTAGAATCGGATTACCATACATTACTGTTGGAAGAAAAGCCGAAGTTGAAGCTTTATTACATGATGTAGAGCTAATCAAAGACGGAGGAGCTTCTTTTAGATTTATAGTGGGTCGGTATGGCTCGGGGAAAAGTTTCTTACTTCAAACTATTAGAAATTATGTAATGGATAAAAATTTTGTTGTGGTTGATGGTGATTTATCGCCAGAAAGACGGCTGCAGGGTGGAAAAGGGCAAGGATTAGCAACTTATCGAGAACTAATTCAAAATCTTTCCACCAAAACTAGACCGGAAGGTGGAGCATTAACCTTAATTTTGGATCGCTGGATTAATTCGGTTCAAATGCAGGTTAGAACAGAGACAGGATTAAATGATGATACTCCCGCCTTTGAAGACGCAGTCAATAAGAAAATTTATGCAGTAATTTCTAATCTTTCTGAATTAGTGCACGGGTTTGATTTTGCAAAGTTACTTGAAATGTACTATCAAGCCTATATCAATGATGATGAAGAAACAAAAGCCAAAGTTGTTAAGTGGTTTAGAGGTGAATATGCCAATAAAACACAGGCTAAGAAAGAATTAGGAGTCGATATTGTAATATCTGATGACGATTGGTATGAGTATTTAAAATTATTCGCATCATTTTTTAGACAAGCTGGATATGCGGGCTTGATGATTATGATTGATGAGTTAGTAAATATCTATAAAATCCCGAATAGTATTAGCCGCCAATATAACTATGAAAAGATATTAACAATGTACAACGATGCCTTACAAGGAAAGTCGAAGTATCTTGGAATTATTATGGGTGGAACCCCGCAGGCAATTGAAGATAAGAGACGCGGAGTATATTCATATGAAGCATTGCGCTCACGTCTTGCTAGCGGTAAATTTTCTGAAGCTGGCAATAGAGATATGTATGCACCTGTTATTAAGCTTGATCCTCTTACCCCAGAAGAAATGCTTGTCTTAACTGAAAAACTTGCAGAGATGCATGCTAATCTATATGGGTATGAAAAAACAATTACAGAAGATGATTTACAAAAGTTCATAAAAATTGAATATTCACGTGTGGGAGCATCAACAAATATTACGCCACGTGAGATTATTCGTGATTTTATTGAATTATTAGATATTGTTTGGCAAAATCCAGAGACTGACGTTGAAAAATTACTTAATTCGGATAAGTTTTCTTATGCCGAATCAGAGGCGGTTTCTAATGAAAAGTCTGATGATTTTGCTGAGTTTAGAATTTAAGTGAAAAATGGATATTTTTACACGTTTTGCTCCCTTTATTCAAGATTATATTTATGAACATGGATGGAAAAATCTCCGTTCAATTCAAGTTGGAGCAGCAGAAACTATTTTTAATAGTCGAGATAATGTCTTGCTAGCTGCGTCGACTGCTTCTGGTAAGACGGAGGCTGCATTTTTCCCAATTTTAACTGATCTCTATGAAAATCCTCCTCAATCAGTGGGTGTACTGTACATTTCACCACTAAAAGCATTAATTAATGATCAATATGAACGTTTAAACGAACTTTGTCAGGATGTTGATATTCCTGTATGGCGTTGGCATGGCGAAGTGACCCAGACACAAAAGAGAAAATTACTTAAACATCCCTCTGGTATTTTACAAATCACACCGGAATCTTTAGAGTCATTGATGATTAATAAACATATGGATATTCCTAATTTGTTTCATGATCTGAGATATATTGTAATTGATGAATTGCATTCTTTTTTAAGATCTGACCGTGGAGGACAAACTTTTTGTTTAATCGAGAGATTATCTAAAATGGCCGATGTTGATCCTCGTCGTATTGGACTTTCTGCAACAATTGGTGATACAAAATCTGCGGCTGAATTTTTAGGGGCTGGTTCTAAACATAAAACTACTGTTCCTAAAGTAGAAGGAAGTGGACAAGTTTGGCGGCTATCAATGGAACACTTTTACGATAATGGCCCACAGGCTGATAGTAATGATTTTGATCCCGCGCAACCAGTTTTAGATGAGAAAAGTGATCAAGCTCCAAACACAGCTGATCCATCAATGGCTTATATTTTTGAACATACACGCGGCAAAAAATGTTTAGTCTTCACTAATAGCCGTGAAGAATGTGAAGCAGTTTGTCAGATATTAAGACAATACTGTGAAGTAAAACATGAGCCAGATCGTTTTTTAATTCATCATGGTAATCTATCCGCTGCTTATCGGCAAACTGCTGAAGTAGAAATGAAAGATGAAGATTCTTTGATGACTACTTGTGCTACCGCCACACTTGAATTAGGTATCGATATTGGAAAATTAGAGCGTGCTTTTCAGATTGATGCACCATTTACTGTATCTGGCTTTTTACAAAGGATGGGGAGGACAGGACGTAGAGGCAATCCTTCGGAAATGTGGTTTGTAATGCGCGAATCACATCCTGAGTCCCGTGCGATGCTTCCTGAGATTATTCCATGGTCTTTATTACAAGGAATTGCTTTGGTTCAACTGTATCTAGAAGAAAGATGGGTAGAACCTCCTGAACCAAATCGCTTACCATATAGTTTGCTCTACCATCAGACCATGTCTACTTTAGCTTCGAATGGTGAAATGACGCCTGCAGAGCTAGCGTCGCGAGTATTGACACTGCATTATTTTCGGAATGTTAGTCAAGATGATTATCGAGTATTACTTAGACATCTAATTAAAGAAGATCATATTCAGCAAACTGAAAATGGTGGTTTAATTGTAGGTCTAAGTGGTGAGCGCATAGTTAATAATTTTAAGTTTTATGCTGTTTTTCAAGAAAATGAAGAATATGCTGTTAAGTCAGAATCAGAAGAGCTGGGAACTATTGTTAAACCGCCACCTGTTGGGGATAAGATAGCGATAGCGGGTCGTGTTTGGGTAGTAGAGGATGTAGATCGCAAACGACATCAAGTCTATTGCCATCCTGTTAAAGGTCGTATTCCGGCATATTTTGGGGATGTTGCAGGAGATATTCAACCTGAGATTTTACAAAGAATGAATAAAATTTTAACCGAGAAAAAGCAATACCTCTATCTAATGAAACATGCTACTGCGCGTCTTAAAGAAGTGCGTGATACTGCTAAAACTTCGGGTATGCTAGAAAGCAACTTAATTAACTTAGGTGGAAAAATGTGGTGTCTCTTTCCGTGGACAGGGACATATGCATTTTTAGCTTTAGAAAGATTAATCAAAATTAAGTGTGCTAAGCGAATTGGTTTGCGTGGCTTTAATTCTAGTCGTCCGTATTTTATGCAATTTGCAATGGATGTAAGTAAGGAAGAATTTTTAGAAATTTTAGTAGAAGAAGCTAATAAAGATTTTGACTCATTAGAGCTAGTGTATCCAAATGAAGTACCGGTATTTGATAAATATGATGAATATCTGCCCGATGAATTAGTGAGAAAAGAATTTGCTCATAGTATTTTAGATATTGAAGAAATGAGAAAATGCGTTAATCAATTGCAATAAAAAAATCCATTCAGTCGTGATGATTGAATGGATTTTTTTGATTTATTTATCTTCGTAACCCTTTGGGTGACTCTTGTGCCAGTTCCAAGCAGTGGCAATTACGTCATCAACATCTTCATGTTTTGGCTTCCAGCCTAAAACTTTACGAGCTTTGCTTGAATCAGCAACTAAGGAGTCAGGGTCTCCGCCTCTTCTTGCACCAATAGTGTAAGGAATGTCGATACCAGTAACTTTCTTAGCAGCTTCAAGAATTTCTAAGTTAGAGTATCCTTGGGCAGTACCTAAGTTAAAGACATCAGATTTATTAGTGTCCATCACGTGTTTAAGGGCTAAGATATGAGCATCAATTAGGTCCTCAACTTGAACATAGTCACGGACGTTAGTACCATCTTTAGTGTTATAGTCATCCCCAAAAATAGTGAAGTTACCGTCGCCTGCAATAGCACTCTTTAAAATGTTAGGAATCAAGTGAGTTTCAGGTCCGTGATCTTCACCGATTGAACCATCACTTGAAGCACCAGCTACATTGAAGTAACGAAGGGCGATTGACTTAATACCATTAGCCTTGTCAGCCCAGTGCATAATCTTTTCCATCATCATCTTAGTTTCACCATATGGGTTAATTGGATTTAATGGAGTGTCTTCAGTAATTGGTAATTTTTCAGGAATACCATAAGTAGCAGCACTAGAAGAGAAGACTAAATATTTAACTTTAGCATCTTCCATAGCTTGAAGTAGTGAAATCATTCCAGAAACATTATTATCGTAGTATTTCAAAGGTTTCTTAACTGATTCACCAACTAATGAGTAAGCAGCAAAGTGCATTACTGCGTCAATATTTTCATCACGTAAGATTTTGCTTACTAAATTAGTATCTTCAATGTCACCTTGATAGAATTTAGCTCTCTTGTCGACAGCTTTTCTGTGACCAGTGTAGAGAGAATCAAGGACAACAACATCGTTTCCTTCTTCAATTAATTTTCTAACAGCGTGAGAGCCAATGTAACCAGCTCCGCCGATAACTAATACTCGCATTAACGTTACTCCTTTTTAAATAAATAATAACCGAATCAAGTTAATTTTATCATAATAGCTTAGTTTGAAAATTCTGATTTGAAAATTTGTGCATTATTGCTACCGTGAATATCGATAACTGCAAAATCTACTTCTTTTATTGAAGAGGGATGAGAAAAAACATCATGCCACATTTTAGCAACTTCTTTTGAAGAAAAACCAAATGCGCCTGCTCCCCATGCACCTAAAACTAAATAATCTATTTGTTGATCTTCAGCTATGTTTTTAACAAAATACATTCGATTTTTTAAAGTCATGCAAGCCTCTTCATAAGAAATGTTATATAGTTGGGCTTCCCTATAATAGGGGGGCTGCGCAGGTAATTACATTGATTGTATTTATCAATGTACCATCAAGATTAGTAAAGACGACATTGGGACTATAGATAGCACGATTACGATAAAGATGATAATTTATATGCTGATTATTCCATTCATAGTATTTATTAAAATTACTTATTATTTGATATAGGTTAGATTGATGACATAATATTTCCTCTTGAGCAGTTGCTCCTTGTAAATACCTGCCACCAGGTGAAAGATAATCAGCAAAGTTTAAGAGGGCAATTTTACAAGCAAAATATTTTTCTTTTAAATCAACGGCCGCATGGGCTGAACTTAAATTTACAAATTTAAGTTTAGAATAATGATGATTAGTGTATAAAAAAGCATCTTGACCATCATAAATCTTACTTTGTTGAATACTCAACGTAGTGTCATCAGAGTATTTCTCTTTCATTAGTATATTATGTTGATTAGCCATAACTGTATAATTGTGAAACAACTTTGTATCCTCATTTTTTCGTATATGTAGATATTTATATAAAAATTTATAAGCATAAAAGATGCAAATTAATATTTTATGTATAAAATAATAGTTAAAAGAATAAACTTGTAAAAAGTAAGAGGAAAATGATATGGAGACAATTAAAAACATAATTATCGGCTTTGGAAAAGGTGGGAAAACTTTAGCTAAGTTTCTAGCACAAAAGGGAGAAGAAGTATTAGTAATTGAAAAATTTAATAAGATGTATGGAGGTACTTGTATTAACATTGCCTGCCTACCTTCAAAAAGATTAATTATTGAAGCAGCTAACGGCGTTTCTTATGTGGATGCGGTAAATGGTAAAAACGAAATGACTGCACAATTGCGGGAGAAAAACTATCATATGCTTGCAGACGAAAAGACTGTAACTGTATTAGATGGAGAAGCGCATTTTATTGCTGATCATGAAATTGAAGTAAAACTTTCTAATGGTAAAAAGGTTCAGTATAAAGGAGACCGTATTTTCATTAATACTGGTGCTGTTCCAGTGATGTTACCAATCCCGGGCTTAAAAGAAAGCAAGTATATCCTTGATTCAACTCAAGCCATGGATGAAAAGAAGATGCCAAAGAATTTAACAATTATTGGAGCGGGATATATTGGGTTGGAATTTGCTAGCATGTTTGCAAAATATGGTAGTAAAGTTACAGTGCTTGATCATAATAAGGAATTTTTAGCTCGTGAAGATGAGGATATTAGTAATGCAGTAAGAAAAGATATGGAAGATGCTGGTATTAAGTTTGAACTTGGTGCTGATATTGAAAAAATTTCCGATGAAACAAGTGATGCAAAAGTTACTTATGAAGTAAATGGAAAAAGGAAGACGATTAATGCAGACCGAATTTTGGTAGCAACTGGTCGTAAACCAAATACTGAAAACTTAGGTTTAGAAAATACTGCGATTGAAACAACTGATCGTGGCGCTATAAAAGTAGATGATTTTCTAAGAACTACTGTGGACAATGTGTGGGCAATCGGGGATGTTAAAGGCGGTCTTCAATTTACCTATATTTCGTTAGATGATTTTAGAATTATTAAAGATCAACTGTTTGGTACGGGTGCTCGCATGGTTAGTGACCGAAAGGTAGTTCCTTATAGTGTATTTATTTCACCCGCCTTGTCTCAAGTTGGTTTAAATGAGAAGCAAGCAAATAAATTAGGAAAAGAATACAAGTTATTTAAGTTGCCAGTTACAGCAATTCCTAAAGCAAAGGTTGCAAAAGATAATAGAGGTTTATTTAAGGCACTCGTTGACCCAGAAACTAAAAAAATTCTAGGGGCTACACTTTATGGAATTGAGTCATATGAATTGATTAACATGATTTCTTTAGCGATGAAGGCCCATTTATCCTATACGGTTTTAAGAGATCAGATTTATACGCATCCGACAATGTCTGAAGCTTTTAATGACTTATTTAAATAAATTAATTGTAAAAATCCAAATTTCATGAAAAAAGCAAAAATTACTTTTATAATGTAAGTAATTAAAGAAATGAGGAAAAATATGAAATTTAATTCAGTTGAAGATACATATACATTGAATAATGGTGTCAAAATTCCGATTATTGGTTTTGGTACTTGGCAAACCCCAGACGGGGATGTGGCAAAACATGTAGTTGAAGCAGCATTGAATAGTGGCTACAGACATATTGATACTGCTGCAGCTTATGGAAATGAAGAAAGTGTAGGAGAAGGAATTAAGAATAGTGGCATTAACCGCCATGACTTATTTATTACTACTAAACTTTGGAATGCAGATCATGGTTATAAAGAGGCAAAAGCTGCAATTGATAAAAGTTTGCAAAATTTAGGGACAGATTATTTAGATTTATATTTAATTCACTGGCCTAATCCATTGGCTCTTCGAGATCACTGGGCTGAAGCAAATGCAGAAAGCTGGAGAGCCATGGAAGAAGCAGTTAAGGCGGGTAAGATTAGAGCTATTGGAGTTTCTAATTTTAGAAAGCATCACCTAGAGGAATTGCTTAAAACTGCAGAAATAAAACCAGCCGTTAACCAAATTATGCTTAATCCAAGTGATTTACAATCAGATGTAGTGAAAGTAAATGAAGAGTTAGGATTATTAAGTGAAGCATACAGTCCCTTAGGCACTGGTGGTTTGTTAGGAAATGAAGTTGTTAACGAAATAGCTAATGAAGTTGGAAAATCACCGGCTCAAGTTTTAATTCGTTGGTCTCTAGAACAAGAATTTTTACCTTTACCTAAATCAGTTCACGATAAATACATTGCAGCCAATATTGATGTATTTGATTTTGAATTAGATGATGAGCAGATGAGTAAATTAGATAGTTTACATGGAGTTAGCGGCTTAGCTACTGATCCAGATACAGCTAACTTTTAATAAAAAAAGTCGAAGTAGTGGTGCTTCGACTTTTTTTATTTGTAAAATTTACTGATGCTTTACAGGGGAAGAAGATCTTTGTTATAATTCTAGTGTTAATGCTGAATTAGCTCAGTTGGTAGAGCGCTTCCCTCGTAAAGAAGAGGTCGCCAGTTCGATCCTGGCATTCAGCACTCAGGGTATTAACTAAGAGTCTTTCAAATAAAGTTTTAGAAAACTTTATTTGGCAGGCTCTTTTTTACATTAATATTCAATATAACCTAAAAAAGCAGGGCCGGGGGCTCTGCTTTTTAGGTATACTAGTAGAAAAATGAAATGAGTGAGATTATGACTTTAATTTATACACGCTATGCTACTAATGATGACTTATCAAACATCATGGTTATTATTAATGAAGCAAAAGATTTTCTAAAGCAAAGCGGAAGTAGTCAATGGCAAGGAACCTATCCGGACGAAGATACAATTTTAACTGATATCAAAAATAAAAGTGCCTTGGTTTTAATGGTAGATGATAAGGTGGCAGGCTATGCGGCAAGTGTTGTTGGGATAGAGCCAACTTATCAGAAAATAAATGGAGAGTGGAAAAATACTAACGATGATTATGCTACTTTTCATCGTTTAGCTATTAGCAGTAAGTATCGCGGGATGCATTTAGCTAATTTTATGTTTTCAGATTTGATTTCAATTATGGTAAATCAAGGAATTAAAAATTTTAGAATTGATACATCACGTAAAAATCAAATTATGCAACATTTAGCTTTAAAAAATAATTTTATTGAACGTGGGATTATTATGGTTGATGAAGATCCAGAGGATCCTAGTCGTTTAGCCTATGAACTAAATCTATAATTTGATATGTTTGTTCAAAATTACTACTCCAATAATTAGTAATAATATTGCTACTGCATGAATTAAAATTTGCATTGGTTCACCATGCGCAGTAATTAAATTTCTTAAAAGGGCTGTAATTCCTAGACTCATTAAAAAGTTTAAGCTTGTATGACCCATATGCTTTAAGGCTGTCACAATCATAGCCGAAAATTCAAAGAATAAGAAGAAAGTGACTATTTCATCTAAAACTTTCGTAGGTATGTTAATTAAATTATTGCTAATCATAATACGACCTATTACAAATAATTGACTAAACATCAGGATAAGCATTAAAGCTCCTAAAATTCCTAAAGCAATTATGGTAAAAAAGCGTAGAATATTAGCATATTTACTAGCTGTTTTATTAAGTTTCTTCATTATATATGTACCTTTCAATTACAGATAAGAATATTTTTACGCTTTTTAGTTAATTTTTCCAGAGGTGTTGTACGCCTTAATTTCATTAAAGAATGATATCTTTAATATAGAAGAGTCTAAAAATTACTTATGAGGTATTAAAAATGCCTTTTTCTTTTTCTGAAATTATTGTTTTATTTTTTACATATTCTGTAATTGGCTGGATATGGGAAACAATCTATTGTTCGATTAAGGATCATCATTATGATTATCGGGGATTTTTGTTTGGGCCTTATTGTCCCGTATATGGCTTTGCAGTAACAACGATTTTAATCTGTACCTATCGCATTCAAAATAATCTTTTCCTATTATATATAGTTGGTGTAATAGTAGCGACAATTTTTGAGTATTTCGCTAGTGTATTTTTACAATATGTTTTCCATATGAAGTTATGGGACTATTCACATTTATGGGGCAATGTCCAAGGTAGGATTGCACCAATTATTTCTTTATTTTGGGGGATAGGGGTAGTCTTTCTTGTAAAAGTTATTCAGCCATTTGTTCAAAAGTTAATTACTTGGGAAGAAATAAAAACGCATGGCTATCTTGCTTTAATAATAGTAATTGTGATGGGAACAGACTTTATTCTTACTATCTTTAGTGTAGAGAAACTACATATGAGTACTAAAAGTTGGAATGAGCGTTTAAACACTCGTATGAAATTAGATGAAGGTAAATTAAACCAGGCCTTTGTAAATTAATGGGAACATTATCCTGGAATCAGAAGCGATTCCTTACGAGTTTCCCGCAGTTAAAGTTTACTGATACAAAGAAATTTAACCAATTTAAGAATAGATGGATAAAGAAAAGAAGAGAGAGTTAAGAAAAATGACTCTCTCTTCTTTGTTTTGCTACAGAAAGATTACATCGTTACATTATTGTAACTTAAGGCGCAAATATTACAGGAATGTAACAAGATGAAATATATCCTTAATTTTCTAGGAACTATTCTGCAATATTGGCCATGTATTATATAAGCTGTAAATAGAAATGACGAAATAATGATTCAAATCAAATTTATCAAGGAGAGAATTTAATTTTGGATATGCTTAATAAAAATTTGAAATCTACTTTAACTAAAACTGCTGCAGCTGCTGCCCTTACTTTAGCAGGTGCTGCAATTGTAAATAACACTCAAAACACTGTAAAGGCTGCAGAAGTTACTGTTGGTCAACAAGAAAAAGTTGTTACAATTAACTACCTTCCACACAAGAGCATTGCTGTTTGGAATTCATACGGTCCTGATAAGCAAATGACTGGTCAATACTTACCACATGCAACTGCTTGGAAAGTTATCAGAGCTGCATATGATGCTGCTGGTAACAAGTGGTACGATCTTGGTGCAAACCAATGGGTAATGGCTAAGTATACTCGCTTAGGTAAAGATACTGTTGATCCTAATGTTGCTTCAGAATTGTTTACTTTACAAGCAAGTTCATACAATACTGCTGCACAAACTCAAACTACTCAAGGTTCATACTCAGCACCTAAGACTTCTGTAGGTACTTACTCTTCAGTACAAAGTACTCAACCAGCTCAAAGTACACAACAAACTCAACCAGTACAACAACAAGCACAACCTGCACAATCTCAATCAAGTTACACTTCAAATGTATCTGGTTCTGAAGCAGCAGCTAAAGCTTGGATTGCAGGTCGTGAATCAGGTGGTTCATACTCAGCAAGAAATGGTCAATACATTGGTAAGTACCAATTATCAGCATCATACCTTGGTGGAGACTACTCAGCAGCAAACCAAGAACGTGTAGCAGATAACTACGTAAAATCACGTTACGGTTCATGGTCTAACGCTCAAAGTTTCTGGCAAGCAAACGGCTGGTACTAAAAGTTAGTGAATATATATAAAGAGATATCAGTTATGATATCTCTTTTTTTGTACTCATAGTTCGAGAACGGAGAATACATAATTCACTTTTGTGATATTCTCGTCTTATTTCTCACTTAGCCTCTAATAAATCATTAAGGGGGGCAGTAAGACAGAATAGGGCTGATGCATAAGGCATAGTAGTTTTATATAGGAATATTACAAGAAAGCGTGTTTAAGTTACAAATATTACATAAACTGTAACATAAGGCACTTTTATTTAATAATGTGGTAGCATTCATGTCATGGTTTTGACATTTTGAGGCTGTATTATGTAACTTGTAAATTAAATGACTGATAAATATGAAAGGAAGAATTTCTCTTGAAATTTCAATCTATCTTAACTAAGTCACTTGCAGCAGCTGCTCTTACCGCAACTGGTTTGGTAGCTTTAAATTCACAAAATACTAATGACGCACAAGCTGCTACTATTGTTCAAAATGATACTAATGTTGTAACTATTAACAATGCAAACTCTACTGTTGCCGTTTGGGATGGCGTTGAAAATGCCAACTTTACTGGTAAAGAATTAGTACATGGTACTACTTGGAAAGTTATAAGAACTGCTTACGATGTTATGGGTAACAAGTGGTATGATCTTGGTGCAAACCAATGGATCATGGCTAAGTACACTGTAGAAGGCGGAAATGCTGCTAGTGCCCAAGTTGCTACTCCAGTAGCTCCTCAAGCACAAGCTCCTGTACAAGCTCCAGTACAAAAGCAACAAACTACTCAAGTACAACAAGCAAAACCAGCTACTCCTGCAGTTTCACAACAAGCTTCTGCACAACCCGCACAAGCTCAAACTAAACAAGCACCTGTAGCTTCTACACAACAAACTACTCAAGTACAAGCTCCAGTACAACAAAAGCAACAAACTGCTGTACAAGCACAAGCTCCTAAGACTAACTACAACTATAATGTACAACGTACTTACTCAGCTCCTGTACAACAAAGAACTTACAGCTATGCTCCAGCACAAAAGCAAACTACTCAAGTAGCACAACCTGCTCAAACTCAAGCAACTACTAGCTACACTTCAAACGCATCTGGTTCTGAAGCAGCAGCTAAAGCTTGGATTGCAGGCCGTGAATCAGGTGGTTCATACTCAGCAAGAAATGGTCAATACATTGGTAAGTACCAATTATCAGCATCATACCTTGGTGGAGACTACTCAGCAGCAAACCAAGAACGTGTAGCAGATAACTACGTAAAATCACGTTACGGTTCATGGACTGGTGCTCAAAAGTTCTGGCAAACTAACGGCTGGTACTAAAATATCAACTGAATTATGCTTAAAAAGATCGCCAAAAGGCGATCTTTTTTATGCTCCTAATTAATTTTAAAAATAATAAATATTTTTTAGAGGATTTTGTTGACAGAGGTTCGTATTTATAATATGATATTAATCGTTGAGTGATTAAGTTCATTCAAATAGAGCCAACAAGTAAAAGGCTTGAAGGATGGGTTATAGCCAAGTGGTAAGGCAATGGTTTTTGGTACCATCATGCGCTGGTTCGAATCCAGCTAACCCAATAGATTTGCCAGGTTTTACCTGGCTTTTTTTGTACATAAATTTGGATTGGAAGAGATCATAATGGAAACAAGGCATGGACGTAATTCTTTTTTTGATGGGGGCTTAATTTCTTTTATTGGTTGGCATATCTTAGGAACACTTATTACTGTTTGTACATTAGGGATTTGCTATCCTTGGGCTGTGTGCATGATTTATGGTTGGGAAATTAACCATACTGTAATTGAAGGACACAGGATGAAATTTACTGGAAGTGCCTTTGGATTATTTGGGAATTGGATTAAGTGGCTACTTTTAACCATTATTACAGTCGGCATTTATGGCTTTTGGGTAGGAATAAAAATTCGCGATTGGAAGGCAAAAAATACAATTTTTGTTAACTAATAGAAAAGACTAGAGATGATACAAAAAATGCACCATCTCTAGTCTTTTAATTTACAAAAAGTTATTTTTC
>OBLI01002302.1_pt1 | contig 16474 bp, 17 predicted proteins | sample 1519701 | NCBI WGS metagenome assembly OBLI01 (sample SAMEA3663005, study PRJEB22513) | pig gut metagenome | biome: pig gut; feature: pig-associated habitat; material: faeces | place: France | collected 2012 | reverse complement strand
CGGTAAATATTATAAGGAGGATGAACTCGACGAGCACTTCATTGCCATGTGCCTCAACCGCGAGGCTTACGCTAATCATGCCGGCGACTACGTGAAGAATGCCTATGCTCCCGAATTTAACCAAAATGGTAAATATGATGAGAAGGCGGCAGCAAAGGCCGAGGACCTCAACATCGTGCTCTGCATGGAGATGAAACAGAGCGGGCTGGCTTTCAAAATTGAAAAGCACGTTCACAACTATCCCCACTGCTGGCGAACGGACAAGCCGGTGCTTTATTACCCACTCGACAGCTGGTTTATCCGCAGTTCTGCCCTTAAGGAGCGCATGATGGAACTGAACAACACTATCCTGTGGAAACCGACTTCAACGGGTACTGGCCGCTTTGGCAAATGGTTGGAAAACCTCAACGACTGGAACCTGAGTCGTTCGCGCTATTGGGGGACTCCGCTGCCCATCTGGAGAAATGCCGAAACTCGTGAGGAAATCTGCATCGCCTCGCTCCAACAGCTCTATGATGAGATAGAGAAGAGCGTGGCAGCCGGTGTGATGGCCTCTAATCCCTTGAAGGAAAAGGGGTTCGTGCCCGGTAACTATTCAGCCGAGAATTACCGGCGCATTGACCTGCACCGGCCTTATGTGGACCAAATAGTGCTGGTTTCGCCCACGGGCAAACCTATGCGCCGCGAGACGGACTTGATTGACGTTTGGTTTGACTCCGGCTCCATGCCTTATGCTCAAATCCACTATCCTTTTGAGAACAAGGAGTTGCTGGACAACCGCACGGTCTATCCCGCCGACTTTATTGCCGAAGGCGTGGACCAAACACGCGGCTGGTTCTTCACGCTTCACGCCATCGCCACCATGGTATTCGACAGTGTGGCTTTCAAGGCTGTTATCAGTAACGGACTGGTGCTCGATAAGAATGGCAACAAGATGTCGAAACGGCTCGGCAACGCCGTTGACCCCTTCGGTGCCATCAAGCAATATGGTTCCGACCCGTTGCGTTGGTACATGATTACCAATGCCTCGCCTTGGGATAATTTGAAGTTTGATGTTGACGGTGTGAAGGAAGTTTCGCGCACGTTCTTCGGCAAATTATTCCAAACCTATTCTTTCTTTGCCATGTATGCCAACGTGGACGACTTCGACCCCATGGCTCCCGAAGTACCGATGGCAGAACGGCCGGAGATTGACCGTTGGATTCTTTCCGAACTTAACACATTGATCGAGCAAACCACTGCTGCCTATAACGAGTATGAACCCACACGTGCTGGGCGCATGATTCAGACTTTTGTCATTGATAATCTTTCTAATTGGCATGTTCGTTTGAGTCGCAAACGCTTCTGGGGTGGCGAAATGAATACGGACAAGTTGAGTGCTTACCAAACGCTCTACACCTGTTTGCTCACGGTGTCGAAACTCATGGCTCCCATTGCTCCGTTCTATGCCGACCGTTTATATGCTGATTTGACCAAGGGAATGGAGGGCATGCCTGCCAGTGTGCATCTTGCAGCTTATCCGGTGGCCGGAGAAACTGACAAGAACCTGGAGCGTCGCATGGAACTGGCGCAGCACATTTCTTCCATGGTGCTTTCGCTTCGCAAGAAGGAGCATATTATTGTGCGTCAACCCTTGCAGTGTATCACGGTGCCCGTAACCGACAACTGCCTGCGTGAGGATTTGGAAAATGTCCGTCAACTCATCCTCGACGAGGTCAATGTGAAAGAACTTCGTTTTGCCGATGCCAATATGTTGGAGAAGAAGGTGAAATGCAACTTCCGTGTGATGGGTAAAAAGTTCGGCAAATTGATGAAAGCTGTCAATGCCGCTGTTACCGCTTTGGGACAGGATGAGATTAACCGCCTTGACAGTGAAGGAACGCTCAGCCTTCAGGTTGAAGGACAGGAATTGTTGGTTGAGCGTGCTGATGTGGAGATTATCAGCGAAGACATGCCCGGCTGGACAGTAGCCAATGAAGGTACGCTTACGGTGGCTCTCGATTTGCAAATCACTCCGGAACTGCGAGGTGAAGGATTGGCACGCGAAGTGGTGAAGCGTATCCAGAATTACCGAAAGGAAAGTGGTTTTGAAATCACCGACCGCATTCAGGTGACCATTCAGGCTGTTCCCCAGCTCAAAGAGGCTGTCGAAGCATTTGCCGACTTTATTTCGGTGCAGGTGTTGGCCGACAAGATTGTATTTGCAGGCGAGTTGCCCTCCACTGCTGTTGAGTATGACTTTGAGGACTTCAAGGCAGCGATGGACATCCAAAAATGTTCTTAAAAGTGCAATTTTCTTTGCCACTTTCGGCTGCGCTCGGCAAAGCTCAAGCAAGCTTGGCTCTGCGCTCGCTTGCACGAAAGTTCTCGCCATGGCAGAGTATTCAAGCGAGCTTGAACTCTGCTCATTTGGCTTAACGAAATCGTTGATATGAGTAACATAGGCGTGAGGCTTTGTGTGCAGTGTGCTTGAAATCAGCGCATCTGAGCCTCATGTCTGTAGTTTGAATACCAATCTAAATTACTATAATAACCCAACACATCATGGCAGAAAAAACACGTTATTCCGATGAGGAGCTGGAAGAATTCAAGCAAATCATCCTTGCCAAACTAAAATTGGCTCAGGGAGATTACAAGCAAATGATGGACACCCTGACAAATAGGAGCGGTAACGATGTGGAAGACACCATGCCTACGTATAAGGTATTGGAAGAAGGTTCGATGACGCAAACCAAAGAAGAACTGACCACAATGGCTGCTCGTCAACAGAAGTTTATTCAATCTTTGCAAGCTGCTTTGCAACGCATCGAAAACAAATCTTACGGTATCTGCCGTGTAACCGGCAAACTCATTCCCAAAGAACGCTTGCGGGCTGTGCCACATGCCACTTTGAGCATTGAAGCCAAGCAAATGAAAGACCGTAAGGACTGATGCCCTAACCGTCCTTTTTGCATACCAACGAGTGGGTTACGAGGTTCGTCAGCTGACGAGGCGGCCCCATCATCTAAAGTTACTGCGTAACCGAGTTACGCAGTAACTTTATAACCTCAGCAATCCACCCATAAGAACTTCAAAAACGTCTATCATAGTGAAATACCGTTCCGTAGTGGCTATTGCCATATTGCTGGCAGTCATCATCATTGATCAGATTATCAAAATTCAAATCAAGACCCACTTTTCCCTGCATGAAGTTTACCGGATGACCGATTGGTTCCAGTTAGTGTTTACCGAAAATCGGGGAATGGCTTTCGGCATGCAGTTTGTGGGAACGCTGTTTCTGGCACTGTTTCGTGTGGTAGCCATCGGCTTCTTTGGTGTAGTGCTTTATCGTTTGATAAGTCGCAAGGCACCCTATGGCTTGATTGTTTGCGTAGCTATGATTATAGCAGGTGCTGCCGGTAACATTATTGACAACCTTTTCTATGGCTTGATTTTCACAGAGAGCACGCCATGGGGCAATCCTGCTACGCTTGTCGCGTTTGGGCAAGGTTATGGCAGTTTCCTAACGGGAAGGGTAGTTGACATGTTCTATTTTCCCTTGTTCGTTTGGCCCGATTGGATGCCCTTTGTGGGTGGCGACGTCTTCTTCGGTGCCATCTTCAACTTTGCAGATGCCAGCATTAGTTGTGGCGTCATAGCTTTGGCTTTGTTTTATTACAAACAGTTGCAGAACGGCGGACTGTTCTCTCTGCATGCCTCTCGGTAGGCATACTTTAGTTTCTTCTTCCATTTTTTTATGCCATATGAAACAGTTTAAGTTCATTCTGTTGTGTTTCCTATTGCTTTCGGCCTGTATGACGTCATGCCGGAAAACCGATTCATCGGGTGTGTTGTCTGAAGGAAAAATGGAAGAAATTCTTTACGATTACCACCTCGCTTGCGGTCTCGCCATGCAGGCCGAAGCAGACAGCGTAGACTATTACACACGTCTTTATACCGAAACTGTATTTGCCAAGTATGGCATCGATGCCGCCACTTTCGATCATTCCATGGAGTGGTATGCGCGTCATACCGAGCAGTTGGGTAAAATCTATGCTCGTTTGGCCGAACGGATGGGGGCTCCTTCGTCCGGTTCCAAACCGCAGGTGCCCGGTGAAGCAGGGTCGCAAAATATGCAAGGCGACACCTTGATGCTTTGGCAGGCACCCGCCCACATCTTGCTCCATTCGCAGGGCTGTAATCGTTACTCCTTTACCTGTAAACCGGATACCCTGCTGCACACCGGCGACAGACTGCAGTGCAAGTTCATTACTGCATGGCATCATCGCAACAGTCAACCACAGGCTTTGGCCGTTTTGGCTTTGCAGTATGCAGGCGACTCTTTGGTCGTGCAGCAACAATATCTGCATTTGAGCGGATGGCAAACCCTTACGCTCGAAGTGGATAGTTCACGAAAGGTAGAGAGTATCAAGGGCTATGTTTATTTAGCTTCGCCGTGGAGCGAGCGACCCTGTCTCCTCACACTCACCAATTTACATCTTCAGTGCGTCCATCCCTCCAAGCAGCAGGAGCATAAAGAACCCGCAGTGGAAATGAATGCGCAGACTGATACCACCCTTCAGTTGCTGCCTACGCCCCAAAAGCAGATACGCGACAGCTTAATGCGGGCCGAACAAAACGAACGCTCTCGTTCCCATTTCCAATGAAATACGTAGCTTGCGAAATAGCCTTTGCCCATATTCAGTTGCCCGATGGCAAACTGTTGTCTCGGCAAATTGTTACGTTCGATGCCGAAGGCCGACCGGTCAGCTTCCGAAAGCTTCAGTTGGAAGAACCTTTTGTCGAGTGGCACGATGAAACTTATTGTTTCACTTCGTAAGAGGTATCAGTGGCTCTGTGGATTTGCCCATTATTTCTCTGAATATTTCAGTCGGGCAGAGGGAATGCTGAAGTTAAACAATGTATTTCCTGTTCAGCAAATAGTTTTTTCGTTGAATGGCGGAATGCTTACAATTTCGTTTCAAATGCTTGCAACTCAATTCATGCTTTTCGCGAAACGCACACCGCTTGCAGGCCGCACCTCGCGCATTTCGGCGAGCGCGCGGTGCAAGTGTAGCGACCGTGAAGCAGCAGCCAATAGTGCGAAGCGGCCACCTTGTCTTCCGGAATATACTTCTTGAGTTCCATCTCTACGCTATAAGGCGTGGTGCACCGGGCCGGTACGAGACCCAAGCGATGGCTTACGCGGAACACGTGGGTGTCGACCGCCAAGGCCGCCTTCCCAAATGCCACGGCCTGGATGACGTTGGCCGTTTTGCGTCCCACGCCGGGCAGGCGGGTCAGCTCTTCCAGTGTGGAAGGCACTTCGCCCTGAAATTCGCTGCACAGTTTCCGTGCCAGCCCCACCAGGTGTTTCGCCTTGTTGTTGGGATAACTCACGGAACTTATATAGGAGAAAATCGTTTCGGGCGTGGCGGCGGCCATAGCCTCCGGCGTGGGGTAGTCGGCGAAAAGGCGCGGCGTAACCATGTTAATCCGTTTATCGGTGCATTGTGCCGAAAGCACAACGGCAACGAGCAACTCAAAAGGATTGGAGTAGTGTAGCTCCGTTTCGGTAGAGTCCATCGTGCTTTCCAGGAAAGCCAGCACGTGGGCGTATAAATCTTTTTTTCTCATGGAAAAGAAGGCAGAAAGAATCAATCAGACAGTTTTCCACACCAGGTTGCCCAGCGCAAAGCCTAAAGCCACGCTGCACAGTCCCGATAGCAAAGAAAGAACAGCGTAGGCCAGGCTCCAAAGGTAGAGCCCTTGGCGGAGCAGTAGGAATGTTTCGTTCGATAGGGTGGAGAAAGTGGTGAAGCCGCCGCAGAAGCCAGTGATGAGCAAGAGTTGCCACCAGCCGCCCGGCTTTCCACAGAAGTAGCTCATCAACAATCCGATGCTGAAGCTACCCAATACATTGGCGGCATAGGTGCCCCAGGGCCAGGGGTGTCCGGTGGGAGAGGCAAGCCATGCCCCCAGTGCGTAGCGGCAAATACTTCCTACACCGCCTCCAAAGAAAATGCACAATATCTCGCGCATGAAATGAATAGAATAACGAGTGGATGTACGAAAGAGCTGCATAGAAGTTCTTTTACGCCTCTTCCTGTTGCAGCTGCGCCAACCGGCTGATGTATTTCCCCAAGATGTCGAACTCAATGTTCACCTTGCTTCCCACCTTCAGCGTGTGGAAGTTCGTGTGTTCGTAAGTGTAGGGGATGATGCACACCTTGAACGTGTCGGCGGTAGGTTCGCAAACGGTAAGGCTGACGCCGTTGACCGTCACAGAGCCTTTGTCCACGGTAAAGTAGCCTCGCGCAATCATTTCCGGCGAGCTTTCGTAGGAGAAGGTATAGATGAAACTTCCCTCGGCATCTTCAATGGAAACACACGTGGCCGTTTGGTCCACGTGTCCCTGCACGATGTGACCGTCCAGCCGTCCGTTCATGAGCATGGAGCGTTCCACGTTGACCATGTCCCCCTCCTGCCATTCGCCCAGGTTCGAGCGGCGCAGCGTTTCGTCCATGGCGGTCACCACGTAGCGGTCGCCGTCAGTGCTTACCACCGTCAGGCACACCCCGTTGTGGGCCACGCTTTGGTCAATGTGAAGTTCGTGTCCGAAGGCGCATTCCAGGGTGAAGTGTTTGTTCTCGCGGTCCTGTTCCACGGTCACCACGCGCGCCATGGCTTCTACTATTCCTGAAAACATAATGCAGTTTATTGTATAAGTTGGGAATTGCTTGAGCTATTGTTGTTTGAACTTGCAGGCCTTGTCGTCCAGTTCTTCAATCACCACCGTGTCGCCCTGTACAATCAGCTTGCCGTTGCAGATTTCGTAGTCCTTGATGTGGCGTTCCAGCTGCGTGAGGTTGATGAGCACGCCGATGGCCTCACCGCCGTCGCGTGTTGTCATCGCATAGCGTTCGCCTTCCTTCAAGTCGCCGTATATTTTCCCGTCCGTGCCGTCATTCGCCGTGCGTGTAACGTTCAGCGTGTCCCCTTGGTCGGAGATGAGGGTAAAGGTGCTCATGCCAAATTCGTCAGACGTACCGTAGATGGTAGAGTCCGCCATGTGTTCGGCCGCTTGGTCATTGATGGCGGAATCGTTGCCTTCATTGGAGTCAACCTGTTTGTTCTGATTCCGACAGGCCGTCGTCAGCAGCAATGTGGCCATGATGGCTGTGGCAAAATATTTCATGGAGAAAGAAAAACTTTAGAGAAAAGAAAAATTACCGGCCATGGGTTCCAAGCGAGGCAGGACCTCATGGCCGGTATACTAAATATCCTACTTGTGTTTACGCTTCCGGGTTCAGGCTGATTTGCAGTTCGTCTAACTGTTTCGGGTCAACAGCCGAAGGAGCGTCGAGCATCACATCGCGTCCGGAGTTGTTTTTCGGGAAGGCAATACAGTCGCGAATGCTGTCGAGGCCGGCAAAGAGCGAAACCCAGCGGTCCAGACCGTAGGCCAGGCCTCCGTGAGGAGGAGCACCATATTTGAAAGCATTCATCAGGAAGCCGAACTGCTCTTGCGCACGTTCGGGGGTGAAGCCCAGCACATTGAATATCTTGGCCTGCAACACGGCATCGTGGATACGTATCGAACCGCCACCTACTTCAACACCATTGCACACCATGTCGTAGGCGTCGGCCAATACATTGGCTGGGTCAGTGTCGAGCATCGGGATATCCTGCGGACGGGGAGCTGTGAAAGGATGGTGCATGGCCAACAGACGGCCTTCCTCTTCGCTCCATTCGAACATAGGGAAGTCGACCACCCAGAGCAGGGCAAACTTGTTCTTGTCGCGCAGTCCCAGGCGGTTGCCCATTTCGAGGCGCAGTTCGCAAAGCTGCTTGCGCGTCTTCATGGCATCGCTGCCCGAGAGGATGAGGATGAGGTCGCCGGGCTTGGCCTGCATCTTCTCTTTGAGTTGGGCCAGCACTTCGGGCGTGTAGAACTTGTCCACGGAACTCTTCACCGAGCCATCGTCGCCCACACGGGCATAAACCAATCCCTTGGCACCGATTTGCGGCGTCTTCACGAAGTCAGTCAGCTGGTCAAGTTGTTTGCGCGTGTAGTGGGCACAGCCTTCGGCGCAGATACCGCCGATGTAGGCAGCCTCGTTGAACACACCGAAGGAGCCGGTGTTTTGCAGCGTGTCCATCAGTTCCACAAACTCCATGCCGAAGCGCATATCGGGCTTGTCGGAACCGAAGCGGCGCATGGCCTCGTGCCAAGGCATACGGATGAAGGGTGCATCGCCCAGATCGTAGCCTCTCACCTCCTTGAAGAGATACTTGGCCATTTCCTCAAAGGTGTTCAGGATGTCGTCCTGCGTCACGAATGACATTTCGCAGTCAATCTGCGTGAACTCAGGCTGCCGGTCGGCGCGCAGGTCCTCGTCGCGGAAGCACTTGGCTATTTGGAAATAGCGGTCCATGCCGGCCACCATGAGCAGCTGCTTCAGCGTCTGCGGGCTTTGCGGCAGAGCGTAGAACTGGCCCGGGTTCATGCGCGAGGGCACGATAAAGTCGCGTGCTCCTTCCGGTGTGGAGCCAATCAGCACGGGCGTTTCGATTTCCAGAAAGCCTTTGCTGTCCAGGAAGTTGCGCACGGCAATGCAGAACTTGTGGCGCAGTTCGAGGTTGGCGCGCACCGTTTCGCGGCGCAGGTCCAGATAGCGGTACTTCATGCGGAGGTCATCGCCGCCGTCGGTATTGGTTTCGATGGTGAAGGGCGGAGTCAGCGAAGCGTTGAGCACCGTCAGTTCGTTCACGATGATTTCGATGTCGCCGGTAGGCATCTTGTCGTTCTTGGCGTAGCGTTCGTTCACGATGCCTTTCACCTGTATCACATATTCGCGGCCCAGCTTGTTGGCTTGGGCACAGAGTTCGGCATTGGTCTCTTCGTTGAACACCAGTTGCGTGATGCCGTAGCGGTCGCGCAGGTCAACGAAGGTCATGCCGCCCATTTTGCGGCTGCGTTGCACCCATCCGGCCAGGGTCACTTCCTGTCCGGCATGTTCCAAACGTAGTTCGCCGCAGTTGTTGGTTCTATACATGGTTGGTTTGCTTTGTAGTGTTTGTTGCGTAAGCTGTCGAAATACGCCGGGCGTTTGGCAACTTCCGCTGATAAGTATTCTCAAATATGGTTTTCCTGTTCCACGCCGTACACTTCCCGGTGGATGACCGCCGTCAGGCTGTCAAACTGTTGTCGGGAAAAGTCCGGTCGGGAACACATGAGGCAGAGCGGAATGCTTTCTCCGCCCGGTCTGTAGGAAGGTTGGCGGTAATTGCCGGGTATCAGGTCCATCCCGTGGCGTTGGTAAAAGCCGATGCGCCGCCGGGCGGTTTCTTCGGTGGGCGGTTCCACTTCCAGCACGATGGGTTTGTCGGCGTGCAGCTCCATGAAGTGGCCGAAGGCGCGCCCTCCCAGTCCCGCGCTGCGCAGGTCAGGACAGATGGCAAAGTGTTCTATATATATAAAGGAGTCAAAATCCCACCAAGTGAGCAGTCCGCAGAACGCACCGTCGTGGCAGACCGCTTCAGCGTGAAACAGCTGGTTGCCGGTCATCAGCTCGGTCCACTGTTCCGTGGGACGGCGTTCCACTTCGGGGAAGGACGTTTCATACAGCCCGGAGGCCGCTTGCTGAAAAGCAGGGTAGAGGGGAAGGAGTTGAAGCATGGTCAGGGAAAGACGAAAGAATCAGGAGATAAATCGGAGTGTAAGGATTTTGGCCAGCCGCTCGCGCAGTTTCGCCTCGTCATCCAAGCGCACGCTCACTGTGAGCAAGGTCTCCGTGGCGGTATAGTCGCGAGCGGTGATTTCTGCTCCGGCTTCGCGCACAAAGCGCATGGCCACATCGGCCTCGGCATACGGCGCGGCCACCTTGATTTGCGCACACACGATGCAGGTTTCTTTTTCCGCTTCGTCGAGAGCTTCGCCCGCCACCGTTTTGTAGGCCACGCCGAGCGGCCCAGTGCCCAGCTTCACACCGCCGAAGTAGCGCACCACCAGTACCATGACATACGTCAGTCCCCGCGAGATGATTTGGCCCAATATGGGTCGTCCCGCCGTGCCCGAAGGTTCTCCGTCGTCCTGGGCGCGTGTGCTTTCGCCGGCATTTCCCAGCACATAGGCATAGCACACATGGCGTGCGTCGTAGTACTTCTTTTTAAATTGTCCCGCCAGCTCTTTGGCCTCCTCTTCGGTATCGACGTGGAAGGCAAAGGCCAAAAAACGCGAGCGTTTTTCGGTGAGCTGCGCTTCGGAGGGGGCTTTGATGGTCTGGTAGCTGTCGCTCATGGGCAATTTATAATGTATAATGTTTAATGAGGTCTACGACGTTTATCAGGACGAAGCAGAACCGCCGCCACCATTGGCGTAGCCTTCATTATACATTATACATTTTACATTATACATTATTGAAATGGTACAGGAAAGTGGCTACGCCGGTGAGCGCGGGTTTGCGCTGGTCCTTGATTTCGATGGTGAATTTGATTTCCGCCTTGCATATGCCGCGCAGGTTGGCGATGCTTTGGAGCGAAGCCACCAGGCGCACGCTTTGTCCGCTCAGCACGGCTTGGCCGTATTTCATCTTGTCCATACCGTAGTTCACCATCATTTTCAGGTTGTTCACCTGAATGATTTGTCCCCAAAGGTAGGGCAGGAGTGAAAGCGTCAGGTAGCCGTGAACAATGGTTTGTCCGAAGGGGCCGCTCTTGGCGCGTTCCGGATCAACGTGTATCCACTGGTGGTCGAGCGTGGCATCGGCGAAGGCGTTGATGCGGTCCTGGTCCACTTCGAGCCATTCGGAAACGCCTAGTTCCTGACCCACGTACTTTTCAAATTCTTCGTAAGAGTTGATTGTCAGCATAGCAATAAAAATAGGTGAAAGAGAATGTGTGATTTTTTTCTCAGTTGGCGAAGGGGTGAAGGCAGCCTATCGCTTGGAAAGCTCATCCATCGTGAGCGATGTAATGAGTAGCTGCGGAGTCAGTTCCACTACGCAGCGGTAGGAACCGAATGTCTTGCCCTCGTTGTCGCGTTCAATGTGTTGGTCCACGGTGAAGGTGGCCGTGAAATTGCCGTTAGAACCCGGTGCACGCGAGATTTCGATGTCGCGGTTCACCGTGAATTGGCAATTTTGAATATGTTCGTTGAACATCCCCTTGATGGTCTGTATCACAGTGGCTTTGGTGGCTTCCTTTTGGTGGAGGAAGGTTTTCATCGTGGCCGTGATGTTGGCGCAGACGGCAGCTTCGTCCTGCATTTCAAAACCATGGAAAAAGTCTGTTACCACGCTGACAATGCGCTCGCGGTCGTCGGGTGTAATTTCCATGTCGCGCAGGTTGCCTTGGGCTATCGAAGCTTCCGATGCATAGCGCCCGTCGGGGTGTGTACTGAGGTAGTGCTGATAAGCTTCCTCCGTTCCGATGGTTTGCGCTTTGACGAAGTCCAGCGAGTCAATCTTGATGTCGCAGATGCGGGCCAGGCGCGGATTGGTGTAGCTGTTTTTGAAATCGATGAAGTCGCGCACATTGTCGGACAGGACAATCGAGTTCCACTTTTGCAGCATCTCCTCCAACACTTCCAGCCGGTTGCGCACTTCGTTTGCCCGGCGGCTGTCGGGGTACTTTTCCAAAAAGTCTTTGTAGTCCTGCGGGTTGTCATTGTTTTCCAATACCTCGTAGGCTATTTGTTCTGCATCTGATGTGTTGTTGCTAATCAGGGCAATGGCGATGCCGCCACCGATAAGCACGAATGCTGCAATGATGCAAGCAATGATTAGCTTCTTTTTCTTTCCTTGCGGATTCTCTTGAGCCTCTGCGGTCTGCAGGCCTTCCGGTGTTTCAGTCTGTTCCATTTGTATTTAGGGGTGTTCAATAAATTAGTTTCAGGGGTTTGTTACGCTATAAATAGACTTGGCTGCTTCTGCGTCTCTCGCCTTGTATCGTGCCGATTTTCATTTGGTCGCGTAGCCTGCCACGCTCCTTTGTTCAAATCAGCAGTCTACAGTGCGATAGCCGCAGAACCATCTCAAGCTAATTTGTAGAAAGCCCTTTAATGTTTCTTTTAAAAAACGCTGCAAAATTACGCTTTTTATTGGGGGTAATCAAGTTTTTGCAAAAGAATATGAGCACTTTAGGGGCTTTTGTCGGGCTGCTGTTTGGACGTAGCCGTGGAGGAGAAACCATCTGCTTTTTATTTATGTCGGGCATGGACCGGTTGCGACTTCGTTTGTCGAAACTGTCAAACAACTGGCGATATGCGTTTGTCAACTCCTGGATTTGATTTTTCAACTCGGTGATTAGAAAAAAATAGTTCGCCATTTGTGTGCGTCAAGTGGCGGATTCGTGAAAGCTATTGCTGATATGGCTGAAAAAGCATAAGGGTTAAAATCCTATAATTACAGAATGCGGGGATTGTTCCCCTTTTTGGCGAAGTTTGCGCCTTGTGCGCGTGTATATACGCTTTTTATTCCCTGAATTTTTCTTTCAAACCTTCATATTGAAGTATTTAGAGCTGATTTTCATAGTGTTTGCATATGAATGATTGTAGTAAAAAAGCCTGCGTATGTATCAATGTGGCTTTTCAAACTTTCATCGGGAAAGGAGTTTGGTAAATAACAACTTTTAGCAGGTGGGGCGATACGTCTTTAGCGTTCAACGCTTGGAATGGTTGTATTCTCGATGTATATGGAAAGGCTAAAAGAAAGAGGCTGATAGAGAGAGTGATGGCGATTGTCCCATCCATGGGTTAGGGTACTTCCTGATGAATGTTTCGGCGGTAGATGAAGCTTTTAATTTCAAATCGTTCATGTGTAAATGAACTGAAAATCAATGGGAAACGGCCGTTTTATGAAGGTTTGAACTTTTTTTTCAAGGAAAGAAATACGTATATAGAGAAGGGTTGAGTAGGAGATTGGTGCGGATGAAGACTTCAAAAAATGAAGCGTTAAGGAGTTTGTAGGCAGCTGAGGCTTTTCGCCGATAGCATCACCGTTAAACTTCAAAACGCTTCATTCCTATTCAATCATTCCGATACTCTTTCCTTAATAGGCAAAGAGCGGGTATTGCTTCATCGTTTCGTTGACGCGGGCGCGTACGGCAGCGATGACGGCTTCGTTTTCGGGATCGTTGAGCACTTCCTCAATCATGCCGGCGATTTCTACCATGAGGTCTTCTTTGGCGCCTCGCGTGGTGATGGCCGGCGTGCCGAGACGGATGCCTGAAGTTTGGAAAGCGGAGCGGCTGTCGAAGGGAACCATGTTCTTGTTCACGGTGATGTCGGCTGCTACGAGGGCGTTTTCAGCCACTTTGCCTGTGAGGTCGGGGTATTTGCTGCGCAGGTCAACGAGCATGGAGTGGTTGTCCGTGCCTCCGCTGACGATGGTGAAGCCGCGACGGGTGAGTTCTTCAGCCAGTTTGGCGGCGTTCTTCTTCACTTGCAGGGCATATTCCTTGAATTCCGGTTGCAACGCTTCGCCGAAGGCTACGGCCTTGGCGGCGATGACGTGTTCCAGCGGGCCGCCTTGGATGCCGGGGAAGACTGCGCTGTTGAGCAGCTGGCTCATCATCTTGACAGCTCCCTTCGGTGTGGTGAGTCCCCAGGGATTTTCAAAATCCTCACCCAACAGGATCATGCCGCCGCGAGGGCCGCGCAGTGTCTTGTGGGTGGTGGTGGTGACGATGTGGGCGTACTTCACGGGATTGTCGAGCAGTCCGGCGGCAATCAGTCCGGCGGGGTGCGCCATGTCCACCATGAAGATGGCTCCCACCTTGTCGGCGATGCTGCGCATACGGGCGTAGTCCCATTCGCGGCTGTAGGCCGAGCCGCCGCCGATGATGAGCTTGGGCTTGTGCTGCAGGGCGAGTTGTTCCATCTCGTCGTAGTCCACGCGGCCGGTTTCCTTGTTGAGGTTGTAGCCTACGGGATTATAGAGGATGCCGGAAGTGTTGACCTTGGAGCCGTGGGAGAGGTGGCCGCCGTGGTCGAGGTTCAGTCCCATGAAAGTGTCGCCGGGTTTGAGCACGGCAAAGAACACGGCGGCGTTGGCCTGCGCTCCGGAGTGGGGCTGCACGTTGGCATAGGCGGCGCCGAAGAGCTTCTTGGCGCGTTCGATGGCGAGTGTTTCGGTCTGATCCACCACTTGGCAGCCGCCGTAATAGCGTTTGCCGGGATAGCCTTCGGCATATTTGTTGGTGAGCCATGAGCCCATGGCTTGCATCACTTGGTCGCTCACGAAGTTTTCAGAGGCAATCAGTTCGATGCCGCGCAGTTGGCGTTGGTGTTCTGCTTCGATGAGGTTGAAGATTTCGGTGTCTTTGTTCATGATTTCCGTGGGGTTTGTGGTTTGCAATGTTGTTTTCGTAATTGGTTGCTCCGATGCGGGATTTTCACTTTTTCACGGAGAAACCGAAGCGGCCTATGAAGTCGCCCAGGCCGTAGTAGGCTCCGTGCAGGTAGACCAGCGGGTGTGACTTGTCCAAGTGCCATTTGCCGTCTTCGTCCAGCAGGCTGTCGTCGGCCAGCACGCCCACCACGTCGGCAATGAACATGTCGTGCGAACCCAGGTGGATGATTTCCTTCACCCTGCACTCGATGCTCAGCGGTGCCTCGGCCACGATGGGGGCACTGACGCACTGTGCCGGCGCGGGGGTGAGGCCCGTTTCTTCAAACTTGCGGTAGTCGCGCCCGGAGCGCACGCCGCACCAATCGGTGGCGCGAGCCATTTCTTCCGTGGTCAGGTTGATGACAAACTCCATGGACTCTTTGATGAGTTCGTAGGAGTGGCGTTCGGGGCGCACGGAGATGTAGCACATGGCCGGGTTGGTGCAAATCGTTCCGGCCCAGGCCACGGTGAAGAGGTTGTAGTCAGCGGGCGAGCTGCCGCACGAAACGAGGAGTGCGGGCAGAGGATAGATCATGGTGCCGGGCTTCCAGCTTTGTTTCATCGGTTGGCGAATTCTTGGAGGGGTTATACGAGTTTGACCGTTTCGAGCGGTTGCTCTTTCTCGCAATAGTCGCATTGTATCGTGCCGTTTTCTGCATCGGACACGTGGAAACGGGTGGGCATGGGCTCGTTGTTCGTGATACATTTGGGGTTGGCACAACGGACGATGCCGGTGATGGTGCGAGGCAGCGTGACGCATTTCTTCTCCACCACTTCAAAATCGCGGATGATGCAGAGTGTGACGTTGGGAGCTACGACGCTGAGCGTGTTGAGCTCGGCATCGCTGAAAAACTTGTCGGCAATTTTGATGATGCTCTTGTTGCCCATTTTGGAGCTGGGCAGGTTGTAACCCACCATGACGGCAGACTTTTGCAGGTCGAGGTGCAGCAGGCGCACCACTTGGAAAAGCTTGTTGGAGGGGATATGGTCAATGACAGTGCCGTTTTCGATGGCTGCCACCATGAGCTCTTGACGTTTCATATATTATATAAGGAATAAGAGGGAGGGGAGATTATTGTTTGACTTCGTCGAGCGTGATGCCGAGCACGTCGCTGATGATGGCCTGACGGGCATAGAGTCCGTTGCGTGCCTGCTCAAAGTAGTAAGCATGCGGGTCGTTGTCCACGTCGTAGGCTATTTCGTTCACGCGGGGCAGCGGGTGGAGAATCTTCATGTTGTCTTTGGCCTTATGCAGCATATTGGCGCGCAGGATGTACACGTCCTTTACACGTTCGTACTCCATGAGGTCCGTGAAGCGCTCGCGTTGCACGCGGGTCATGTAGAGGATGTCGGCACCGGCAATCACATCCGCGTTGAAGTCCTCGTGTTCTTCAAAACGAATGCCATGCTCTCGACAGTACAGTTTGTACTCTTCGGGCATGGCAAGTTCTTTGGGTGCGATAAAGTGGAAGGTGGGGTTGAAGTGGCGCATGGCCATGAGCAACGAGTGGACGGTGCGGCCGTATTTCAAGTCGCCTACGAGGTAGATGTTCAGGTTGTCGAGCGTGCCTTGCGTCTTGTAGATGCTGTAGAGGTCGAGCATGGTTTGCGAGGGGTGCTGGTTGGCACCGTCGCCGGCGTTGACCACGGGCACGGGCGACACTTCGCTGGCGTAGCGTGCGGCACCTTCTAAGTAGTGGCGCATCACGATGACATCGGCGTAGTTGCTCACCATCATGATGGTGTCCTTGAGCGTTTCTCCCTTCGTGGAACTGGTCACCTTTGGGTCGGTAAATCCGATGACCCTGGCACCGAGGCGGTTGGCGGCGGTTTCAAAGGAGAGGCGTGTGCGGGTGGAAGGTTCAAAGAAAAGGGTGGCCACCACGCGGCCGTCCAATATCTTTCGGTTGGGGCGTTTTTCAAACTCCTGGGCCATGCTGATGAGGTAGAGCAGTTTCTCCCTCGACAGGTTGGCAATCGTTACAAAACTGCGTTTTTCGGTCATAATGAGGCAACAAAATGATTGATTGTTGTAAAAAGATAGCTTATCGTTGACTGATAGGCGAAGCAAAGATAGTGCAAGGCGAGAGAAGAATGAAAAA
>OBLI01002300.1_pt1 | contig 16495 bp, 12 predicted proteins | sample 1519701 | NCBI WGS metagenome assembly OBLI01 (sample SAMEA3663005, study PRJEB22513) | pig gut metagenome | biome: pig gut; feature: pig-associated habitat; material: faeces | place: France | collected 2012 | reverse complement strand
GCCTATGTTGATAATGCGAACCATCTTCTTAGGCGCATACAGCAGCGGTGTACCGTAAAGCAGAACCATGAAGCGGTATGCAGGTGCAAGCATAGCCAAGTCCATCTTCATCAGCGGTGCTAACTGAGCAAACTCAAGTACCTCGTCATCAAACTGCATAACCATTGCTTGGTCACAGTTAGGCAAGAACCTATTAAGGTCACGAACCTTGCCGGCAGAGGCACCATCAAGTCCACGTGTTACATCGTCAAGAGATACATCCATAATTGGATAGAATGGACCAGTCTTATCACCGCCAGTGACGGTACGATAAATGCGATATGCGGTTGCGGGGTGAGAGTCACCTACGGCTGCTGTAATCTTAATATCGGCTGCGCCAGTTGCGACAACGGCTACAGGGGTATCAACAACGGTAAGTTGTGACTCACCCTTAGCATTGAATGCGCTAACTGCGTAGTAAACATTACCAGCATCCTCAGTAGCCCACTTAGAATTTGCTGCTCCAGCTAAAACTGCCTCTGCTGTTACAGTAGGCTTCTGCGGTGCCTTATCGGCAGTTGCGGGTGACTTAGCATCCTTGGCAGGTTTCTTCTTGAAGAAGATGTCCTGACGCAATCCAATTGGGCCAAACTGGCTCTCGAATTGCTGAACACGCTGACCCATAACACCGTTGGTAAGTGCCTGAGTGTTCGGCATGATGAACTTATTGCCGTAGAACTGCTTAACAAATCCAGAAAGAATTGAAGGCGCACCGTAAAGTTGGGTAGCCAAACCAAAGTTCTCAACAATTACATTTGCGGCTGACTCGATTGCATCCTCACTCAGAGACTTGCCACGCATGTCGATAACGTGCTCAGAGTTCCAATAAGCATTGCGGTCTGCCCAAGAGTCAGAGAACTCCTGCTGAGCCAAAAAGCCGTTGAACTCCAGGCTAACAAGTTTATCATTACCAAAGAAAAGCGACTGGTCAAGTTTACGCAAAATCCAAAGAGTACCATCCTTGATAGCCTTTTGAATTTGGTTACCAACCATAGTGTTCACAAGGGTCATCTGATGTGTAACGCTCTTAGTTACGCCAAGATACTTGGTAAACTGAGCACGTCTTACATATACGCTGTCTTCCTCGTCAGGCAGTTCACCCTCATTGTAGAACCCTCCACGGTCTTGACCGTAACTAACCTGCTGGTTAAACTCGACAACCGTATTGTAAGCAGGTTTCTTAGGAATGTCCTTCCAGAATGTAATATCGCTCTCACGGAATGTGAGGTGCTTCAAAGTTTTCTCAAGACTTTCTACCTTCAAAGGAGAACCAGATGCGTCAAAACTGTCAGCAGTATCACGACCAGTAATTTGACCAGCCTGAAGTGCCTTATTTAACGCATCAACATTCTCTTGCGTAGATACTCCGTAGCCGTTACCTGAATTAGCATAATCGGCAAGATTGATTGATAATCTATCCATTTTCTATAAAAATTAAGTTATGAATTATTTTACAATTGAAATGTTATACTCGCTCTTTAAGCGGCTGATGACGTTTGCTGGGAGATTGCCTGTTGCCTCAAACTCCAAACATGCCTTACTGAACTCATCGTCATAACCCTTTGCGAAAGTAGCCTGGTCAAGAATGTTTGAAATTGCAGGTTTATTGGAAATACTTACGGTATTTGCGCCGCTGTTTCCATTACCTCCCTTTTCAAAATCATTCTCATTACCCTTATTGAAATTGCGCTCAACTGGGGCAGCGTGACGGAATGACTTAGGTGCGGGTGCTCCGTTACCGAATGACTCAATACGCTGAGAAAGTTCTGAAATAGTTTCCTCCTGAGCCTTGTTGATGCTATTAAGTTCATCAATCTTCTGGTTAGCTAACTCAAGAGAACTGATTGCTTTTTCAAGACTGTCGTTTGAAGCCTTAACCATTACACCCAAAGCCTTGATATACTTAGCGTTGTTGTAATGTGAGGTTGCAAGTGCCTTTTCAATGCGATTAAAGCGGTCAAAAATACCACCCTTCTTCACAGCCTTTTCTTCCTCTTCCTCATCTTCGTCCTCATCGTCAGAGTCATCATCTTCATCCTCCGTATCTTCGTCATCATCGACATCTTCGGTATCGTCAACATCCTCTTCGTCATCAACATCTTCGTCCTCATCGTCCGTAGTGTTGCGTGGCTTTCTTGCCTCATCCTCTTCTGAGGTGTCGCCCTTAACCAAAGTTTCAGGGTCTAATCCCAAAGCATCATATGCCTTCTGGATGTCCTCTTCTGTAATTGAATTTTTTTTCTTCATATTAGAAATTTTTTGAATTAAAATATAAACTTCTTTTGCCTTTTCAATACTTATACCTGGAATGTCTTGGAACAATCTTTCCATGACGTCTGATTTACCAAAAGTGACGTTCTTTAACTTGCGGTCTAAATCCTCTTTTATTAAAGGTTTTCCCTCCGCTGTATCAAGAGATTTCTCTTTCAAGTTTACACCTTCATAATATTTGTCTTCCTGCTTATTCTTCTCTTTATTCTTCTCAATCTCTTTCTCGTCATCTTCTTCGTCCAAATCATCATCTATTTCTCCCTTGATAATATTTGCGAATGTTTTTGGATTTTTCGGCTGATGGGTAATAGCCACTCCAGTGATAACCGCCTTTGTTATCTTTTTATAATCGGGTGAACTTTTGTCATTCGACTTCCTTTCCAAAACCTTACCCTCAATACTGTAACCCAATCTTCGTGTACTGCTATCCTCTTCAAGAGTTTGTGCTAACTGCCAAATATCTCTTGCTACGCTGGATGATGGGTAAAGTTTGGTTTCTATATAAAGTCCATCCTTTCTTATCTCTGCCTTTGTAGGTTCACCTACAATAGTACCAGGACAAGTTTTTGCTTGGTGATGCCAGTTTACCATTCCGCTTTTCAGCAACGGCTTAATGTCAAAACCTTTCGGGTCAAGAAATTCGCCATCACTATCCTCATCTGCAGTTGAAGCAATACCGCCCAATAACATTTGTTCCTCTCCTGTATTGGGGTCTATTGCCTTAGATATTTCTACTGGGCACCAAAAATTAAAATTTCCTATTTCCATTTTGCTTATACTCAAAAATAAAAGTTCAAGAAAATTTCTTCTCTTGAACTTATTATACTTGTTATTGTTTCTTTTACTCTGAAATTGTACGCTTTATCCAGCCAAAAAAGAATTTTTTATTTTTGGTGTTTTTCTCGCATATCGTAACGTAATACTTAATCTTTTCTACTTTACGTTTGTTGATATAATCCTCATATCGTATTGTATCACGGTAAAAACGTATGCTGTCCTGTGCCTTTTCCAAGCATTTAGCAATGCTATCTATCTCGTGAGTATCTACTACATAGACGGTATCAAAAAGACACTTCTCAACGTAAATAGTATCACGCTTAACACCGCCATCGGAATTAACTGAACATGCTCTGCATCCCCACATGATTATGGAAATAAAAAGCATTATGAAAATTCCGAATAAAGATGATAACCAATTTCCTCCTTTCATACCACAGAATTTAATTTGTTTAACAATTCATTACTCATCTTTCCAGTTTCTTTCATCTTGAACTGACGCTCGGATAACTTGATTGACGTAGCAACACCCATATTAACTCCAGTGTCGTATAAATCATTTGCGACTTTTTGATTGGTTATCTTATCTCCCCAAACCTTATCCCAATAATTCGTTTTGTACAACTCCTTAACAAGAGATTGCAATTTAGCATCAGAGTCAAGATTTTTCGGGAAATTAGATTTTTTCTTGTAACTATCTACAATTTTCCAACCCACCCAATTAGGATTGGCCGCACGACTTATGCCCTTATAGGTTTCTTTGCCACTATCGGCATCGTCATTTACCCAACCTCCTTCAAATTTTAAGGTACGCTGGTATGCTTCATCGAATTTTGCCATAACCTATTTTTTAATTTATTTGTAAATATTCCAAAGACATGCAATTGCTATCTAAAAATCTTGCAAGTTCAGTAGCCTTATCGGAATTATCCATATCATTAAACTCTTTGAAAATTCCGTTGAATTTGAGATACTCTATGAAGCCATCTTCAATCCTCTTTATTTTCAACGCTTGATTTATGATGTCCTGAACCCAAACTGGAGTTTCGCTCAACAGTTTAGAACTTGCTACCTCTTTACCATAATCTTCTGCAAGACATTTAGGCAAAAGCGGAAATTTACCCTTAAAGGGAACAAATGAACTTGGCTGTCTCTGACTAACTATACCAAGAACTTCGTTTGCTACATCAAATACTCTTACCTCTTTCATATTTTATATTGATGTTATAATTTTACTACGATTTAATATGACAACAAATCCATGACCAGAACTATTACCATCAGGTTGATAAATTCCGTCATATCCTTTCAAAGCAGCATATATACCTAATAGAGATTTCTCATCACCAGTGCTCCTATATTCACAATTCTTTACCTGTTGATAAATTTTGTTATATATGTCGTCAGGATTGCTCGTATTTTTAGCCAACTCGTCATTATACTCTCTCTCCTTGTTCCTGTAGTCAATCTCATTCTTATTAACCTTGTCCTTGAGCTCACGTGACATAGTTCCTGAAGAAAGTTCTTTTTGAACGGCATCTTCGGCAGGTTTTACGCAATGAGTATCAAAGAAAGTCAAGAATTTCTCAGCCTGATAGTGATATGGATTGGTGAATTGGTTTTTCTGCTTTACGGCATTTGTGTTCCAAGAATACTTAGTTATCCAAAGAGTTTCGTTGCCAATTTGTATCTTTGCTTGCTCATCTTCTTCTCCCTGATTAAGTATTTCAACCTTACCTCCGCACTTCTCAACACAAGGCTTAATCTTACCAACAACCATATCGTCAAACATGGGGTATGCTCTCTTTCCTTGGGCGTTTCTCGCTCCCCAATTGGTTGTAGTAATAGTATCAAGCAAATCTGTTACCGCTGCTTCGTCATAACCTATTTGAGAAAATACAGTTGTTCTTATGGTATCTTTAATATTCATCAAAGCAGTTTGGTTTTTACGCCATTCTGCTAAAAGTGAATCCAACTCCTTTTTGAGTTTCTTTGCCTTGGGACTATTAGCAGCATTCGCTCCTATTGCCTTAATTTCATCAAGCAAATCTTCAGAATTTACAATATTAGCGTCATCAGCCCAAACCATTTTAGTTACAGCATCCTCGTTACCGTGTGCATAACCAACTGCGTTTTCATAACCCTTTCGGTATATATCTGAAGACTTCCAATTTTTCTCATCACTTTTATTGTCAGTAAAAGTATCTGAGTGCTTGTCGTTGCTCTTGGTACCCTTACTCTTGTCGTCTGAATGAGCGTAAATACCTTGTCCCCAAATACCATATTGGCCATAATAACAAGTATCTGAATATCTAAAATCTTCAGCAAACTTAGTAGAGTCAAAGCCACGCATCATCAATGGCCACTTTGTCTTCTTCCTCAATTCCCAGAATTTCTTTTCATCCACGACAAGCGGTCTTGCATCAAAACCTCTCTCCTTGCAAATATTAGCAAGAACACCCCATCCTTCAGAACCCTTAGATGTAAGAAAACGACCACTTGACTGCTTTACACCCAATTCGGCTTCACTATCGTCAAGTATCTCCTTTATTTTATCGTCATCGAACTCAGCGTACATTTCATCTTCAGGCTTCAATGTACGTGGGGCAATCTTTCCTAATTTTGCAGCGGCTTTCATAGCCTTGTTCCGCTTTTCCTTATTGAGTTCATCGGTAACTTTTTTAAGTCCGTCAAATCTCTGTTCCAGGATTTTAGCCAAACTATCTTCACCGCTTTCTTTGAGATAATTTACAACATCATCTTTTTTCTTTAAGATTTCCTCAATTTGCTTCAATTGGTCATCCTCAGAAAGCATATTCGCAATACCAGGATTGTATTTTTGCATACTTTTCCAAGTATCATAAACATTGCCATCAAAATTCTTCTTCTGACCTTTTGCACGATAATCAAGACAACCTCCGTTATCAACACGATATACCGCTCCATTAGCATTTTTAATCAAGCAGTTGTCGTTCTGATAGACATCCCAGTTTGCTAATAATACATCGGCAATGAAGCCTTGGGCCATCTTATCAAAATCACCGCTATTCGGAACATGAGTACCCTGAATAAATCTACTTAACAATACGGCTTCACCGTTATCCTCGTAGAGTTCATAATCAGGTGTTCTCAATCCTAAAACGCCATACAACTGATTTGATAGATACTCTGCCCTTACGTGGTCTGAATTTGTATTCTTACCTCTTTTGAGTACATATTGATTTCCATCATTGTCCTCAACCAACTTCGCTCCAGTACTTCCTCCCAGCGTCTTTATCTCCTTTAATGTAGATAAGTCATTAGGGAAAAGGTCATTGATATACTTTTGCTTAGCGGTTATTTTAGCATTATCCAATTTACTACCTCTACCTATACTGGCAGATGTCTTAGCACCCTTTCTGACCACATGCCAATCATAATCTAACTTACTACCCTTCTTAGTGGCGGAATAGATATACATTACACCGTCAACAACCTTGGTTTGACCTGGTATGATAGCCTTTGTTATTTCTTTATCTTGCTCAACTCCGTTGATAAAGTCTATACAAGATTTAGCAACTTTCAAATCATAGTCAAAGTTGTCAACAATACCTTTCTGTATTTTGTAATTATTGCACGCTTTTATCAGCGTGTCAATAGAGCAATTGCCCTGAGAATATCCCAAGGCAATCACCTCAATTGCTTTTCTTAAATCATCCATATAGTTTACCCTAAAAGAATGTTTTCAGCCTCATCTAAACTCATTCCAAAATCAATCTCTTGTGCTTTCTTTGTTTCCTCTGGCTCATCATCCTCAGCGGTATCTTCGCCAAATAAGAAAGCATCAATCGCTCTCTTTCCGTACAATGCGTTGTACTTCTTCTTGTCTTTCTTCTTGAGTTCCTCTTTATTCTTGAGCAACTTTTCCTTTGCTTCCACTCGTGCTTCTTGTGAAAACTCATCTTCATCTGCCTTCTCAATCTCGTTCTCTTCAGCCTTGATGAGTTTTAATGCTTGGGCTTGCCAAGGTACGGTTGTACCTACCTGAACAGAACCATTCAGCATTCTTGCATTCATCTTACCACCTTTTGCGATAATTGGTCCAGCAAGCGCCATCACTTGAATGAATGTACGTGGGGTGAACTTACCTGGGTCTGCATCATTAACATTTTCCTCAAGCCAATCTTTAACAATCTGACGAACTTCCTCTTGTTTCTTCTTATCAGGGAATTGTTTTTCAAATGCCTTCTGATAGTTACCCAGTTTCATTTCCATAAAGCGGTTGTTGATGAGTTCCATAGTTTCCGCTCTCGTGAACTGCATATCGTTTACCATACCACGGCTCAGGATTGCCTTAGCATCCTCGTTTGCACTACTAATAGCAGATACATTCTTGTTGGTCATGATGAGAATTGCTCCCTTAAATACTTCGTTTTCTCCTGTTTCTGGATTAACAAAAATTCTGTTCTTGGGATTATTATCCGTAATTTTCTTCATCAATGCCTTCATAGCACCTGCCTTTGAAGTAAGGATTTTATCTGCATCATCAAATACAAGAATATGCGGGTGTTCCTCGCCATCGTCCGTAATATACGTGCCATTATATTTAGCAAGCATACTTCTGAAATCTTTATCATCGTCAGGGTCAGAGCACATAACATAACCCCAATCGTTGTCCGCTGCTTTGTCGTCACTCTCCAATTGCTTCAAGTTATTTGAATCAGCGACTACTTCCCAGCCGTATGTCTTACCTGCACCTGCACCTCCTGCTGATACGAATAATGGCGTTGTATCGTATTTGATAAGGTTATCATATTGCTCATTCAACTGACCAATCTTATTATCTGGATTGAGATAACCTGGCGTTGTAGGCTCATAATAAGTTTTCAAAGCGTCATATTGCTGACGGTCTTTGATTGTTTTGAAGCCATTGAATTGCTTTTGAACTCGTGGGTCATCCTTATTAAGCCAGCCGTCATCACCATCGGGGAATTGTTGCATAAATGCTTCGTGGTCAAGTCCTTTCCAATCAACCTCTACGGCATCAACCTCATCCTCATTGAAATTACCTTTAAGTGACTCAGCATAATCATGTTTACGCTTTTGGCTATCCCACTCCTTTTGCAGTTTTCCTGAAACGTCAATCTTATCCTCATCAATACCACGTGCGGCTGCTTCATCATAGGCAATTTGACGATTTTGCCAACGACCATTAGGATTGTTCAAAATCTTTAACAAATCATCATCCGACTTTGAAGCATATAATTTTCTCAGTCCTGCGGCTGAAGCGGTCTTGTTCTCTAAAACACCATTCTTGCCTGGTACTCGTACAGTCCAAGTATCGGGCAATTCTATATCAATAGCAGGTTTCTTAGTTTTGTATTGAACTGTTGCCGCTGGCTTAGCAACATGTCCTCCTGAAAGGTCTGAACTATCTACCTTTGCTTTGTCATAATCGTCACGTTTTTTGAGAACATTAAAAGCAATCTGACGAATGTCCTTGTCCTGCTTCTTATCGTTTACGATTTTCTCCAAGGCAGATGTACTCGCTTGGTTAGCAAAATCCACAAGTTCATTAGGAGTATAATCACTCAAATTCTTCTTTGGGTTTACAGGCTGTTGACCTCCTGCATTACCGCTCGGTTGAGGTTGTGTGGCTGGTTTTTGTTGACCACCACCTCCATTTTGCTGTAATGCCAAAACAGCCTTATGTTTCGCTGGACGCCAGTCAAACTTACCAGGCTTATATTCTACCCAAACCTCACCCTTGGAGTTGGTATCTCCTACTTGATGTGCTTTTTCTAAATAATTACTCATATGTACAAATTTTTATAAATTACTTTCATTATAATGATAATAATTGTAGTATCATTATTCCTCCCACTGTATTGGTAATTTTATGCCATAAAAATCTTCCATAATGTCTTTCGTTATCCTCTTCACATTATCAGAGTCAACACCAATATCAAGTTCTTTCTTTACCAATTTTCTTCCACCACGACAAAGCCTAATGATTTCTTCCGCATTTTTCTTTGAATTGAATAATTCCTTAACCAACTCAAAATTATGCTTAGTGTCTCTCAGGAATTTCTTTGGAGACATCTTCATTGCTTCCTTTAACCTTTCGGCAAATTCTTTTGGTGTAGCATTCCACGGAATTATGATTGCTCTGATGTTCTCGAACAGTGGGTCATATATCTCACTGATATCTACGTTAGCAAGTCCTCTATAATCACGCAACACAGGATAAGCACCTTGTAACATAGCCTCAATAATAAACCCATTTATATGGGTGAAGCAGTATTGAGCATAATGCTCTGCCCAAGATGGGTCTATGGCAAACTTGGTATTAAGTAAGGTTTTCTGTACATCGCCACCGCTCATCTGTCCTCTATAATCCATACCAAACTTTAACGCTCTATTCCAAAGGGATATTTTACCATCAAGTTTCTTAGGTAAATTAGGGTCACGCTTCAACGTACACATGTAGTTTGATTTAGTCTTTGTGGGACTGGTCATGTAATTATACTCAATTCCAGTTCCTGCAATAGTAACCGACATACGTTCATCCAAACCCTTATTGATATAAGGTACAGCGGCAATAAGTTCCTCCATATGCTTCATAGACTTGAACATATGTGCTGCAAAAAAGTCCTGAGTTCTCTTGTTCATAAGACGCACGGGCATCTTAGCGTCATCCTCTATATATCTTGGATTAAGTAACAATGTGCGTGGTATTCCTATTTCAGAACAACACTGATAAGCAGCAAGATGAGCACAAGCCATAAAAAGTATTTTCTTCTTCAATGCGGATACATTGCTTGCTCTAACATTAAAATAGGCATCGTGGACAAGAAATACCTGTTTTATGTTCTTAGGTAAATCAAAGAACTTCCACCAAAAATCAAAAGCAACTCCTTTCTTATCCCAAGCAGATGATTTCGTTGGCATAAAGTTCCATAATATAATATCAGCATCTTCAACAAGAGTTTTCCAACGCTCTACAGCATCTTTTTCATACACTCCTATACGATTACTGGGCGGTAGAAAATAACCATAATACGTGTTGAACCAATATCCTACAACGTCATCCCTTTCATAACCTCCTGCTTGGCTATGAAACTTTATCTTTCGCTGATGTTCTCCGCTCTCAAACTCCGCAACTTTCTTATCATACGCTTTTTGTGTTGTACTCGCTGGAGTCATCTGGGCGACATCTACCTCATGACCTAAATCATGAAAGGCTCTTAGCATATCTTTAACATAATGCACAATGCCACCATACTTCGCAATTTGAAAGTCTGCAATAAATATTTTCATGACTAAAATGGTAAAATCTGTTCTTTGTTTACATACACTTCCTCAGGTATTCTTTTATTTATATAACCCTGCTCGAACCATAGTAATGACGATTGCGACTTGTAGAATTTCTTAGCCAGTTCCCACTTAACGTCATCAAAATCTTCTACTGGAGTTGAAGACAATAGTTTATATTCCTTTTTCTGTTTATCTACCTGCGCTTGACTTCTTCGTTTGTATGAATGTGGAAATTCTCTATAATACCACATTACGCTTATCTTCTTCTCCAATACGTCACGAATGAAAAGATGAAATGGGTGTCCTACTCCCCAAGGTGCAACAACCGTTACATCTTCCGCTCTATTACGCTTGAAAAATTTACTCAAAAACTTCTCAACCGCATCTTCTATCTCATTAAGAGTATATGAGTCAAAGAACTCTCTGAGATAAGTGTATGATTGCTCAACCGTTACTTCCTTATATTGCTTATGATAACCATAATACGATTGGTCATCAAACTCCACCTCTAAATGATGGAAAGGAATGCCAAGGAATTGATACAACCTCTCATCCTCAGCAATCCTTTTAGAATTATTTTCAATGGTTAAAACTTCCTTTTCGTAACTATCATCAAAAAGTAGATGGGAACAACTGAACAATATATCGTCCGAATGAGGTTGGACCAATAAAAGTTTCTTATTCCTTTTCATACTTTCTTCTGAATATCGTTGCTAATGGTTTGTTTTCCTTTGATACACTCTGGGCTATTTTTTCAACTTCTTTTGTGATTTTCGGCAATGTTTCCTTGCCTGAACTATCGGGCAAAAGTCCAACCCTCATACTTACATTCGTACAACCCTTACAAGGTCTAAAATTACGACTGTAATTGTAAAGCATTATTCTCGCTGCCTTGAACCTATCGTCATTCCATAGGTCATCAATCTTTCTATCGTGAATATTACCAATAGGATATTCACCACGAAAATCATCGCAGCAAAGACTTACATTGCCATCCCAACGAAAAGCCATTTCACGAAACGGCATTGTGCAACGCTTATTATTGTAACTATCGTCAAGCGGAAAGGCTGCTCCAGCGTGATTAGCCAACTTTCTTGTTATCTTATTTTCTTCCTTGATAGGCGGCAAAAGCAATATTCTCGGCTTCATATTGTTTGTATAAAGCGGAATACCCTTTTCATAGAGAACAACATTAGATTGGTCTTTTAACTTCTTAACAAAGTTCCAATCGCCATCATCGGAATAACAATCAACGTTGATGTTGTTAATTCCTGCCTTAAAGATTGATTTCGTATATTCATCAATATCGTCAGAATGTACAAAACCATATCCATTGGTATAAAGATGGAATATGTTTTTAGGTAAATTCTTGCGGAATATACGGATAATTTCCAGTAGGTCTGGATTCAACGTAGGCTCTCCGTGCTGGGCAAAGACTATCTTAGCATTCCAACCAACCCTCGCTATTTCCTTAGAAATTTTCTTAGCAGTTTCAATGGTCATATAGTTCCAAGGTTTTGTACCCTTTTTCCTTATACCCCTCAATCCGCAAAAACTACAGCCAAGATTACAGCCTTCAGTAGGCTCTATTAGTACCGTGAACGGTGCTTGTTGTACAATTTTACTCAAATCTGTTTTCATACAATTTAATTATTTGAACATATCTGATAGTATAAACTTTGAAAACACTTATCGTTCCTTATTTTTAACACAATCCTTAAATGGCTTAACCTTGCGCTTACTTCCTCTAATCCAAGCGTCAAAGACTTGCTTAGATGCTCCTGTAATTGCTCCGCAACCTCTCCATCCCTTTTCGTAATTAGACAAATATGCTTTCTTTGCTTCGGTTTTATTCGGAAAACCATACATAACCTTATGTTCATCAAATGTGCCATCCTTATTAACCTGGTCAATGACATATATTTTGCCGTTGAATTTATCTAAATCTACAGAGTCATTAATGAAAACATCTATATGGTCTTTATCCTTACCAAGAGTTCCAAGAAAATAGCCATAAGTATTGTTCATTCTTATGCTCCATTTCTTTCCGTCCTTATCCTCTCCCCTGCGGTAACTTCCCCTTGGATTTTCTATTACATACTGATAACCTCCGAATGAAATATGACCTTTCTTATAGTTTCCTGCTTGTATCTCTGCCTTTGATGGGGTGCGGTTGGTTTCCCTCTTAGCGTCTGATAATCTCTGGCGAAAAGTCTTGCCTTTATTTAATTCGTCATCTTCGGCTTTTTGAACTTTGATGTTGAGTTTGATACCTTGCAATTTCTTATTCTTCGGTTGATACTTCTTAACCTTAGTGAACGACTTTGTACTACTATCCCACTCTGTATTTGGGTCTTTATAGTTCACATTGCAACGACAATTGTGAACTATTATACCATCAGCGACATAACTTTCGTCATCTTCTACCGACAAATTATATAAATAATTACAACGACTATTCTTTGTTGTCTTTTGTATAATTCTTAACGACACTTCAATTAAACAAAAGTTTCCAGAATGGTTATTGAATAAATTTTTTAATTCTTCAAAAACAACATCGCCATTGTTGACAATATCTTCCTCAGAAAATCTAAAAGTATCAAACCCAAAAAATTCTTTTATATCCTTATCTCTATTTGAATCATACTCTTTATCTTTATGCCACTGTATTCCATCTGCCTCAAGAACAATACCTAACGCTGGAATGAAAATGTCTGGGAGATAGCATTTAACTTTATTCCTAAACAATCCGTCTTTATTTCTTAAACATAAATTCGTTATTGTTTTAACGCCCAATTTATCGCAGAAATACAATAATTTTCTTTCTATGAATGTTCTTCTTTTACCATTGGTTTTATTAGCCTTTTTTATAGCATCAACCATCCATGGATGACCATTAGGATATTTCAAATTTATTGTTCTTCTTGCCTTTTTTGTAATCTCTCTTTTTTGCTCGTCAGACATATTTTCATATCTCAATCTCATTTCTTCGACAACAGCATCATGCATAATTCTTCTAAAATTATCATCAAGCCATTGTCTTTTTGTAGATTCAACATTTCTGCAATAATTACACGTATCTGAAATTATATTATTCACTCCTATTGGCTGAATATTACCGCAGTTACTACATTTGAGAGCAGGTATGTATATTTTATCCTTCATTCTTAATTCATCAACTCTTTTCCATCCTTGTTTAGTCAATATAGGATGGTTTCCAGTAATATATCTAACTTTTCTGCATTTTATGTGTTTTTTACTCGGAAAACTATAATAAAGATTGTAAAAACTTTCTGAACCTGTTAATTTATGTTTTAACACATTGGTAACTCTCTTGAATCTACCCTTATGCGTTAATACTAAATCACCCACTTTTATCTCAGAAATATTTTTCCAACCCTTAGATGTGATTACCTTAGTTGTTGGAGTATTAAAGCAATATGGGTGGATTGGGGAAATAGTAGGTAAAAGTTGGTCTGCCTTTCTACCTATATTGTTTCCATTTGCAATAATATCTTTGAGTTTGAAAACTATCGGCTCACTATCGGGGTCATCAGGGTCTTTGAGATATAACTCACGGCAATGTTTACAAGCACCCTCCAAAACCGTAAACCATACCTCAGCATCTTCCCCATGAGCCTTGAAGATACTCTTTGCTCTGCCTGTATTGTAGGCATCCTGTAAAAGATAGTAAGAAATTCTTAACCAATCTCTCTCCCAATCCTCAGTAGCATGACCTATCTCACTGGCAAGTTTAGCGGCAGATTGTCGATATTTAACGGCATCCATCGCCTTATTCTTGACTATATCCCTTAACTTATTCTGATAGGTCTGATTTGCCCTTATAATGATGTTGCTCGTTCCTGTAGCAATCCTATTACCCAGACTATTCAAATCTGTATATGCACGATTTTTCAATTGCTCTAACGCAAATTCTTCATCCTCCGTCAGGGGAATGAAATTACCCGACTTTAAGAACTTCTTAAATTGAGCATAATTCATTCCTTTTGAACGCTTATCCCCCAACGCTTCAGAAAGTAGTCCGAATATAAAGGCATGTTCAATAATGCCCTTAGAATTTGTAAACTTCGTCAGGTCTATTCCTGCGGCTGAAAGTATCGCCTTATCTACGTCAGAAAGATAATTCAATCCCAATTGTTCTGCTATGAAAACTAATTGGTTTTTGCGCATTATGTTTATAATGTCAAGTATTTGGGCAAAGGTAAAAATCATATTGATAATTCTCCTTGTTAATATCCTTCAGTATCTACATTGGAATACAAAACCATCTTTATGTCTTCTGACGGGTGAACGGTTGCTAACTTATCCAAATTTCTACCTCCATCAAAATCCTTCAATCCAGCATAGAACGGTTTGAGATTTCTGTTGTTTTTGTTGTTCAAAATAAGGTGCAAACCTCCGCTTGGAGTTTCATACTCCGTTGCTACCTTAATTCCGTAGTCATTAAGACGTTTTCTTGTTTCATCCCAAACATTAACTTTCTTGCCGTTGATAGTTACTTCTGAATCACGTGTAGTATCTATATCAAGCAAAACCTTAAATCTCTCATTCTTCCACGCTGGACCACTCTTCGCCATACCATAAGCAATAGGCAAAGCGAATTTAACACGTGGGTCATTTGCCGACCTTGAAGTGTTTGCCAATTTCTTGCTTACAAAATCCTCCGTCATTTTCTGACTTCTGGAATTGATTGACATATATGCTCTTGCATTATTGTAAGTACATTCCCTTATAATGTCGGCTTTTACATTCTCCAACTCTTGTGCTGAATGAATAACGTAGTAACTCATATATTCTGCTCCGCTGTGATAAGTACCCTGCATTTTCCCTTGGGCTTTCCATTGGTCTGCATTTGGCTTATCCTTGTTATCTTTCCAACGCTTAATAACCTGAACAAAATATACATCATCAGGAGAATTAAACTCCATATAGTCCATGCACTTCTGGAAATTATCTACAACTCTACGATTTTGGTAGCAAACATTATCGTTTATCAACTCCATTTCGGTGAACATATCCCCATTAAGAGTCAATCCCATATCGTTACCGTCATAGAACATTCGCCAATGTCCGTTTGGTGAACGCTTTATCATTATCTTCGATTGGTCTGGAGTTTTAATACCTACTGACTGATAAAGACTTTCCAAAGCAACCTTGCCGTGTAAGCCTTTATATCCAGTACCTTTCATGATGCCCTTTTTCTTATCTACCTTGTGCCATGAAAATTGGTTTTTGCTTCCTGCCTTCGTTCTGGCCCAAACGTATTGTTCACCTCTCTGATAGACGATGTCACCCTCCATGCGTGCCTTCTCTATATCAAGTTGCTCTTGGAGTGCTTTATCAAAATCATCCTGGACTGAAATATCTTCGTCAAACAAATTCTCGTTGCCTATTGACTTGATAATATCTTCAGCGTCATTCAGAACACCTATTCTTATTTTTTCAATTACAGACATATGCGTTATTTATTTTCGTTGCCTTTAATTTCGGCTGCCGTTACCTTAGCCATGTATTTTAAGACTTCGGAAACGGCAGCAGACATTGTATTGTTATACTTCTTTATAAACTCATTCTCATAAGCAGTGACTACTGGATATGGTGAGGGTATAAAGTGGTCATGTTGATGTTTTGACATAGTTTAATTTTTTCACCCCTCTTCTGGATAACCTGCTTCTTTGAATGCCTTTCTTTGGGCTTCTTGTGAAGATAATCCTTGTTTTCTATATTTCTCATATAAGGGGTCTGTTTTCTCATTTCTTTTCATAGAGTAACTATAATATTCTTTTTCTTCGTCACCCCTATTTCCAGAAATAGTGTAAGTATATTCATTTCTTGTAATATGGTCATATCCAACTTGTTTATTTGAAGTAAGTTTACTTGGGTCAAATTTCTCTCCTGTTTTTTTCAAATGACTTTTTAATTCACGCAAAAATTCAGATTTAGTTGCATATGGAAAAGAACGATAATATTTATGCTTACCATTTTCAACCATAATTGCTCCTTGTCCCAGTTTTTCTTCTTTTGTTCTCCTACCGCTTAGATGGTCTTTCTTTTCTTCTTTCTTAGGCTTGCCTCTATGGTATTCCTGACC
>OBLI01002297.1_pt1 | contig 16514 bp, 10 predicted proteins | sample 1519701 | NCBI WGS metagenome assembly OBLI01 (sample SAMEA3663005, study PRJEB22513) | pig gut metagenome | biome: pig gut; feature: pig-associated habitat; material: faeces | place: France | collected 2012 | reverse complement strand
GCCAATCTGTCGGAATGGCGGCATTGAGATCGAGACAGAGGCCGGAGGAAAAAAGATCATCGGAATCCATGAGATCCATATGGAAGAGGATGCGGGAAAGCTCGTTCATGACGATTGGGAAGATGTATCCGTCGTCGATTTCAACCGTTCGGGTGTACCTTTGATCGAGATCGTATCTGAGCCGGATATGAGATCCGCAGAGGAAGTCATCGCTTATCTGGAAAAACTCAGACTGATCATTCAGTATCTGGGAGCTTCTGACTGTAAATTAAATGAGGGCTCTATGCGTGCGGACGTCAATCTGTCTGTCCGTGAAGTAGGCGCAGCCGAGTTTGGAACCCGTACCGAGATGAAGAACCTGAATTCCTTCCGTGCCATTGCACATGCCATCGAGGGTGAGAAAAACCGTCAGATCGATCTGCTGGAGTCAGGAGAAAAAGTCATTCAGGAGACCAGAAGATGGGATGATACCAAAGAGTCTTCTCATGCGATGCGTTCCAAAGAGGATGCACAGGATTACCGTTACTTCCCGGAGCCGGATCTGGTACCGGTCATCATTTCCGATGAATGGTTAGAGGAGATCAGAAGTAAGCAGCCGGAGTTTCGCACGCAGAAGCTGGAGCGTTATGAGAGAGAGTATGAGATTCCGCGTTATGACGCAGAGATACTGACCGGTTCCAAGAAGCTGGCAGATATTTTTGAGGCAACTACAGAGTTTTGCGGCAAGCCAAAGAAGGTATCGAACTGGCTGATGGGCGAGGCGATGCGTCTGCTGAAAGAGCATGAGATGGATCCGGAGGATCTGCGGTTTTCACCTGCAAACCTTGCAAAACTCATCGGGCTTGTGGAAGCCGGAACCATCAACGGAACCGTTGCGAAAGAAGTCTTTGAACAGATCTTTGCAGAGGATATCGATCCGGAGCAGTACGTCAAGGAGCACGGTCTGGCTGCCGTTAACGACGAAGGAGAGCTGCGCGCTGCGATCGAGCAGATCATTGCAGATAACCCGCAATCGGTAGAGGATTACCACAATGGAAAAGAAAAGGCAATCGGTTTTCTGGTTGGACAGACGATGAAAGCGATGAAAGGAAAAGCCAATCCGGGCCTTGTCAATAAAATATTAAAAGAGTTGCTGTAATTGAAATGCGTACCAGAGACAGACTGGTGCGCATTTTTTGTCATTTTGCATAAAAAAACGATTTTTTCTTGTGAAAATATCGTTCACCGATTATAATAATAAGATATATGGGGTAATTTTTTGTATCAAAAATCAATGGGGAGGCTGGTGAACTTTTGAAGCATATATTTATAGTCAATCCGTACGCGGGAAGATTGAATTTTGCAAATAATCTGCGGGATCAGCTGGAGCAGATAGAGGGGTTGGAATATTATCTGTTCAATTCCAGATATTCCGGCAATGAGACGGAGCTGGCGGAAAAGATGACAAATTTCTTTCCGGATGAAAAAATCCGGATTTATGCTTGTGGCGGTTCCGGAACCTTTCGCAATGTGCTGCAGGGAGTCGGTGAAAATCCCAATGTGGAACTGGCTTTTTATCCGTGCGGACAGACCAATGATTTTTTGAAGGTATTTAAAGAAGAGGATCAGTGGAGATTTTTTGATATTGAGGAACTGATTGACGGAGAAGTTCTCGTGTTGGATTCGATGTTGACCAATCATGGCAGGGCAATGAATACCGTATCCTGCGGATTGGATGCCGGGGTTCTAAGCCTGATCGAGAAGCAACACCCGGTACGAACGATGGGAATACAGCTCCCATATTTCGTGCATGTACTTCAATCATGGTTCTGTATGCGGAAAAATTCCTATCGCGTCCGCGCAGACGGACTGAACTTTGACGGCTTTTATGATGAGATCGTTGTGGGCAACGGAAGCTGGCTGGGCGGATCTCTTTGTATGCCGAAAGGTTTTTATCCGAACGATGGAGCCGAGGGCTATATTTTGGCTCCCTCCAAGGGAAAATTTGCATTTATTCGACTTCTGGCTAATCTGCAGTCGCAGGATGACCGGTTTGTCAGCGAGCATGCAAGAGTCGGGCAATGTAAAAAAATGATCCTTGCAAAAGACGACAAGGGTGAAATGGTCGTCAATCTGGACGGCGAAATGATTCGTGCATCGGGAGAATGGACGATAGAGCTTCGCCCGGATAGTGTACAGTTCGTAGTTCCAAGAGGGGTTACTTTAGAATGAGAGAATATCAAAGAGAGAAAAAAATAGCATGGTATATGTTGGTGCTGGAAGGGGCGATCATCTTTTACACCTTGCACTGCCACCATGGAATGCCGATGGAACAGATTGTGCCAAGGATGCTGCTGTATCTTTTGTTTGTGATTGTTTCAAGGGTGATTACGAACCGATCAAATATCAAAAGGGGTCCGGATTGGGATTTTATTCAGGGCATCTGTGTGATGACCACCGGCGTGATCGGATATTTTATCTATTCGATCAGTGTACATTCATCACGAATGCTTCCGGCATGTCTGTTCTTTATTGTAGTGGAAAGCTCAATTTATAAAAATATTTCCCTGAATATGTACATCTTTGCGCTTGGCATTTTTTCCAGTGTGGTTTCAATCGGGCTTTCTGAATTGGGATATGTTGGCATAGATTACAGTACAGATGAATTTCTGTTTTTTATGTTACTGTATGTGGTCGCTTGTCTGCTGAGCCTGATGATGCTCAATGAGGATCTGTTTATTGAGCGTGTGGCCAGAGAGGATGAAAAAAGTCTGGATGACCTGCTTAAGCTCGTCGAACTCAAATGTAATGAGGCGACAATGGCAGCAGAGGCGAAAAGTTCTTTTCTGGCGAATATGAGTCATGAGATCCGCACGCCGATCAATGCGGTGCTCGGTATGAATGAGATGATTTTGCGCGAAAGTGAAGAGGAAAATATCCTTGGGTATGCGCATAACATTCAAAGTGCAAGTACCACCCTGCTGTCTTTGATCAATGATATTTTGGATATTTCCAAAATTGAATCCGGAAAGATGGAGGTAGTTCCGGAAAAATATGAGCTGGGCGCGCTTTTGTATGATTTGATCCTCGTGATCCAGCCGCGACTGGAGAAAAAAAATCTGCTATTGATTTTGGATATTGACAAGGATATCCCAAATCAGCTCTATGGAGACGAAGTCCGTATCCGGCAGATCATTACCAATATTCTGACCAATGCCGTGAAGTATACGGAAACAGGAAGTGTCACCTTCCACGTACATATGACCCGGAGAGATAAGGCACATATTGTATTGCACGTAGCCGTGGAGGATACCGGAATCGGTATCAAGGAGGGAAAAGATGTTCTGGTTCAATCCTTCCAGCGCGGTGGCGATCTGAAGGCACACCATATTGAGGGAACAGGACTGGGATTATCGATCACACAGCAGCTGCTCCACTTGATGGACAGTGAGCTTGAGATGGAAAGTGTCTATGGGGAAGGCTCGACCTTTTCCTTTCATTTGGTTCAGACGGTTCTTGACGAGACCCCGATGGGAGACATCAATGAGCTGTATCAGAAGCGCATAAAGAGTGAGAAGAAGTATCAGGTCAGCTTTGAAGCTCCGATGGCAGCAATACTGGTTGTGGATGATAACTCCATGAATCGTTCCGTTGTCAAGGCATTGCTGAAACAGACAAAAGTAGGCATCGATATGGCAGAAAACGGAAAACAGGCTGTGGAGATGTGCGATACAAAAGCGTATGATCTGGTACTGATGGATCATCTCATGCCGGTGATGGATGGCGTGGAAGCATTCCGGGCAATTCGAAGCAATGAACTCGGACCAAACTATCACACGCCGATCGTTATTCTGACGGCAAACGCGGTTGCCGGAATGAAACAGACCTTTTTGGATGAGGGATTTGACGGCTTTTTGTCAAAACCGGTACAGGGTGAATTGTTAGAAGCCACTTTGATGAAATATCTGCCAAAGGAGCTTGTGACGATCGTAGAACGAGATGAAGATTCCGGAGCAGAAGAGAGTGAGCGTCTTCAGATCCTGAAGGATACGATCGAACGATTGGATTTTATCGAGTTGTCATTGGAGGACGCGATGCAGTTTTCTTCGGGACAGGTAGTAGATGCGCTGGATAATATGAAAGGTTATCTGACAGAATCCGAAGATGTGAGAAAAAATCTGACCGATGAATATGAACGTGGGGATTGGAACAACTTTAAGATTCACGTGCATGCCTTGAAGAGTACATCAAGAATCATTGGGGCGGTGCATCTGGGCTATCTCGCGGAACAGATGGAGCTTGCAAGCGGACGGGAAGACGAAGCATTTCTGCATGAGCATATGTCCGAGTTGATGGATGAATACAAAGAGTTTTGCGGATGCCTGCGGGAGCTTTTGAATCAGCCGGAAGTTCAGGCGATCATGAAAAAGAAGATTGAAGTGACAATTGACCTGAAGGATTATTTGCAAAAGCTGGAAAAACTGTTAGAGCAGGTAGAAAATTTTGACGTCGATTTTGATGAGATGGGACAATTTGTCGGGTCATTTCCGGCTCAAAATCATCTGGAGGAAGAACGGCGTAAACTGGAAGAGGCAGTCGATGCCTTTGATTACGAGGGAATCAGTGATCAGCTGAAAGCAATCCGGGAAATCTTGAAATAATACAGCAATTGGGTCAAGGAGAAAACTATGGACAAAGATTTTGAGAAGCAATATATGTATCTGCATGAGATTCAGATGACAAAAAAAATACATCTGGTGTGTATTACTTTGTGGGCAATCATGCCAATACTGTTTCTGTGTAACAAGGTGGGCATTTTTGATGTGTCCAATGATTATATTCAATGGGGCAGTGTGCTGATCTCCGGTGGGTGGATTACGGTTGAGATATTACTTCGCTGTCGCTTTTATCGCACGGCAAAATATGTGCAGCTGATCTATATCGAAGTGCTCGTGGGAGTCCTTTCCGGAAACTGTCATATCGGAATCTATTTGACTTATTTCGCGATTCCGCTGTTAAGCTGTGTGTATCTGGACTGGGTTCTGACATTGGCGACATCACTGGCAGGATATATTGTGATGCTCGCATTCCTCTGGCCGAGAGCGGTTGGCTTTGTAGAAAACGGATTTACCAATTTCAGGTCAATTGAAAAATATTTTATGGCCTATGGAATGGGATATACGATCGAATATGTGATGATGACGATTTTTGCGATTCTGGTTGTGCGTCATGGCAAGGAGATTCGGCAGAACTTTTTTGAGACACAGAGAGAAAAGCTTTCTGCTGAAGCATCCAGTGAGGCGAAGACCAGCTTCCTTGCCAATATGAGTCATGAGATCCGTACTCCGATCAATGCGATCATCGGTATGGATGAGATGATCATCCGTGAAAGCAAAGAGGCCGGAATCATCCGATATGCCAATAATATCCGCAATGCGAGTAAGACATTGCTTTCATTGATCAATGATATTCTGGATTTCTCAAAAGTGGAATCCGGAAAGATGGAGATCATCAATTCAAATTATCAGGTGAGCTCTATGCTCAACGATCTGGTGAACATGATCCAGTCCCGGGCCAATGACAAGAGTCTGGAACTGATTTTGGACATCGATGAACAGTTGCCGTGCGAACTGTACGGAGATGAGGTGCGCCTGCGTCAGATCATCACGAACCTTCTGACCAATGCAGTGAAGTATACAAAAGAGGGTTCCGTTACACTCAAGATCCGTGTCACCAAGCTGGAAAATTCCATCGGGCGTCTGGATGTAGCCGTCATTGACACCGGTATCGGTATCCGTAAGGAAGATCAGGGGAAACTTTTTGACAGTTTCCAGCGTGTGGATGAGGCAAAAAATCACAATATTGAAGGAACCGGACTTGGACTTGCATTGACAAAATATCTGTTGGAAGCGATGGGTTCCAAACTGCTTTTGGAAAGTGAGTACGGAAAGGGAAGTGCCTTTTATTTTGGACTGGAACAGAAGATTGTGGATGACACGCCAATCGGCGATTATCAGAAGATGTATGAGAAGTCCCGACAGGAGAATGAACGTTATCGCGAAAGCTTTCAGGCACCGGATGCGCAGATCCTTGTGGTAGATGATACAAGAATGAACCTTGAGGTATGCAAGGGACTGCTGAAAAAGACAAAAGTACAGATTGATGTGGCTGAATCGGGAGCAGAGTGCCTGCAGATGTGTGAACAAAAAGAATATCATCTGATCCTGCTTGATCACAAGATGCCGCACATGGATGGGGTGGAATGTCTGCAGCGTATCCGCCAGCAGGAAGAAGGATTGAATACAAATACAACGGTTATTGCGCTGACCGCTAATGCAATTACCGGTGCAAAAGAATACTACCTCAAAAATGGATTTGACGATTATCTGTCGAAACCGGTTCAGGGTGAGAAATTAGAACAGCTCCTGTGTCAGTATCTTCCTTCGGAATTGCTGCTTTCACCGGAGGAGGCGACGATTGCTTCGTATGAGACGATGTCGACGGAGGTGCCGGAGATCATTGGAATCGATGAGGAAGATGCATTGTCTTATGCGGGGGAGAGTCAGGAAGAGTATCTGAAGAATCTGAAGCTCTATCTGGAAGAATATGATTCCAAGCGGACGCAGATTCAGGAGGCTTTTGAAAAGGATGATTGGGAGAATTATCAGATTCTTGCGCATTCCATTAAGAGTACATCCAGACTGATCGGTGCAAATGATATGTCTCTTTTGGCAAAATCAATGGAAGAGGCAGCTGCCAAACGAAATGCGATCCGTATCCGCGGAGACCACGAAGTATTTATGGATCAGTATGAACGGCTGTGCCAGCGGATCAAGGTTGCCGTGGCAAATGTCGTCATGACAAGCAATGTACCGGAACTGAAACCGGTTTCGAAAGATGAGATGCATGAGTTGATCAGTCATATGAAGACAAGTGTGGATGAGTTTGATATGAGCGCATTGCATGATCAATTGGAACAGCTGATCGGATACGACTATCTGAAAAATGTCAAGGATCATATGCAGGAAGCAGTTGAGAACTTTGATTATGACGCGATATCTACACAGGTGGAAGTGTTAGAAAATCTGGTGTCATAATTGCGGGGAAGACGTATGTCATGCAAAGCATGACAATCCTCGCAGCAAGTATGACAAAGCGTACCTGAACTCAGTCAAAGAAGACTCCCACCTCGTGGGTCTCTCTGAAACACATATGGGAAGTAAAACAGTTCTGTCATAATGGACGGAACTGTTTTTTTATGCCAATTTTTGGATTTTTCGTTTTTTATAAAGTCCGTCTTATCGTACATTACAGCTCTTATAATTAATCTCAGAAACAACGCAGAACACTTTGAATCAGAAAGGAGTGCGTATGATGATGGATGAGAGAGCATTGATCATTGCAGTGGATTTTGACGGAACTTTGTGCAGCGATAATTATCCTGAAATCGGAACGGCAAATGAGACACTGATACGGCGGTTGATCGAATATCGGCAAAGAGGCAGCCGTTTGATCTTGTGGACATGCAGAAGGGGAATTTATCTGGAAGCAGCGGTGGACTATTGCAGCTATTATGGTCTGTATTTTGATGCGGTAAACGAAAATTTGCCGGAAATCGTGGAACGATTTGGCGGTGATTCAAGAAAAATCTATGCAGACATCTATATCGATGACAGATGCAGCAAACCGTGGGAAGCACTGGCGATCAGACATCCCGCCTGAATGGTACTGCAAAATACAGATGTGCAAGGGTTCTGGAAGAAAGGAGACACATATGAAAAGACATACAAAGGAAAAAATAGAGCAGATGACAGCGTATATCATGGTTTCTATGGTTTTGGCATTCAGCAGTATGGCAATTCTGGCCGCATTGTTCGCAGTGGATATTTTTGCAGAAATTACTCCGGTGATTGCCGGTGTCTTTCTTATATTAAGTATCTTGTTTTTTGCAATATTTGTTTTGCAAAGCAGATTGGAAATGGTAAGTGGTTGACATTGAAAAGGAGAATCTTTACAATAGATATAACTATTCAATAATAGGGTGACTTTGCGAAAGATTGTGAGGATACTTCATGAAGAAAAAATATGTTGCTTTTATGATCGGTTTGTGTTTATGCGCATCAGCTGTTGTGGCTGCTCCGGTTCGTACCTATGCGACAGGAGTTGATATGGCAGACGACGAGTTGGAAGAAGGCGAGCAGACAACGGTCGCTGAGCCGGGCGCAGAAGATGAGGAAGAGACCGGCGACACAAATTCGTCAGCAAACAATGGAAATACGAGTGGTTCAAACAATACAAGCCAGGCAGGGTCATCGACAGCTGCCGCAAAATCATCTGACAGCAGCCTGTCAAGACTTGGAATTTCACCGGGAACATTGACTCCGGCATTTTCATCGGGAACTTTTAACTATACGGCCAGTGTGGATGAATCTGTCACCAGGGTTTCGATTCCTGCGACACCAAATCATAGCAAGGCAGTCATTGCATCAGTTACAGGGGCGAAAAACTTAGCACCGGGATCAAATACGGTACGGATCGTTGTTGAGGCAGAAAACGGGTCGACCTCTACGTATACCATTACAGTAAATCGTGGAGCAGCAACTACTGCGACGCAAACAGATGCAACACAGGATGAATCACAGGAGAATACAACTTCTTCTGAGACGGGGGATACTCCTGCTCAGACGGAAGGCGTGATCGAGACGACGGATGAGACGCAAAGTGAAGATTTGGATGCGGTGGATGCGAAAGTGACCTTTGATGAGAATGGCTATCTGGTATATGACGGGGAGACCTATGTGACGACAGATCAGTTGCCGGAAGGAGATTATGTCTCGCTGGATAAGTATAATGCATTATACAATCAACAGCAAAGTGAAAAGAGTATGTACAGCAAGATACTGATCGCGTTGGCGGTAGTACTTATATTGCTGATTTTTGTACTGATCAATCTCTTGTTCAAGATCAAAGATCTGAAAACAGATGCCATGATGGAGCATATGGACGAAGAAGAGGAAAAACGTCCGGTTGCAAAGAATGTGGAGGCAGAGAAAAAAGCAATCGAAAAGGCCGGGAAAAAGTCAGAGAAGAAGGCGTTAAAAGCTGAGGAAAAAGAGATGACTTCACATGTCGTCAGTGAACCAAAGACAAAGTCAAAAAGCAAAGCAAGGACAAGTCATGCGTCCATTGCACAGGCAAAAGATGATTTGGAAATATTAGATTTAAATGATATGTAACTTGATCACTGTCTTTGTATTCGGATGTGAAAACGGATAAAAAGGCGGGAAGTCATTGAGAGGTATTTATGAGCAAAGTTTACACAGCAAAGGCGAAAAAAGCCTTGAATCTGGCAGAAAAGCTGTCACTGAAATTACATCAAAATTATGTCGGAACGGAGCATTTGTTATTGGGACTCATCCGTGAAGGCACCGGCGTTGCAGCCTGTGTTTTGATGAGCAATGGTGTTGAGGAAGAAAAATTGATGACATTGATTGAGGAGCTGATCGCACCTTCATCCAATGTCATGGTAAAAGATTCCGATGGTTTTTCACCGAAGACACAAAAAGTATTGGAGCAGGCAGAAACAGAAGCCACCAGATTTCATTCGGATGAGATTGGTACGGAGCACATCCTGCTTGCAATGATCAAGGAGATGGATTGTGCCGCCAGCCGTCTTTTGAATACGATGGGGATTCCAATCCAGAAGCTTTATGTGGATCTTCTGGTCGCCATGGGTGAAGATGTCTCCCAGCACAAAGAGGAACTCCGTGGCGGAAAAAGTAAGTCAACGAGAAATGCAACAGCAACTTTAGAAAACTATTCCAGAGATCTGACACAGTTAGCCCGTGACGGACAGCTGGATCCGGTCATTGGAAGAGAAGACGAGATCGAACGCGTGATTCAGATTCTGAGTCGGCGAAGTAAAAACAATCCATGTCTGATCGGAGAACCGGGTGTTGGTAAGACTGCGATCGTAGAAGGACTGGCCGAGCGGATCGTATCCGGGATTGTTCCGGATACCGTGGCAGAAAAGCGATTGATGACACTGGATCTGTCGGGAATGGTTGCAGGGTCTAAGTATCGCGGAGAATTTGAGGAACGAATCAAGCGCGTGATCGCGGAGGTGCGTCAGGCAGGAAACATTATTCTGTTTATTGACGAGATTCATACGATGATCGGAGCAGGTGGCGCAGAGGGCGCAATTGATGCATCCAATATACTCAAGCCATCGCTGGCTCGGGGAGAGATCCAGTTGATCGGCGCGACGACAATTGAAGAGTACCGCAAATACGTGGAAAAAGATGCTGCCCTGGAACGGCGTTTTCAGCCGGTTACGGTGGAAGAACCGTCGGTTGAGGAGACGATTGAGATTTTAAAAGGACTGAAACCAAAATATGAACAGCATCATCAGGTGACGATCACGGATGATGGAATTGAAGCGGCTGCCAAATTGTCGAATCGATACATCAATGACCGCTATTTGCCGGATAAGGCAATTGATCTGATCGACGAGGCATCTGCAAGGATCCGTCTGTCTGTATGTAAGACGCCGGAGAAGCTGTTAGAGATACAGGAACACCAGCGTGAACTGGAGCATGCATTTGTGGACGCGATTTCACAGGGAAATATGGAACAGGCGTCTTCTTATATGGATGAGCGGGCAGAGCTGGATAAGCTGTATGAAAAGACAAAGAAGAATCTGGAGCGAGGCAGAAAGCGCAAGACTCTTTCTGTAGGAGAAAATGAAATCGCAGAGGTGATCGCCAAATGGACCAAAATTCCGGTCAAGCGGTTGACGGAAGGGGAAGCGGATCGCCTTCGCCGGCTGGAAAAGACGCTGCATAAACGTGTCATTGGACAAGAGGACGCGGTATCGGCAGTTGCCAGAGCGGTTCGAAGAGGACGTGTCGGATTAAAAGATCCAAATCGTCCGATTGGGTCGTTTTTATTCCTCGGACCCACCGGTGTGGGTAAGACCGAGATCTCCAAGGCACTCGCTGAAGCAATATTTGGCGATGAACAGGCAATGATCCGTGTGGACATGTCCGAGTATATGGAAAAGCACAGCGTATCGAAGATGATCGGATCACCGCCGGGATATGTAGGATTTGACGAGGGTGGACAGCTCAGTGAAAAGGTGCGCAGAAATCCGTATTCCGTGATCCTCTTTGATGAGATTGAGAAAGCACATCCGGATGTCTTTAATCTGTTACTGCAGGTACTTGATGATGGACGGATCACCGATTCGCAAGGAAGAAAGATCGATTTTAAAAATACGATCATCATTATGACAAGCAATGCGGGAGCACAATCCATTGTTACACCGAAAAAGCTTGGTTTTGCTTCAGTAGATGATGAGAAGCAGGATTACGAGCGAATGAAGTCCAGAGTGATGGAAGATGTTCAGCATATTTTTAAACCGGAGTTTTTGAATCGTATTGATGAGACGCTGGTATTCCGTATGTTGAACAAGGACGATATGAAAAAGATTGTTACCATTCTGTCCAATACCTTGATCAAGAGGTGTCAGACACAGATGGGAATTGAACTGGTCATTACCGATCCGGTAAAGGGATATATCGTAGAAAAAGCATATGATCCGAAATTCGGAGCTCGTCCGCTTCGCCGTATGATCCAGACCAGGATTGAGGATAAACTGGCGGAAGAAATTTTGGCAGGAAATGTAAAAAAAGGCGACAAGGTTCGTGTTGCAATAGTGAAAAAAGAGATTGCATTTCAAGTGAAAAACGACTAGCAAAAAGACCGGATATCAGATATACTATCTGTATACACACTAGATTTTTACAAATGGAGGAAAAACGATGAGCGTAGTAAGTGAACTTATTCGATCAGAAAAAGACGGCGGATTAAGCTTTGGCGATTATACATTGAGTGCAAAATCAAAATTAGATAATTTTAGCCATGCAGGTGATGTATATAAGGTAAAGACTTTTCAGGAGATTACAAAGCTGGAGCGCAATGGAATGTTTGCATATGAGTCAGTTCCGGGTACTGCAGTGACTGATATGAAAGTAAGCGCAGATGAAGTGAATTTTTCGGTAGAGGGACCGGAAGATGCAGAGATTACCCTTGGATTAGACGAAGAGACCGAGTATGATGTTTCTATCGCCGGAACGAGCGTCGGCATTATGTCTACAAACCTGGGTGGAAAACTGACGATCAGTGTAGAATTAAATGGTGAGCCGGTAGCTGTACGTGTACAGAAGATCGGCTAAGTAAATCACCGTGTTTATGCAGACTCCCGGACAATGTCCGGGAGTTTTTGACATCGTTATTTAAGGAGTCTGTGATAGATGGCAAAGACGAAAGCTGCAGTCTTTTTCTGCCAATCCTGCGGGTTCGAATCGACCAAGTGGATGGGGCAGTGCCCGGGCTGTAAGGAATGGAATACATTTGTTGAGGAAATTGTAGATAAGAAAACGATTTCCAAAGGAAAAGTGAATACAACTGTGACAAAGCCACAGACCTTGTCTTCAATAGCGACCGACGAGGAGAAGCGAACGAGTAGCGGAATGCCGGAATTGGACCGTGTACTTGGCGGCGGAATTGTCACCGGTTCTATGGTTTTGGTTGGCGGTGATCCCGGAATCGGAAAATCGACATTGCTGTTGCAGGTGTGCAAAAATCTGGCGGATCAGCATGTGTCGGTTTTGTATATATCCGGTGAGGAATCGTTGCATCAGATCAAGATGCGCGCAAAACGAATCGGGGAATTTACAGAGGATTTAAAGCTTTTGTGCGAGACGAATCTGGCAGATATACGAGCGGTCATCGATCGGGAAAAACCACGGGTAGTGATCATTGATTCAATTCAGACAATGTACAATGAAGAGGTGTCGTCTGCTCCCGGATCCGTTTCACAGGTACGCGAATCCACAGCCGTTCTCATGCAGATCGCAAAGGGTATGGGAATCACGATTTTTATCGTAGGACATGTGACAAAAGAAGGAACAGTAGCAGGACCTCGAATCTTAGAGCATATGGTAGACACGGTTTTGTATTTTGAGGGAGATAGGTACAATACCTACCGGATTCTTCGCGGGGTCAAGAATCGTTTTGGTTCTACCAATGAGATCGGCGTATTTGAGATGCGGGGAGATGGATTGTGCGAGGTAGAAAATCCATCTGAATATCTCCTGAGTGGAAAACCGGAAGATGCTTCCGGTTCTGTAGTTGCATGCCTGATGGAAGGCAGTCGCCCGATTTTGATCGAGATTCAGGCCCTGGTGTGTCGTACCAGCTTTGGTATACCAAGACGTACAGCCGCAGGATGTGATGCGAACCGGGTGAATCTTTTGATGGCGGTCTTAGAAAAAAGATTAAATTTGAAACTTGGAGAATGCGATGCTTACGTGAATATTGCCGGCGGCATCCGAATGAACGAACCGGCCATCGATCTGGGGATCGTACTTGCGTTGGTGTCCAGCTACAAAAATCGGCCAATTGATGAACGTACGATCTGCTTTGGTGAGGTGGGCTTAAGCGGTGAAGTGCGGGCAGTCAGCACACCGTCCCAGCGTGTCGCTGAGGCAAAAAAACTGGGATTTACGACGATCGTATTGCCGAAGGTTTGTCTGGATACGGTCGGCAAAGCTGAAGGAGTACATCTGGTGGGAGTCGCAAATGTACGCGAGGCGATCGATACTATATTATCCTAAGGAATCCCCACCCAACTTATTGTGATAAGCCTGCGGCTTATCTAATCCTAAGGGATCCTCCCACTTCGTGGGTCCCTCCTTAGGATAATTGAAAAAAAGCGATGGCACTGGCGGCGGCAACGTTTAGGGAGTCTACACCGTGGGCCATCGGAATTTTGATCGTGTAGTCGCTGGATGCAATCGTACTTTGTGCAAGACCTTCACCCTCTGTTCCAAGGATGATGGCCAGCTTTTCTTCCTGCATGAGTTTGGGGTCATCAATTGGAATGGTATTTTCACACAATGCCATAGCAGCAGCGGAAAAACCAAGTTCGTGCAAGATATGGATTCCATTGTTCGTCCAATCTTCCTGTGAGGTACCGATGTATGTAAAAGGAATCTGAAACACGGTTCCCATGCTGACGCGGATCGCGCGGCGGTACAGTGGGTCAGCACAGCCTGGTGTCAGCAGTACGGCATCCATATTGAGTGCCGCAGCGGAACGGATGATCGCGCCGACGTTCGTTGGATTCACTACATTTTCCAAAACAGCAATTCTTCCGGCTCCCTCGCATACGGATTGTAGATCTTTGTGCGGCGGTCTTCGCATCGCGCAAAGCATGCCGCGCGTGAGGTGAAATCCGGTTAATTTTGTCAGTACGTCATGAGCGGCAGTATAGATTGGAAGATCACTGCAACGGTTTAAAATGGCATTTGCCTCTTTTTCAATTTCTGTCTCGTCCATTAAGACCGAAATCGGTTCATAGCCGGCATCCAGTGCCCGTTCAATGACTTTCGGACTTTCAGCGATAAAGATGCCACCGTTTGGCTCATACAGATGCAAAAGCTGTGCTTCCGAAAGTCTGGCATAGATATCAAGTTCCGGCTGATCAAAATTGTCAATAGGGATGATGTTCATATGAGGTGCTCCTTCCTAATTTGTATTTTACTTCTTTTGTGATTTTACATGCAATACATTTTTTCAAGTACGCCTTGGCGTACTTGCTGCGAGGATTGTCATGCTCTGCATGACATTCTTCTTCTGCGCACCTCTGCAATCCGCCGGAGGCTTTATCTTGGAAGGAGATTGGACTCCCACCAAGACGAATTTGCTTTACTCGCCACCTATAGAGGTGGGAGTCTTATCTACTTTCAAGATAAAAAAAGAGAACAATGCGAGTTGTGTTTGGATTGTAATCCTGCCGATTCTGAAATAGGCGAAAGATCATATGTTAGAGGAGAAAAAACGGATGAAAAAAATATCTTCGATCTCAATTGTATCAATGATATGCATGATTTTATTTTTACTGGTGCCCATGAGCGCAAAAGCGCAGAGCATGGAATCTGAACAGTTTCAGTGGTCAGAGTATCATTATATCACGCCATGTGCCAAGCAGATTGCAAACGGAGAAAACAGACCTGCGATCTGTGTGAGCTTCTATGCAAAGGAGAGAGACTGTGATTATATAGAGATCTATCGCAGGGAAGGAAAATCCGCCAGCTTCAAAAAGATCACAAAAGCAAAAACTTATGAAGCATATTATGATACAACGATCAAAGTAAATAAAACCTACTATTACTATGCGATTCCATACTGGAATGCCACGGAAGAACATGGGCTGCTAAAAGGAAAAAAATCACAAGTCATTCAGTCACAAGTCTCGCTTCAGAGAGCGGCATTGGTAGATATCACAACGAGCGGAAATAAGATTACCTTAAAGCTGCCGGCATATGACATCGAAGATAATGCTCGTATGATTCCGATGAATGATGCTCAGTACTTGACCGGATTCGTGATCTATCGCTCCGGTACCTGGCAGAACGGGTACAAGAAAATTGCGACGGTACCGACGGAGCAAAAGACATATACCGATACGACGGTCAAAAAAGGCGGCTTTTATTTTTACCGGATCAAATCCTATTATTATGACAAGTCAGAAAAGAAATATTATTACGGGGAGTTATCCGAATCGATGCAGATTCAGGCAGGAGGCAAAAACTATCCGAAAGCAGAAAACGTTGCATTAAACATTCAGATGGTAAATTCCACAACAGCAAAAATTACATGGAAAACGCCAAAAGGATTTACGTGGAGCGATATCAGTATCTATTCTTATGATGGAGAAGGCACCAATAAACTTGTGAAAAAATTCACGCCGAAAAAAGGACAGACCAGCTATGCGCTGAAAGGCTTAAAAGATGTCTGTCAGTACACGGCAGAAGGTCTGCTGCAGGATCCGACATCCTACCGGTTGACGGATGGCACCTCTTTTTCCCACAACAGATGGTATAGCGACAGTGTCTATAACGGGCTGTGTCCTGCATTGGGATTGAATTGGCAGATTTTATCCTGCACCTATGATAACGATACCTACTCCGCAAAGCGTACCTGCAAATTGTCATGGAATCCGTTGGCAAATATCGATGGCTACAGAATCTATGTCAGAGATAGTCGTTCGGATGATGAGAACGCATGGAAACTGATCAAAACCATCAAGGGAAGTAACCACTCCACAGCGACGATCACAATGCGAAGTACATCCGAATATAGCGAAGAGCAAGTAAAGCTGGAGGCATATCGGGGAAAGAAGACGACAGATGTTCAGAAATCCATTTCGATCGCACCGGCAGCTGTGACGGCAGATCAGGTGAAACTGGCAAAAAAGAATGGACAGATACAGATTCGTTGGACAGACATGAGCGCACAGGGTGTCAGCATGTATCGCATATACAGATGTTCCTACACCTCTGACTCTATGCCGAGTTTTGCCTATCCGACGAAACAGGTCGCATATCTGGTGGGAGAGACATCAGAGAACACGATTGTGGATGATCAGCTGACAAAAAAAGGAAGCTATACCTATGTAATTATCCCGG